>Ga0268261_10003985_pt1 | contig 10985 bp, 8 predicted proteins | sample TergutNc150P1_FD_190353 | JGI IMG/M metagenome (GOLD analysis project Ga0268261, IMG submission 190353) | Nasutitermes corniger P1 segment gut microbial community from laboratory colony in Florida, USA - Nc150 P1 (SPAdes) (version 2) | ecosystem: Host-associated > Arthropoda: Insects > Digestive...
AAGAATGGGTGCTCCATATATATATGACATTAGTCGCCTAAAGGTTAATAATTTAACCCTTATCCTGCTAACATGGAGAAAATGGTGAGCTCCTAATTGTGCCAGCAAATAGCAGATGGGATTTAATTCGGAGTTTAAAGGGTTAAATAGTAGGTATTAATCTCTTAAGCAGACTTAGTATGTGGTACCTATGGATTAATATTCTGATATATTCAACAGCTTTACATATATACCACTGTTGTCATAAAATACTCTTATTTACTTGTGTAATTTTTTCACAAGATTGATCATAAAATAAAAAAGGTTTCTTTATACACCAACTGCCTCTCCTTTGCCCAGATATAATAGCGAACTGTTTTTAATCTGCAATCTGCCTTGCATCCATACACCCTCCTAGTGAACTAAGGGATCTGCCTACTTCTGACTTTGAATTCAACATTTCTAGGGCTGTGCAAATTTGAAGTTTTCAGATAGTACTGGTGATTCACATCTTCTGGGATGTCACTCCACATCAATGAGTGAATAGGTAACAGTGTTTCAAAGGATCAGAGTACCCTCATATTCAGGGTCAAGTGATCTGAGAGGACCACCGTTCTTGGACTGGTTGACCATTTAGGTGATGTGGCATGTCTCAGAAAACCTGAATCTCCAGTCTTACGGCTACTTGAATCATCAACACAACTGGCTTAACTGATCTCACACAACACTTGTAATTGTTTCAAGAACTATCCTCACTCATATTTAGCCCTGTGTAGCCCAAATTAAACACAGGACTACTCTGCAAGAGTCAGAAATTGAAATGTTTGCCATCCCTCTGTGTATTTCTGGCGACATCTCTATATGACTTATGGCATTTCAGGCACCCAAAGCAAGTTGAGTGTAGTTGATTCTTGGCACTAAAAGGTTAATTAATACTGCTGTCTGCCCTTCATGGACTTATTAAGTGTTGTTGCTGAAACTTTAAATTCACACCGTTTGGAGCTAATGCGCAATAGTGTAAACAAGGGCAAGAGTGCACAATTTCTGGGCCCCAGGTTGCCCAGATGACAGAATTTTGTAGTGTGGCACCTAATGTCTGTAAGTCCTCAGCATGGAACTTCGTCACCCTTCTGGCATCAATAATTTTGAGATGGGTCCTAGATTTTTGGAAAAATTTTTGCAGTCCTACAAAAGGGAATGTAGAACAGGTGAGATAGTGGTACCAGGTATCACCAGCATTTGTGAATAAATGGCAGCACATGTCACTAGCAGTGCTAAGTGCTTGTAAATTTATACTGTTTCCTCCTAAACTCATTCCTTACGTGTTGTGCTGCTGTGTGACTGTACACATTCTTCTATATCTGTATCATAGGCCTGACCTGTGCTCTGTACAGAATGTTGACAATGCCAGAAGGGGATCAAGATTCAAACCATCACCACTTCATTCCCTGACTGCAATAGCAATAACCACAGTAACTACAACATGAGACAGCTGCAATGAAACATGCTGATGATCCCTCATACTGCAGTTCTGCAGTACTTGAAGGTGAACTTTGTTTTTACAACTACAGTAATGGGTAATATTATGTCCCTTGCACCATCTTGGCAGGTTTTGTAACTACCCTTCATGAATCAGAGCTCAGTAATGTTGGTCAGACTGTCTTATTGCCTTTAACTAGGTTGAAAGTAACCGTCAATTTAGGATTGAAATTTGTTGTCAGTAGTTCATTACAATATGTTTTAGCCAACTTAGTTGTCTTCAGGTACTACAAAAAGTGTAGAAGATATCTGAAGTTCAATGGCAACATTAAATTTTATAAAAAGAAATGGGTCTTCCTTTTTATGTATAGGGTAAAAATTCAAAAGCATACATGCTTTTTTATATGATTTTGAAGTTGTATATGTTCTAGTACTGGTAGATTATTTCCTTCAGAGCTCTTGCTTTTACCTAATAAGGTTGTTGTATGTTGAGTAACTATGTTATGTAATTTTATATTTAGAAGATTTTGTAGAGTAATTTCCGGGCTTTAAGTTATTCTTTCGTTGAGTGTAGACTGGTTGGAAGTTCAGTATTATAGAATATCTGTAGAGTGAGTTTGTAGTTTACAGGTTAATAAAAACTTCTTTTAATGGCGAGTCTTGGAATTGAAATACAGGATATTTGTATGATTGCAAGCGGTAGGGAAATTGTAGAACAATAAGTGAAATGTGAAGATTCATACAGTTTAATAAACTTCAATTGTGAAGTGACGGTTCTGTTATTTTTAGTTAATATCATAACGGGATGTATAGAATAAAGGTCCTAGGCTCTAAATTAAGTAAAGACTGGATTATAGTATTAAACACTGGTAAATTCAGCTTGTCACCTACAGTGGTATGTAACCCAACATGTGTCAAGGCACTATTAAACATCAGCATCGCAGCTAAGCAAGTGGTAACCGCATTCTAGGCTCCATGAAAGTGAAAAACTATTAATTTACGTATGTCCTTATTGCACATGCAAGTTAAGTATCTACTTATGCGCAGGTCACAACATTGCATTCTTCCGGATGCATTGTCAAAAGATAGGGTAGATGAGAACAGATGGCAGCACCACGTACGGGACACACGCACGTAGCGGATCTCAGGCAGCGCCACATACGGAAGACTGTGGAAACCATATTCTACTGTGATGTAATAATCCGTGGTGATGTATGGCGCACATGGTGGGTTTTGGAAAGTGTTAAGTGTATGGCTGTGTCGCACAGGGACATGCAATGACGACGCATTTACGTTTCGGTCTGTGTGAAGTGTGCAGATCAACAGTGTTTTCGTATACAAGGACGTGGTTTATATCGACCGCAAAGTTTCATCATTCTCCGGTTTGTTGCATTGATTTGGGCAACTTAAGATCAAGGGAAAGGGGCAGAATCGTTTCCTGATTTGATTCTCTACCGTTTAATTCCGCTCTGTATTACTATTTTCCTGATTAACAGTCTTGGTAGGAAGGGATGGTAATCCATGCAGGAAAAAGGGACAAGTTGCAGTGTAGAATTGCGTAGGGAGTTAACCTCTTCTGCATTCCTTTACGTGTTCTAATTTCTTTTTAGCTGGCTGTGAGACAAAAGCAATTCCAGTAGTAATGAATAAGAGGGGGTTTTCTTTAATTCCTGATTATTTGAGACAGGACGGTGGCGTGGAAATTTTGGATAGACCCGACAGTTGCAACATGCATTACAGGATTCTGTAGTACACCCTAGGAAATTATAAGTTCATTTTAAAACCAACATTAAGCCTAAATTTGTTCATATATTGAAGTTAGTTAAGTTATAATGGTTTTCAGTAGGCCTGGTAGCCCTGCTTAAATACTACATTTAGTGGCATGGTAAGAATCAGTTCACAAGGACAAAGTAGATTTGATTCACAGAGTATTTGTGTGAGGCCCATTAAACATAGTTTAATTCAGAGTTCCTGTCACAGTCCCTATTAATGCCTCGAAGAGCAGTGGAAGTATGTTAGATTGTTTTATGTCTTTACAAATAAACCCAAGTTCAGTGATGCACATCTGGGTTTTGTGTATGTTAAACAAGTAAGTCTTAAAGTTTAGAAGGGTTTACCCTGAAGATGGAAATCCACAGGTTCCTCTGATGTGTTGTTATGTATGAGGGGTGATCAGTATGCTAGATTTCCTAAGTCACTAAAATCCAATGGGAAGTTGGTACAATGTTAATTTATTCTACCAAAGTATCATTCAGTGTAATGCCTGAGCACATTTGTGTATTTTTCCCATCTTGCCTCAAACATATATTCCGTCACGGAATCTTATATCACTTGCCACATATGTGATGCATCTGTATTTGGTACATGAGTTGCATATGTTTCAATTCATGGTATCAGTTCTGAAATGTGGACACAGTTCTTGTGAATGAAGAGTGTTGTGTGAGTTGTATCATCATGTCACATGATTTTTGAAAGTTAAGGTTCCTTTCCTAACTTTTAAGGTGAAAATGACAAGCAGTTCGTTATGTATGTGCATAAACCCTCTTCATGTGTGTTGCACTATGCACTGTCATAATTTGTCTGCTTTTGCACATGGTGTTGAAAAGAATTCAGGTACAAAGCCCTAAATGAATGTAATTTCTGCAGCAACCTGACTGACCACATCTTAGATGCTAGTTGTGTAGCATAGTGATATAATCAATGACAAGTATGTTTTATATACTTACTTACTTACTCACTCCATGGGGCAGAGTTCTTCTTGAGAAGCTAACCAGTAACTTTGCAGCTAGTCAAGAAATTCCCCGCATTTATGGAACCCGAAAGTCCCTCACCGTACCCACAAGTGCCCGCCACCTGTCCCTATCCTGAGCCAACTCCATCCAGTCCCCATGACCCCCTCCAACTTCCTGAAGATCCATCTTAATATTATCCTCCCATCTATGTCTTGGTCTCACCAATGGCCTCTTTCCCTCAGGCTTTCCCACCAACACCCTATGCACACCTCTATCCTCCCCCATACGCGCCACAAGCCCTGTCCATCTCATGCGTCTTGATTTTACCACCCACACAATATTGGGTAAGGAGTACAGATCATATGTTTTATATATATACTACTGTAATTAACCTTTAAGAACCGTGCGTCCTATACATAGGACGGGCGTACCGCTACCCTCCAGATGTTGTATTTTATATATTTCTTTTTGACAACTATAACTACTGAGTATATTAAACATGCTGCACACTCTCCGTTTTTCTCTTCAAAATACCATTTATTTCATAATGCTGCCTTTTTTGCTTCCTGTATTATTCACATTTTACATACAGGATGTGCTAAAATTGAAATGTAAAACTCCGGTGCCAATAGGTTAATGTGATCACCATAATGTTCTGCTCAGTCCTAAGGCTGTGCTGCAGTATTTGATGTACTAGATTTTTCTTGGACAGTCAGTCACAAAATGGTTGAGCTACATATTGGGCAGTCAGCTGCAACATGGTTAAACTGTAAACCATTGTTCCAGACATTTGCTGCTTTTTCATCATCAAGATTGGAAAGGAGAGTGGCCATAATTTGCTGATATATAAATTATATATGCACATGCAAAGGTTTATCTAGTGAACCCACTACTAGGCCATGAACGGCAAGTAGTTAGCTTTCTGCTGCCACTGGGTGCCATCTGTCAGTGCCATTCATTGACCCTGGTTTGTAGTTCACCAGTGACATAGCTGATTGCCCAAGAAGATTTTGGTGCCTTTGTATGCCGTAAAAGTTACAGAATTTTTGTAAGTATTTGATGTCTATTTATTTCCACAGGTGCTGTCAACAAAAGCTCATGCTGCTGTCAAAACTAAGTCTGAGCACAGTGAAGAACCCATACAACAAAGAAAGAAGGTAAACAATTAGTCAGTCTTGCTTATGCTGTATTCCAGAATTATTTAAAGAAAATAAGTTTTTCTAACAAATGGCTTTTTTTCAAGCATAAATTTTAATCTGTTCGTCCAAGAAACCATCGTAATTCTTTCATGATTTCGGTCTTGTAATCAACACGTCTTACGCAAGACCTGAAGATCATCGGTAGGGTGAAATTCATAGCACTTGTATGTAACAAGCAAAATAACAGTAATTTTCAAAGAGCAGTGCTCAAACGTTATATGTAGAAGACATGGTAACTGGCCAGTTAAATGGAGTAGACAACCCTGATTTATTTCCATCTATATGTGCTGGACATTTTACTCTTCACCACTTCTGCAATGCCTCTGGAGACCACCAATCTTCCTATTTAACCTAACCATTTACTACAATCTTATGTTACAGATGCTCCAAACACTACAGTCTCAGTATGTCAGTGTGGGGTACTTGCATGAAGAAGCAGCTATACCTTTATTATATGTATAGTGCTATGGGGAAAGGAATGTTGGATTTTCTTTTTGATTGCAGACATTACGAATTAGTTGTAAGAGGACTGAATTTAACTGTTATGAAGGACAAACTTATGGTAAGTTTGAGAACATTCCTTTGGCATCCAAAGGTTGGCATCATAGGAAGTCAAGAGGAGATTACTTCACGATCCAAAAGTATCGAGAGGCAAGTAAAAATAGTTTTAAACATACACACACACACACACACACAAGCATATACTGTTCATGTTAGCACTTCCAGTTGTAGTTTTTATTCAATTTTTAATCACTTACACCCAAACTGAAGTTATGTATGTGTAACACAAATTTTTACATTTTAAACTTTTGTTTTTTAGATGGCATTGGTGAAGGTAAAATTTTCTGAACTGAGTGAATGTTAGCAAGCATTCCCTCAATTTATCTTGCTCCTGATTCCTTCATTTGTGCGGTTATGATGAACGGGAATTTCATTGAACCACATACTTTATTTCAGAACCCAGCAATTTTTGGTTCAACAGAAAACAGTATCAGTTTTAGTGACACTGGCATTAATAGCGACATTATTGATGTCCTGAAGGAGCAGGAAATTACAGAACCAACAGTAATCCAGGTATGCCTTCCTGCATTGACGTGTGTAGAATCCAATTAAATGCATGGTGTAGACAACAGATTGAATGTATTTGCTTAGTTTCATGGCATATTTTCTGTATTCTGGTGCTGGTATTCTTAGAATTATTGTACAGGCAATAGTGGTATGAAAAGCTTGTATTCATGAATGTGCTGATGTTTATTTGTGTCATGTAATTTCTGAAAGTTGTGATAACTGTTTTGGTATTACATTTTCAGAAAGATGGTATCCCTACTATTCTGGGAGGACATAATACGCTTTTAACTGCAGAAACAGGATGTGGTAAGACGCTAGCATATCTCCTTCCTATGATAAATCAGATCCTGGTTTGGCAGATGTTGCTAAGAAAGCGCCAGTTGAACAGTCCACTTGGCATAGTTGTGTCACCAAACAGAGAACTGGCAAATCAGATTGGTGTAAGTTCACATCGCTGCTAACTAGTAACTCATGAATGTAACTTACCTCTTTACTGACCATTTTCCATGCAATGGGGAGCTAAATATTAATGTCTTACTTTTCCTCTAAGTCCAACTAGTTTACAGGTGTATACTTCACACAAAAGTTCTGGCACTTTCTCTGCCTTTTTATGAAGTGTCTTGAAAACTGTAAGCTGTTCAAAAATATTGTGTTGAGTATAATTTTCTGCAGTTAATTTCAAGTCAGGTGTAATATGCTGCAATGGCATCCAACGAGGAGATGGATTAGCGCCAAACCTCTTTCATATAGTACTGGAGTTTGTAGTAAGACAGCTGTCAGTAGAAGTCAAATCCGCAATATTTTACAAATCATTGCAGTTAATAGGATATGAATGTGACATAAACATAATGTGAAGAAGGAAAAAGAGCTATTCTGTTCCATATAATTCCAACTAGATACACAATTCACAGAGTTTATTTCTATCTGACACTGCTCTATATGTTTCGGGCGTTACTATCACCCATCGTCAGGAGCACAAAACAACTGTAACTACAGCATCTGGTAACCATTACACTGTAACAGATAGAGTTAGATTTAGTGATAAAGAGTACTAATAGACTAGATTAAAATTACAGTTGTTGAATAATGTATATTCTGAGGAAAATGCAGTAAGTTCTATAGAATGAATAATGTATGTACCCGTACTGTTGTCTGTTGCTATCGTGGAAGAGTCGGAACTGATTTGAGTGTGTTATAGGTGGTGTGTTGATCTGTTTTTGTTTTCATGTGGTTGCTGACTCAAATCAGTTCCGACTCTTCCACGATAGCAACGGACAACAGTACGGGTACATACATTATTCATTATTCTATAGAACTTATTGCATTTTCCACAGAATATACATTGTTCAACAATTGTAATTTTAATCTAGTCTATTAGTACTCCTTATCAGTAAATCTGACTCTATCTATTACAGTGTAATGGTTACCAGATGCTGTAGTTACAGTTGTTTTGTGCTCCTGACGATGGATGATAGTAACGCCCGAAACATATAGAGCAGTGTCAGATAGAAATAAACTCTGTGAATTGTGTATCTAGTTGGAATTATATGGAACAGAATATTAATATGATGCACGGACCCATGAACATTAAAGAAAAAGAGCTGTTCGTGAAGTGTACAAAGAGCTCAAAGAGAGAGCTAACGAAGTAGGGAGGGCTCAACATCAGAGTTGTATAAACAAGAGCAATGGTACAGAGTAGGTGAACAAGAAGAATAAGTGATATATTGACAATAAAAGATCATGGCATTGAAGTTGTTAGGAGCCTTAAATATTTGGGGACTGAAATCAATAATGCTAATGAGGAAACAGTAGAAATCAAAGCCAGAATCCTAGATTCTGTTAAATCCTATTCCTGTCTGCAAACTATATTTAGATCTAAACATATCCACTGAAATAATATAATAAGATTATATAAAACATTAATGAAGCCATTGCTGTGTTATGGAAGTGTAACCTGGACCCTAACACAAATGGCACAATAAATGCTGTGTACATTTGAAAGGAAAATATTAAGAAGAATTAAGACATGGTAAAATATAAAGGATGCTGGTATCGTAGATGGAATAGTGAAATTTATAATTTATGCAAATATATAAATGTTGTGGATGATATTAAAATTAGAAGACTAGGACGGGCAGGTCTCATTTTAAGATTGGAAGATGAAAGGATCCGATAAAAGGTTATTAATGGGAAATTTCATAATACAGGGTGCGTCATAAACACCTGACGGTTTTTTGAATGAAATAATTTTTTTAGGAAAAGTGGAAAAATTTTATTAACTCTATTAGGTGTATTCCATGTCCATGAAAATTCATCTCAGTCATTATTGTTTGAATATGACACTTTGACGGTGACCACCATGTCATTCAATACACTCCTGCAGTGGCGATGGAAAGGCTGTCATAACACGTAGTTGGGGATTCTTTGAATACACACCAGAATTCGGTGTCTTAATTTATCAGTATTGGCAGGACATGTTTTGTATAACTTGCTTGTAACATAGCCCCAGAGGAAGTAGTCTGTTACTGCAAGGTCAGGTGAGCGGGCGGGCCGGGTGATGTCCCCAAAATGAGAAATGAGTCTGCCTGGAAACATAGTCTTGAGGACTTGTCCTGTGCACTAAGTTCCTGAGCAACTTGGTTTTTGTATGGCTGGTAATGCAAATCCCTGTGGAGAATTTGGTGAAGGCTGCATTCGTTTAAGTGAAGTGCACGAGCTGGCCACCGAGCTGACCTGCGCAGACTTCGCAACATGGCGTCTGGCGTCTCTTACCTGCTCCACATCGTCAGGTGTGCTTGCCATAAATGAACATCCTTGTGGTTTACTGTCCTTCACTGATCCTTCTTGATGCCACAATAGCAGAGCGTTGGGGCAAGGAGCATCAAGTCTTTGAAACTTCTGACGGAAACCATGCTGTATAGCTGTAACAGACTGTTTTGGTAAACAATCCACTGTCACAATGCCGTGTTGCACTGATCAGTGCTCCATCTCATCTAAACTCCAAACATCACTGTACATTATAATGGTCAGTACAAAAGTGACCCTTAGCAGGCATGCTGGTTTTCAGATTTCAAAAATCGTCAGGTGTTTATGATGCAACCTCTGCCAGGTGTTTATGATGCACCCTGTACATGACCAATGGGAAAACCAAGAAAAAGATGGGAGGACATCATCCAGATGGACACCTCACAGATCTTAGGAATATAAGAATGGTTTTGAGATGAGCAGAGGACAGAGAAGAATGGAAGCATCTTCTGAGGGAGGTCGTGTCCCAAAAGGGGCTGTAGTGCCATAGATGGAATGGAATGGAATATTCTGCAGTTAATGAACATCAAGTTGGGTATAATTTGTCACAATTAACCGTTTGGCACCGGAGTTTTACATTTAAATTTTAGCACACCCTGTATGTAAAATGTGAATAATACGGGAACCAAAAACGGTAGCATTATGAAATAAATGGCATTTTGAAGAGAAAAACGGAGAGTGTGCAGCATGTTTAAAATACTCAGTACTTATATTTGTTGAAAAAAATATATATAAAATGCAACATCTGGAGGGTAGCGGTACGCCCGTTCTATGTGTAGGACACACGGTTCTTAAAGGTTAACCCTTTAAATGCCGAATTTAATCCCATCTGCCATTTACTGGCATTATAAGGAGCTCACCATATTCTCCACGTTAGCGGGATAAGGGTTAAACAACATCAAGTATGTTATACTATTCTGCAATTAATGACTATCAAGTCGGATGAAATATTCTGCAGTTAATGAACACCAAGTTGGATATATTCTGATGGTAATGAACATCAAGTCTAATGGTAAATACAAAATTTCAGGGAATTAATTATAAAATATGTGTAGTCCAAATTGGAGTACCTCACTGCATTACTGATTTGTGAAGTTTTACCAGTTCTTTTATTCTTCTGCTTTATGGTGTGTTGCATTTATTCAAATAATGTGTATTGTGTTCAAATATTTCAGGAAGTGGCTCAGAAGTTTTCCAGAAAATTGATGTTTACCACAAAGGTGCTGACAGGTGGTCACACTAAATTTAAAATGATGAACCCATCATTTGAGGAAGTTGATTTGTTGGTAGCAAGTTTTGGAGCACTTAGTAAACTTACTACTACAGGTAAATATACAGCTCTATGTGTAGAATTTGAAAGGAATGGGGGCAAATTATTAGAACAGCTACTGGAAGTGACATGTAATAAGATAAATGCTGTGAAGGACACTTACCATATTTATTTCTGCATGGAGAATTAGGCAGAATGTGTAACTTGTTGATTACTGTGAGACATAGAGTGAGATTCATGCTGTTCTTGTTCTTTAATTTTGCAAGGCAAAATTTATAGGTAAGGTTATATTGTAGTTCCATACCAACTTTCACATTTGTGACTACAAGCAAAGTATTGCAGATATCAGATTGGCTGTACAACCTGTGATATTAATACAGCATCCTTAAGAAGCCAGAAAATGACCTTTTTGTATGAGTTACACACACACACACACACACACATATATATATA
>Ga0268261_10003986_pt1 | contig 10981 bp, 7 predicted proteins | sample TergutNc150P1_FD_190353 | JGI IMG/M metagenome (GOLD analysis project Ga0268261, IMG submission 190353) | Nasutitermes corniger P1 segment gut microbial community from laboratory colony in Florida, USA - Nc150 P1 (SPAdes) (version 2) | ecosystem: Host-associated > Arthropoda: Insects > Digestive...
GCTGTCATTCTACATTTTCCTCGGTACTATTCGAAGTTTCCAACACTACATGAAAAACGTGAAAATAAAATTTCAGACGTACGAACTGAACAAATTACAATACTACGGTACATACATATATATATAAAGGACGCCAATTTCCCTCAAAATTATAGGGTAGTTTGTCTCAATGCATCAAACAAATGACAATACTAAGTACATATATAATGAACGCTAATTTCTCTCAAAGTTCTAGGGTAGTTTGTCTCGTTACATCTAATCTTATACATTAGCGCCATATTTGCGGTGAAAAGCCACACCTGCTTCCAACATTGCCTAACTATATACTCTTGCTGGATTAGTTGAGCAAAGGAGGGCACGTCACAACCAATCATTGCGCAAGTCTCGCCCAAGCCAGCAAACCAAGACTAACGTTACAGTCCAATCGATTGCATTACGTCACAGCTGCACATAAACCCAGTTCTCATTGGTCGGTGTGAGCTGAATGGCCAAGGGGCTACAGAGGGGAAGGGGGGAGCCCAAAAGGGGCAGAATAGTAACGATTTTCCTTTTCGAACATAAGACACAAAATTATATGCATTTATTTGCAGTCATCACGTAACTACGAACTTATGTGCATTGATGATTATGTCCCACGCAACGCTCGGCCAAATGCCGATGTCCGCCAACAAATATTAAAAATATACTCTCTTCGTAAAAATTATACTCACCAATTCCTCAAAAGTTTGTTGATGTTCATTTCCTTGCCAATCTAATCTTTTGGGCAAAGCCTGGAATAAATTGAAATTTCATATTATACGAAATCCGATTGTTGAAGGCGCTTTATTTACAAGCAGGGTCATTGACCTTTACATATTCAATGTTTTGACGGAGGGAAACCACGTGCAAACCATGCGGCGGCTTCAATACAACCACAGCTGAATGTCAAACTCAGTGCTCACCTTCGAATTTTCCAGTTCTCGCTTCAACACCTGTAAGACAAAGTAAAAAATCGTTACGTAGTCGTTAATGTAACAGATTCTGCACAAGTTTTCACATCTTTACTTACATTTGCAGTTTCTTGGCATGGACCAGCAGCCAAAAGTTTTGCGATCAGGAAATACAGCTCTGCAAGTGGAACGAACGCTGTTACACATAGCGCATATCATCGTCAGGTTTTAACTTAAACTACACAGGTACATGGGAATATTCTTACCTGAAGTCACTGAAGACTGGTTATTTAATACACCTATATCCATAATTACGTATTTACTAATTTGTTTCCTAACAAGTTAATGAAAATATATTATTTTGCTTTCAACATGTTTAACAAATCCATACCAGACACCATTCTATCTACACACTTCACTAGCTCAACCGCATCACCATCATCCGGGTGGCGTGGCGCGCAGAATTATATAGATCCTTTTATTTACACTTGTGTAATTTAAACGCCTAAGATAAATATTTTTAACATTAATTGTAGATAATATATATTCTTATTTTAGGCAATGTACAGTCCTCCCCTTTCTCTGGTTTTCAATGTTATTTAATGTAACGACCAACGACGTCGTTATCTACGCGATATAATACAAAATGGCGTAGTTGAAGCCAAGAGAAAATTAGGTGTGGAGCGAGCGCAGTTTTAATACCATGTTCCCTTGGAACGTAAACTAGTTTACTGTATATTTTCATTTAAATCGTGCCTTTATTTTTAAGCTAGATGATGTATCTGCGAAATATACTTCATAATTAATTTACTGCGCTTTTGTTAGCTACTACACAGCATATACACATCTGCAGTTTGCAAAGTGCCTGTTCCGAAAATTGTCTCTCCATGTAACATGGAGTGCAATCAGCTGGAATGGCAGGTGGCTCATTCTGTGATGTGTAGAGAAAATACGAGCGAAGTCGCGGGGGAGGGTAGGAAACGAAGGATATGTTGCCACGTGCATTGTTTTTAGCCGCATATCATTGAGAAAATATTTATTTTTTTAAGTTGGTTGTGTCGTGAATCATATTGGTACGGTATTCCGTAATTGGGTATTAGTGTGCGCAACCTTCGTAAAATGTCCTGGATACGTGACAGTACATTAAACTGGATACAATTGCTATGTGTCAAGGTTATTAAGAGTGGCACAATGCCTAAACATATTGCCTTTATTATGGATGGAAACAGGCGATATGCCCATAAAAATAATGTACAAAAATTTGTGGGCCACTCCCATGGGTAAGTCGTTCTGCATATGGCCGCTGCAGTAATATAAATGATGATGAACCGACGTAATTAGAAGTGGGTTTTATAGGTTCGACAAGTTAGCAGACACATTACAGTGGTGCCTGGATCTTGGAATCCCTGAAGTTACAGTGTATGCATTCAGCATAGAAAACTTCAAACGCAGCGAAGAAGAGGTTGATGCACTAATGGAACTCTCGCGACTGAAGTTTCAGCGTTTGCTGAGTGAAAAGTTAGTTTTGTTGTTAGGGAATCTAATGATTTATAACTGAAAGAGAATGAAATATTGGGGTGCATTTGTGCTTTTTTTTTGCCAGGGACAAGCTAATGGAGCTTGGGGTGTGCATCAGGGTCATTGGAAACCTTACACTTCTGCCCCAGGACATCCAGAAACTTATAGCACAAGCCATGATACTCACAAAGGACAACAAGAAAGCATTTCTGAATGTGGCATTCGCATACACAGGTAAGCCAGCTTGACAGTATTGAGTTTGGACCAGTGCCAATATTAACAGTGGTGTCAGATGTCTGCATTGTGTGTTGAGCTCGTGAGGAGATGGCACAGGCTGTTCGAACGGTGGTGTCTGGTGTGGAGCAAGGCACCCTCCAGCTGTCGGACGTGACACAGCAGCTGCTGGCAAACTGCCTATACACCAGCACTAGCCCTGACCCAGAGCTGCTGATCCGAACATCAGGAGAAGTCAGGCTAAGTGACTACTTATTGTGGCAGGTTGGTAGCTCTTTGTGGACAATTAAATTCGTACAAGATGGTGGGAGAGTGACATGAAATTGCTACCATTTGACTATGTCATGCAGCCAAAAATGCAGTTCAGTATGAGGTTCCAGGTTTGCACAAAGGAAATGCTGACAGTTCGAGTCTTGTAGAATGCGGCGCTGTCCCTGAATGATATTAAGAAGGATTGTGGTGCCCTTATCTTCTGGGTCAGGCTGTCCAAATTACACTATCAGACAGTACAATACAGGAGTCATATGTTGTGTTTTCACACAATGTAGTGATTAAATGTTCAGATATTTCAAAGGAACATAATGCTTCCATCTACAGGGTAACTGAATCAGCTCCAATGACGAGGTATAGTGATAGGATGGCAGAAAATATGGCAGTTATGTGGGAATTTGGCAATCATGGCTGCAGAGGAGATGGTGGCAGTACATGTACATGTAGTGTCAGAACATTCATTGCTTAAATGGTGTAAAAACCCTGATGACCAACAGCTGCTGTCAATACCTGGATAGGTTTTATTTCTGATTATGATAGAACATGTATTGGCTGATGTTTCTACAGCTACACTTGCTACAGGAACAGATGGTGCCACTGGCATGGCTCTTCTGATGTTTATGGGTTTAACTCATATGTGTGCCATTGTGTTTGCTGTTTTCTGTACAGCCTTTTTGTCTATCACTTCAGACATCTGCAGTAGGACCTTGCTGCAATCCAAACTTAGTATTGTTTACTCTTTGTTAAACAAGTGCCTTTGTAGTGAAGGATCACCCAATATCATTGATCTGATCCTCATATCTGGAGACTGTCCACCATTAAAATCCAAAGCCCATGCTAAAAGACCAACTTCACCACTTGCTGTACCCGACACAGTATTACATGGAACACTGCTGTGCTGCACTTGACCCATAAAATGGGCATTTTAGGTAATGTGAGTGATGGCGTTAGGTTACAGAGCCTCTGTGGCTGATTTCCTTGAAAAATAAACAACTTTTAGAGATGATACCTTGCTGTCCATTACACAATTTCAGTGTTTCAGAAAAAGTATTGTGTCCACCATTGGGATCTTGTACACATATTACTATGTCTTGTCATTTATCTGATCAGCTCTCCAAGAAGCCCTGTTGTTGATACAGCATTCTTAAGCAACCTACAAACATATCCATGAATATGACTTACCAGGATAAGTGCATGTATTTGCATGGTACAAGGAAACAAGTAATGAGTTTGACTCACAAGTGGTAGGTAAAATAATATATGCACTAGTTGTGTCTGACTCATTTTATCTACCATTTTTGACTGTATCTAACACAACTGGGATGGCCCACTTAACCCATTGGCATACACAGCCGGCTGTGAGACGGTCTGAGCCATCGATGTCTTTCGCTTTTAATTCTAGCCTTCTGTCAGTAGTTGGCATGGCATGTCTTTTACCATTTGAAAGCTGATAAAACGCTCTTTTAAAAATTAATTTTGCATGAATAAAATATAAATGTACAAGATTGCCATTTTCGCCTAAAAAATTAGTATTTGTAGGTGTGCCATGTGTTATAAAAAGTAGTATGCCAAAGGGTTAAAGATTAAAAAATGAGTATGACTGCTCCATTTGATTTAACGTTCTTATAGGCATCTTGCAGCTGCATTTACTTTGCGGACGTCCTGTGGCCGGAGTTCAGCATATGGCATCTCCTGGCTGCCATCCTCACGTACCAGCGGAGCTACAACCAACTTCTCCCTGTGCGGTTGGCTGATGATGTGGCTAGCCGGTCTCTCAGTAAACGCTCCCATTTGTTTTGCTCTCTCCTGGCCGCTAGAAGATTGACTGGCCTGGAGGAGCTGAGCCGTGTCGTGGCTTGACACTGGTAGTTGCACTGACTGGCTGGGTAGTGCATTGAAACTTGCACTGAACAGGTGGTTAGCACTCTGATAGTTCTTTAAAACACTTACTGGACTGTGGCATGTGTAGGGGAAGCAGAAATGTCTACAAAATAAATTGTATAGAAATAACCAACAAGATACGACTGTGTAGTAGAATTTATTATTTCAGTGTTTCCTAATTTCTCAACATGTTTCGAGCAACACACTGTTCATCATCAGGAGCTCAAAAACTGTAATTGCAGCCTCTGGTTTTACATACTGCAAAAAGAAGTATATTTTAGTATTATATTATACAATGTCAATAATAAAACAAGATTGATATGATGATGATAATCGTATATAAGTATTGCTATAGTTAAAACGTAAGGTTAAAATTGTAGTGTAAAAAAAAGTTAGAAAATATAGGTAATGCAATGTATTTCAATAAAATTGTCTTAAGTTGACGTGTATAAAAAATGTTATAGGGTGTACATACCGTTTGTGGTTGCCAGCAGCTGTCATGGCTGAGTGGGAACTGGTTCAGATATTTAGTATGGAGGTACTGATCAGGTTGTCACGTGACATGCGTGTGGTGTCAATGCCCAACTGAGTGAGGGGATTGTGTTCGCCTGGGTTTTGTTCTGTTATTTGTTGTCTGTATTGGTAGTGTGATTGAATGAAAAGTTGCTCATATGGGATTAGCAAGGATGTGTAGTTTATGGGTTTAAATATTTTCATTATTTCATCTGTGGTGCCATACTCATGTTGGTTGTTTAATATATGTTGTGCAAATACGGATTGTGGATCATTGTTTTTAATATAACACATGTGCTCTTGGTATCGTTTTAAGTTACGGCTGGTTTGTCCTATGTATGCTTGTTTACATGTTTTGCACGTTAGTTTGTAGAGTCCACTTGTGTTATAGGTTTGGGTGTTATTGATATTATTTGGTCTCATAAGTTGTAGTATGGTGTTGTTATTGTTGAATGCTATTTTGATGTCAGTGTGCTTGAAAAGATTGGTAATTTTTCAGATTTTCGGACTGTGATATGTAAATGTGGCCCATCTCACACTGCTTTTGTTTTCTTTGTTGTTTGGGTTTTGGCGGATGGTGTTACGTTGTATTTGGTATTTAAGATTATTTATCAGTTTATTGGGGAAGTTGTTGTGTGCAATAGTTTGAATGGTTTTTCCATGCGTTTGCTTGTCTTTGTTTAGTAAGTGGTAAAGAGAGCATTCTATTAATGTGATAACGATAAGCTGCTAGTTTATGCTCCACGGAGTGGTTGGATAAGTAGTTGATGGTAATGTCAGTGGTGGTAGGTTTTCTGTAAATGTTGATTTCCATATCGGTTGTCGCTCGAAACACGTTGAGCAATTAAGAAACATTTGAAAAAGAAATTCTACTACACAGTCACATCTTGTTGGTTATTTCTATATGATTTATATTATGATGCGCGGATCCATGAACATCAAGTCTACAAAATATTTGCTTAAAATCCTTCACAGAGAAGAAAGTGTTTCAACCTTTCATTTTTGGTTCAGAAAAATCATGAAAGCTGAGACCACGCGGCTGGCAGTTGGCTTCTCCCACCCTCCTGCTCTTACACAAACTACTCTCAGCTCAATAAAGGGCTGTCATTCATTTTGTTGGATTAATTGCTTTTGTGATTTATGGAATGGGACTTCTCTTCCATTATGTAATGTAGTGTGTGCTTCCAAACGGTGTATTGAGTGAAAATAAATACTCTGTATGATGCTTTGGGTTGTTTTATAGCATTAGTACTGATACTTCATAAATTCTTGCAACTGTGTAGGTATTTTATATTGGAAGATCGATTTTGAGGTTTGTGACAAGTTCTGTTGGTCCCAGTTCATCATGAACATTGCACACTGCACTGTACATGGCATCACACTTGAGGGTGTGGAACAGAGAGACATCAGTTGGTGAATGCAAATGTATGTTGGCTGTGTGGTGGGAACAGGAATAAGAACTTAATTTAACCCTTATCCTGCAAACATGAAGAATAGGGAGAGCTCCTAATAATGCCAGCAGATGGGAAATGGGATATAACTCGGCGTTTAAAGGGTTAAATCATTCCTTTATAGGGAGGGTGGTGGAGATGGTAACATGAATTTGTCATCTGTTGTCCAGTCTGTATAGGTTTTACTGTACACTCACGAGGGAGTGATGACCAGTATTTCGTTAAAATGTAGCTGCCCTACAGCCTTGGTGTTTTATTACCGTGACCCTAATGCTTCTGTACCAGGCTAGCAGGTGTTTTAATATTGTACATACTGTGTACCATGTTCAAAAAGTGTGGTACACAAATGTTGTGTCTAGTTGCTAAGATTTAATCTATACTCAGTTTTGCTGCGTCTTGAGACTCGGAACTTTGTTACTGCCTGCCAGGGCATGGCAGTGTGAATGCTTGTACTGCGTCATTACTTGGATCGCCATCGTGATCACCACACAGTCCACACAGCCCACCATGGTACAAGCCTAGTACTGACACGGTGATAATGTCTCCGTAATACTCCAACCAGATGTCACCATCTGCCAGATGGATCCGAACAAGCCCATCTGGATGCCGCCACACCCTGCAGTGTGGAAACAGATATGTCTTGAAGCTGTCATAGTAACAGGATTCAAATTGGGCCAAACACTGCATCAGTTGGTTCTGATATCAGAACACACAGAGTTGGTCGCTGAAAATAAGTTACTTAAACCACCTGATGCAGCTGTCAGCCCAAGAAGGCTTTATTGAATTACAGCAGATGTTAAGTACAAAGATGCACTATACCCATGTTATAGTATGAGTCTCAAAATTAGTGAACCTCAGTAAATGGCATTTTGACCTTCTTGGTTCTTCATTTTAGTACTGTTGCTCCATTGCTTTGATCTTTCATGACTAGTACTAATAAATCCCCGTCTGTTATGTAATTTGAGCTTCAAAAAAGTGTTTGTGTTATTTTATTTTTTTATTATTGCTACTTTACAAATCCCAACAAAAATGAACATTTTTACATTGAAAATGGATTCTGTTGTTCTTGACAGTTTTATCGGTCCAAATAATCACAAACACTTGTGCCATACTGTACCATACCATGCCGAACTGTGCTGTCCTATACCGTACCATGCTGAAGTGTGCTGTATTGTACCATACCATGCTGAACTGTACTGTACTGTGCCCTACCACACCGTACCGTACTATGCTGATCTGTGCTGTACTGTACTGTACCATACCATGTTGAACTGTGCTGTACTGTACTGTACCATACCATGCTGAACTGTAATGTACCATGCTGTACTGTACCATACCATACCATGCTGAACTGTACTGTACTGTAATGTACCATGCTGAACTGTGCTGTACTGTACCATACCATGCTGATCTGTGCTGAACTGTACTGTACCACACCATACCATGCTGAACTGTGCTGTACTGTAATGTACCATGCTGAACTGTGCTGTACTGTACCATACCCTGCTGATCTGTGCTGTACTGTACCATACCACGCTGAACTGTACTGTACCACACCATACCGTGCTGAACTGTGCTGTACTGTAATGTACCATGCTGAACTGTGCTGTACTGTACCAAACTATGCTGATCTGTGCTGTACTGTACCATACCATACCAGGCTGAACTTCACTGTACTGTACCCTACCGCACCGTACTGTACCATACCATGCTGAACTGTACTGTACTGTACCACACCATACCATGCTGAACTGTACTGTACTGTACCACACCATACCATGCTGAACTGCGCTGTACTGTACCCTACCGCACCGTACTGTACCATACCATGCTGAACTGTACTGTACTGTACCACACCATACCATGCTGAACTGTGCTGTACTGTACCCTACCGCACCGTACTGTACTGTACCACACCATACCATGCTGAACTGTGCTGTACTGTACCGCTTTACTGCAGATGAGTACAGAAGGTTTGTGAATGTGTGCAGAATAACAATTCTGGCATGCCTGCACACTTTTTTCTAATTAAAAAGAAACATGGGTCAATGTTGCCCCTATGTTTAATGAAGGCATCACACCATGAAGACATGGGGCACTTGAGATGCAGCTTCATACTGCAACTCTTTTACCCCTGGCAAAAATGTTGCAGTATGCATTGAATTAAGTGTCTGGGTCTTTTAGAGAAGAAAGACATCAGTGTGCTCTGGCCAGGAATTGAACCAATTTCCCAGTGATCTGCTTAGACTTATGGGAAATTGTATGGAGCAGCAAGTATTTAGTGGTTATACTCCAAACGCATACAGGAACACATGCAGGTTTTGTATACAGGTGTCATTACTGCTGTCCAATTTTAAGACAGTCATAAAGCTCTCCAATAACAAATTTGAGGAAATTTGATTCAGTTATCAAAGAGGATGAAACAAATTATATGTTTTTGCCAGTTTTCCTTAGAAAGTGCCAAGAACAACTTCTGGTGTTGCTGTCTACTTACTTGAACAGAGTGCCACTGTATTGGTAGCCTTCATGTGGGCTTCTCATTATCTGGCCATTCACAGAGATGGTTAGCTGATCAGCAGTCGGCAGCACTTCCACATAGTTGTCATAATTGTACACTCTCACAGCCTGCAGTCAAAATGACACTGTTGCGAGTTTCAGGATTCTCACAGTGGTTTTGCTGAAGATTCACATCTTCTAGGATGTTACACTCTGTCATTGGGTAAGTAGTTGCGTGTTTCAGTGGTTCATATTGTGTGTGTCTTCAGGATGAAGCTAAAGGCACTACTATCACAATGACAGTGTTACATCCCAGAATACTTGACCTTTCTGATTTCATTCCCGTTATTATTTGTAACACTCATTTTTTAACCTCAGCACTATATAATGGTCAACCTCCTGCTCCACCCATTTTATCCCCTGGGGAAAGAGCCCCATTATCTATTAAGTGGGAGGCCCCAGAGTCGGTATGGATGTTACGGAGAAGAGAAATATCTCCTGCTCCTGCCAGAATCGAACCGCAATTTCTCAGTTGTCCAGCCTATAGCATAGCCACAATACCAAATGTGCTATCCTAGCTCTCAATATTATGTCAAGAGCTTTAGTATAACTGCAAAGAGTGCATACTATGTTAACATTCTGATGCTTTAGTAACTTTTAATAGTGATGGGTTAGGCTGATAGATCTGTATGTTGTTTAGCTGTAACATTTGACTTGCAGATAGTCTCAAATGATATGAGCAGTCAGTCATTGGTGAACAGTAAGCATGTACATGGCCTGCTTCAAGTGGTGGTGTTCCTGCATACAGAAGGAAGCTACCCATTAATACTAAAGGGTGTGTTGTACCTGAGATGTGCAGATATATTGTGGCAGTAGGGGAATGGTTAACCTTTAAGAACCGTGCGTCCTATATATAGGACGGGCGTACCGCTACCCTCCAGATGTTGCATTTTTATATTTTTTTTAACAAATGTAAGTACTGAGTATTTTAAACATGCTGCACACTCTCCGTTTTTCTCTTCAAAATTCCGTTTATTTCATAATGCTACCTTTTTTTGGTTCCTATATTATTCACATTTTACATACAGGGTGTGCTAAAATTTAAATGTAAAACTCTGGTGCCAAAAGGTTAAATAATGCTAAAGGGTATGTTGTACCATGGGTGTAGAGAGATATTGTGCCAGGAAGAAAATGGTTAAGTAATGTTAAATAAAGTCTGCGTTGTACCAGAGGGGATGTAGTGCTGTCCACCTTCTTGAGAAAGACTGCAAACTGAGGCTGTGAGGAGCAGTCAGCCATGGCAACTGTGTAGCATGTAGGCACATGTGCGGTGAGAGTCAGTTCATCGAGTGTCCGGACGCTGTGTTCAGTCAGCATACAGGAGCCTGAAAGTAAGCCACATCAACATACTTGGATTTATTTAGTTCTTTTTGCATTCTGTAAATCCTTAAGGGAAAAACTGTTGGAAACAGAATAAGTCATCAATGCTTTTTAAATAAAAAACGATACAGAAGTACAAAATTTAAAAATACAAGAAAACAAAAAACCTGTAATGAAAACATTATTAACCCGTATGTTACTAATGTCATATATATATGGAGCACCTATTCTTGATGTTTCTAGATCACACACAACGACGCAGCACAGTCGGTAGGACTCCTCTGGACGAGTGATCAGCTCGTCGCAGAG
>Ga0268261_10003987_pt1 | contig 10977 bp, 6 predicted proteins | sample TergutNc150P1_FD_190353 | JGI IMG/M metagenome (GOLD analysis project Ga0268261, IMG submission 190353) | Nasutitermes corniger P1 segment gut microbial community from laboratory colony in Florida, USA - Nc150 P1 (SPAdes) (version 2) | ecosystem: Host-associated > Arthropoda: Insects > Digestive...
GAGCTGATCACTCGTCCAGAGGAGTCCTACCGACTGTGCTGCGTCATTGTGTGTGATCTAGAAACATCAAGAATGGGTACTCCATATATATATGACATTAGTCGCCTAAGGGTTAAAGGCATCTGCTGTCATACAGAACGCACAGAATAGAAAACTTTAAAATAACAAATGCAATTTTGCTTGTGCATGGATGGTCATAAAACTACATCTCACCTGAGTCTGAACATTTCTGGTGCTTGTTTGCAATAAGTTAGTGTTGTTTTGAGTTAACAGTAATGTGAGGATTTCATTGTTTTTACATCTCAGACTGTGTTGTTGGGCGAGCGGTTCATGTGCATGACTCTTGGCAATGAAGGCAAGACGTTCCTTTATAAGGTGGGAACCACTTGCCCAACAATGCATTACATCCCAGAAGAATGGAATCCTCCAGGTAAGGAATGTTGCTGCATCATCACCATCACTATTTCCTTTGCGAGAATAACTTATTCTTAGGCATCCCTTATGCCACCAATTGTGGCATGAATTTCAAAATGATGTTTTCTTTCTGGTGAAGTCATGAATATTGACACATCCACTTGGTGAAATGTGCACACAGTTGAATCAGGTCAGTTTGTTGCTTGGCTTTGTGTCAAGTAAATTATCTTGTAACTTTGTAGTACACTTTTATCATGCTATTACTATTGTTAACAAAATAACCAACACGGAACACAAATACACAAAGTGCACACAATATTACAATCCACCTATAACTGATACTCAAAAAGTACACAGACATACAGTACAGCATCAATTATCTGAACTAATTCAAGACCAAGGCAGTTCAGTTAATCACAATGTTCAGATAATCAAACATGCATGACAATATTATAACACATTTATGTAAAAAATAAACAACGAACACATTATTATATGGTAGAAACAAGTACTGTAAACATGGGAAAGTTTATTTTTTAAAACAATCTTCAATTTTCCTTTAAATCAAGTGTGATCATCTTTTTTCGCAGCTAGATCTCTCATCTTTCGCAGCTAGATCTCTCATCATTTTTTATAACAACACCTTAGCAAAACTGCACTGTCGTGAGTCCAAAAAATAGCTAAAGCTAACATTCGAATGTGAATTCCTCTAATGCCTTAACCGGATTAGTGATATTTCAGTACAGTAACCAGTAACTGGAAAGTACATGTCAACTTTCTTTTACCGGTGGTGGTTCAGATGATTGACGGTTCAGATTATTGACATTCAGATAATCAACAATTTACTGCATTTGCAAAAATGACATTATGCAGTGTAGTGTTCACACTCCATACTGTGTGAACTACATATATTGCTCATGAAACAGCAATATGTCTAAACCCACCAACACACAAATTTGCAGAAGACATTAAAAACTTGAGCAAACATCAGCACTTCAACATGTTAAGTTTTTATGCAAATATAAAAAATTTACATTTTTTCTGTGGACACCACATTTTGACTGAAGGTGTGTTTGTAACCCAACTGTCTAGTAATGCAGAAACCTCAGTTTGAAGAATTGTGTGGGTTATGACAAATTGCCATTTCATGAGCAAAAACACATGCGCGCCCACACACTGTAACATCATCATATTATATCTACATACAACAGCACATAAAGCACCACACATATTCCTTTATTATATCAAAAATTTAATGTCTTCAGAAAATCCAGAATATATGTTCCCTGGTCAAAACACGTAGGTGTGAATAAAAACAGTACTATTTTATGCTTTTTACATTATTTGTGCAGAGTGTTTGGTTCTCTTATTAAATAGATCTTGTAACTGTTCTACTCCATTTTAAAGTACCGGAAATCATACTGCCTGCATATTGAGAGTCACCCCTTCACACTAGTTCAACTTTGCCTTCTCATGTTCTGTGCAGATGCCTGTACCTACTGTTTTGATTTTACTCATGCTGTCTAGACTCAATCTGCAGGATATTGCTCAAACTATCACATCTTCATACACTGATTAATAAAAAATATTTCATAACATGTTGTGCACAGAGCTATGAATCTTTAGATTTCATAAGCTACACAGTATTTCTTGCATGGATGTATTGTTAGCTGCTCAAGAAGTACTCTGCTTTATAGAATTAGTGTGTGTGTGCGCACACATGCGGGCGTGTACACACATGCAGTCATATGCATAGTCTTGTTATGGCAGTTGGCAAGATTATGCAGTACAGTGTCTATGTGCAACATTTCTGATGGTCACTTCCTAACAGCAAATATGTCAGTATATCACCATTTATAAGTGTTGGTTACTGTAGGAGCAAATGACTACTGGTTGATTCTTGCAGAAGTTGCACAAAAAGGGTCATTTCTGAGCATGTGCGATGTTCCCACATAAAATTAGGAAATTAAGAGGTGAGAATGGAGGGAAATTACAAGCAACAACATTTTTTTGCAAAAAAAAAAAATTCTTTGTGATTTGAGAACCAAAGACAGATGTCATACCATGAATTATTTATGTACTATTTGATAAGGTTTCTTTGTTTATTGCATTATTTCTTTGGTCATTTGATTCATTCAAATCTGGCTATCTCACAGCTGACTAGACCCTCCATGAGTATGTACGACATACACGTAACAAAGTGAATGGAACCTCCCCGTTCAGGTAAGAATGACTGTCCTCGCATCAATGGTTATAAATACCTCACAGCAGGTATACATAATGAAATTCTATATACAGCAGCAATGAGATCCAGCTCCAGAGCTGCTATAACCTGACTCAAAATATAGGGGTAGAACACTTCACCAATAAGGAATAAGAAAGGAAAGTAGGCTAAAAATTTATACTAAGTATCAAGTACTAACCTAGAAATGTCCACCACAGATTGATGTGATAGAGGAAGAACTGTCCCAACATATTGTTAAAGGCATAATTAAGTTTCAAACCGGCTGGAATACCCATTAACCACTGCAGTAACTCTTGGAGAGTCCTTACCACCACCTGCAAGAAATTAACATTTAACATTAAACAAATCTGGGACCTTACAAAATACTAATTTGGTGTGATCACTTTCATACCAAACTTAACAGTAGGCTGAATAGGATCAGGCACTAACAAAGAAAGAAACGGCACAAAATAAAGTGGGAAGCTGTCTGACTTGTTCCCAGTTGCTAATGTAAGGTATCATGGCATCCAGTATATCATTCTGATACACTTACCTTCAAAGTTGTCTCCTAACATTAAAAATGTTAAATAACTATCAAAAACACAATTTCATCCTTTCCAATATCATCTGCAGATCAGTACTCCAAGGAAAAGGGGTTGTTATTTTTTTTATCTGTGAATAATAGGAGTTCATGGAGGTGAAACCTCCAATTGAAGACTTCTGAACAATTCATGTCTCCTGGGAAGTGACATGCTGTCATTAGGCTATTAGTTCCAGACATTTCAAGGGACTGTACTGCCTTCATCTTCAAGGTCTTACTGTCCAAGGAGATTGACTCCATGAACCAAATGACCCTGAAAATGAGGGCACCACAATCCTTTGAAACACTGGCAAGTATTTACAAATCGACATGGCATAAAATGCCAGAAGACTTCAGTCTTTAGTAGCACCTATCAGAACTTCAAACCGCATAGTGACCACCCTCTTCGGGAATGGCACGTACTGTGGGTACAGCTGTGCAACAGACGGTTTTGCCCTGTTCTGCTGAAATCAAACATTCTCCACTACACAGCTAGACTTCAGGAACTCTCAATCATTTCTCAGTACCCTTCTTCATTTACAGTTGCTGCAGTTCTACTGCTGTCTTGAAAAAAATTATGTACAATTATTCTACTTCTTGAAATCACACACCACACAATAAGGCAATGTGAATACACAAGTCACTTGCAGGTCTCTCTGGTATGTTCTATGGACCACACTCTACAATTTTCTTATATAATCATTACACAGAAAGTGTTTCATCACTTATTATATGATAGGATATGAGCTCATTGTTGTTTTTAATAAGTTGGAATAAACAGCTTTTCAGTTGGACACACTGTAAGTTAACTAACTTGAATGTTCTATTCATACCAGAAAAGCACTATAAGGTGAAGAAAAGCTGTTAAGGGAATTTTCAGCAGCCAATCCAATCAGTGAAACCACGAAATTACAAACGATGTTCAGTACATAAGGTTCCCTAGGTTATAAACATTCGAGGCATCGTAACAAAGTAAAAAGTAGCCAGTTTATTCCAATTAAGTATCATATTCAGCATAATCTTTGAGCACATTGATGCATCAGTCCAATCTTAGCAGGAGTCTAAAATTCTGCTGTGGTAGAATTTGTCCTTCTGCACTTGCAACTGTGTGTAAACAGCCATTTCTACTTCCCCATCAATATGGAACTGGCAATGTCCAACGTGCTGCTCTGTTTTCAAAAACCATTTCCTCCAATCATGCTGTCTTCTTCACATTACTTTATGTGCTGGGCCAACCAGTGCAACCATCACCATGGACGTGTGACAGTTTTCTGACATGGTGCACTCTTTTGTTACACCATCAACACACATCTATTAATTGGCCATGAATTTCAATAGAGGAAACTTTTCACACAAACAATACCATACTACAAATGCCTTTATAGGACCAAGTTTCCAATATCATAGCCACTGCACATCAACTTATGCTCTGAACAACATCTGACTGACTCTTGTTCAATCTGTTGCATGGTACCCCTACTGCAAGTGCTACTTTCTAACAAAAAATAAAATGCTTCATTAATATGGAAATTAGATGCTAGGGAACCTTACTAATTGAACATACCTTGCACACACCCTCCTGATAATCAGGAATAATGTTTTACTGGCAAAACATTTCTGCCTCACCAAATGCAGTGTTACATAAGAAGTGAATGACATTACTGATTTGTTATGCATCTTTAGTATTTCTCATGGTGGTTACCACATGTGCTGTCTATACAGGAAAACTCAAACTAAGTGATAATTACCTTCTTTCACCACCATGCTCCATTCAAACCATTTTGAATAAGAAATGCATTAAAATATTTACCTATATGGTATGTAAAAATTTTGAGTTAGTTTCAGGGGTATAACAAACTCAATGTTACACAAAGCTTCCCTCCTAAATGAATCACAAACTATCCTGAAATCAACATATAGCTAATGTACTTTTGCAGTATATTCATTTTTTATCAGTCATAACTTCAAACAGAATGAAATTACTTTTCCAGCCCTCCCTGGTTTAGCTTTCACAGCTGAAAACAGACAAAATTAGGCCATTGTAAGGTGACAACTTCTCCAAAAATATGTGAATTGTGTAAATTCTGGATCACCAAAATAGGCATTCTTGTTTATGTCCTCATTGTGTTCCTGGAAAAGCAGGTGTAAATCAAATATGATATTCCCATAAGAAACAATGAAACAGGTATGGGTAGGGGAAAATCATACCAGTGACAGCCCCTTCATATACAGTGTATATATGAATACTTATATTATTCTTGTGTTACTGATAACAATAAAGAAATGTAGCATTCGTTTTGATCCTTGATCCATGCATTCAACATCGTTTATGTTCACTGCAAAGTCCAACTTCCTGAATTATTCTTATAACGCTCACTTTAGTTCCTAACTTAGCACTTTCTTCAATTTTCCCAGCATAATCATGTGTCATAAATACTGTACTCTTTCCCAAGACAATATATTACATCTAAATGCTCTTTAGGACTGATTTCCTCTCACCATTTTTTCACTTGGGTTGCTCCAAAGCATGTGGATTGACACTTCACTTAGTTTGATCCTGTTAAATACACGCAAGTAAACACACCACAGGTCACTGTTAATTAAACAATGAGGGCACAGTGACCAAGGCAGTTAACAGTAACCACAGTTCCCCCCAGCCTTGTTCTACACAATGAGTTTTGTACACGTTCAGCGGCATTCAAGGGTGTAGCCAGCCCAGAGCATTAAACCAAAAATGAGGAGGACAAAAATGGCAAGGGGCATTATGGCATAAAAGTGTAAAAGAAACATGCATAAAACAAAGATAGCCTCCATTCCAACACACACTCACACATTATGACCCACTCCCTGTAAACAATGTTAACAAGCCCTATCATAATTTTCTCTTTTTTTACATAAAATGTGGAAAAATGTATTTGAAATGTGTACAATGGAAGGGCTGTCAGAATAGTAATGGAGACATCAATTTTTGTTGAACTGACAACTGTGCATACCTCTCCAGACTCAAGTAGTAACTCTGAAGGTGATGATGTAACTGCAGTAAGCCAATATAGCAGAAGCATCCCACTGCACACATCAACAATGATGGCAACAATGTAATTTCCAACTTTGACTGATAGAGTTTGCTTACTACAGCATGACTGCAGAATCCAGATCAGACTTTGAAGAAAAATTTGCAGATGTGATCCGAGTGTTGTATACTTTAAGACAGGATGCATGGCAGTGATGCAACTCAGTAAAATATTTATTAAACACAACAATAATTTAATTATATACCGTGAAACCAAAACTTTTGACATTAAAGAACTAAATGTATGGGCACCACAGTCACTGAATGATACTTCAGAGTTAAGTTTGCTTGCCAGCATTATGAAATGGTTTCCATACACTGTGCCATTAGGCTGCACACTTTGATGTAAGAATTCTGATTCAATTAACTTCCGATGATCATATACAATGCAGACTATGCGACATGGTTTGCACATATCTACAACATTTCCACAGTTTACTATTTCACGCACAACGAATTCGCATTCACATAAACCCAAAAGCACCCAGTCCGACTTCTTACCAAGGGAAATACTTGGTAAACCTTCTCCACAATAATACCCAATAATATTGCATTGTTCCGCTCCATAATTTCTGTTCAGTCTATCAGTTATCCCAAAAATAAAGTAGGACTTCACACATTCTTCCTTAGTTTCCTGCACAACCCCACACAAGATTCCCGGTTCCTCATTATATAAAGCACACGGAACAAAAATTAGCAATGTTTCCATTATACTATAATTTGCTGCAACAATGATTTTGTGATACGCAAAGATTCACGTGAAAAATTTCAGCAACTCCTGCACTTAAACATACCACTCCCTGCAACCACTACCAGCCACAGATCATGTATAAGGTTGGTGTATCGAAAGATATGGAACAGTAGCGCCACACGCGGCAGACCTGCGTTAATACCGTCGAGAGGTAGGAGCGCCACATACTGCAGACGCGCAGAACTAACGTACAAAATTTGAAAGTAATCAGTCATCCAAAAGGAGGATCAAGTAGTTGTAGTACGCAACTACGATCAACGCCTGAACGGTTAATTGTGTTTCTGTAGGTTGTCAGTATGTTAGGGGTTAGTTTTGTAATAAAAGGGACATAGAGAGTATTCTGAATTGCAGTTGCATAATTGAAGTAAACTTCTGCTATACAATAACGCTTTATCGGCGTACTTTTCGTTCTAGTATAATTGTTTACCTGGCCAGTTTTGTGGGGTATGTTTGTAAATTGGCATAAGTTCATGTCTTTGCAGTGAAACCATGGGACGAAGAAAGAGTAAACGGAAGCCACCGCCAAAGAGGAAGGCAATTGAACCTTTAGATCTCCAGTTCAACTGCCCGTTTTGCAACCACGAGAAATCTTGTGAAGTAAAAATGTAAACATGATATTAATTACATACTGTTTTGTGTTTATGTGACTGATATGGTTGTATGATTGCGCGATGCGTATGTAAAATACAAAACTGCTCTTCATTACAGGGATAAAGGACGCAACACAGCCAAAATAACTTGTCGAGTCTGTCTTGAGGATTACCAAGCAACTATAAACTTTTTGTCAGAGCCAGTTGATGTTTATAACGATTGGATTGATGCCTGTGAGAGTGCTAATTGAATTTTTTGTACGATTGCATGTTGTGACACTATCTGCTGTAATACGACTGTTGTAAGTGTGAAGATTATTAAATTCTGTACAGATTTGAACTGTATAAGTAGATTTTGAATAAATGCATGCATTGAGTGCATTGTTCGTTCTGTGCAATGCTTGCTTTGCATTCAGTATTTACTGACAGTTGAATCCGAAAGTTATCACGTTTGAAACTAGCTTGATTTTCCCAGTATACAAATAAACTGAAAGTATGAAAATATTTCACACTTACAGGGGTTTTCAGAAGATGTACATAGTTGATATCAGTATCAGTTACATACTACAGTTATGTCTTAGCACTCTTAATGGGCAGGCAACTATGTAAAATTAAACTGCTTTACTTTGAGCATATCTTCTCATGTGGGTACATAGAGGGCATCTGGCAGAACACAGAACCTGCTCATAGCTGCACTGCAGCATAGCAACCAAAGACATCACTTGCTCCGCAGTGCCAGGTGTGATGTGTGAATGCATGCCATAGGGTGAATGATATCAGTTGCTGCACAGTGAGCAATAACAGCCCCTGCTCTTCTGTATCCAGTTCCACATAAAAATCTCAGTATTTAAAACATTTTAAAACATGCTGTTTGCATGAAATTTGATGACAAATTTATCACAAATATCTGATTCCATTTTAACATTGACATCATTTCATCTGTAAATTTAACACCAGAACAAAATTTGAACTTTCATATGCTACAACTGGCTGCTTGTTACTGGTTTAATGGAGCTAAAATGCCTTTAAGCATTAGATTGTATTCTCAAAACAGAGAAAGCGATAAAACTGTAAGAAGGTTACTGACTCCTTACCACGCTATACTGCTTATATATGTATCTAAATATTACTAGTAAATATAAAAACATAAACTAAATGGCATTGATCCCACCTCTTATTGAACTAATGTGTCACAGTACCTAATAACTGTCACCTTCTGTTTGTAACCCCACACAGCAGAGCCCTTTTCTAAACCCTAGTATCCAGTCAACCAGCAAAGATATATCCTGTGTTCTGTGAAACCTGAAAGTTAATTATGGAATTCACAAGACCCATATCTTGACTCAGATCACTCTCCACACCTTCCCTCACTCTTCATTTATTATAATGCACCCATTTGTACCATGTTCTTGTCAGCAGTCCCTTCCGTTCAGGTTTTGCTACCAAAACGTTGTACAAGTGACTTGTCTCGCCCATATGTTATATGCCGAACCCATTTCTTTCTTGACTTGATCACTCTAGTACATGGTGAAAGTATAAATCATGAAGCTGATCATTGTGCATTTTTCTTCAGCCTTCTGTTAATTTCTCTTAGGGCCAAGTATTCTCACCATTCCTATTCTCAGACACTCGCTATGTTGATATCAGAAAATACATTCTGCACATTAGTAATATAATTCCAACTAAATGCATTTACAGTACAGGAGGATGGCAAACACTTACTGTATGCACTGTTTGTACAGTACTGAGCAATTATAGTCCAACACCGCTATATGTCACTTTTTCTTAATATGGAATATTCTTCACATTTTTGTTTCTACTATGGATTTCAAAATACCAAGTTGCAGCACATATTGTTAGCCTAATTTCATCTTAATTTGTATTTTTATACATGATTGATGTGGCATCTCCCTGAATCCATAATGGAATGAAATATGTTGGAGGTATAATGTATTGAATAAAAAGTTGTATATTGAAATATTTGTGGTTTGTTGGATATTGCATTATAGAATTGTCAACTAATGCATAGAAGTGAATAATATTAAATGTAAGAGAGTGTACACCATGATGTACATTATATATTTGTTGATTGTATGTGCCTTATTTGGAATTATATGAATAATGTACTTAATGTACAGAAATTGAATAATATTAAGACAGTGTGCACACTTTGCCTGACGTAATGAAACATGACTGTGAAAGCAGTGCATGACACTGAAACTGCCAAGGAAGTGTATTAACCCTTTGATTGCCACATGCAGGACATCATGGGACTATGGCAGAATGTAGCATATTGTGTCACCCATGATAGCCAAATCTGTAACTTACATAGGACCACAACATAAACATTGGAAGTGACTGTAAATTTCATGTAATTTTAATCAGTTGGAGAGCAAAGAAGTACACAAAACGTACGTCACACACATTAAACTTAATGTTAACATACCGATATTTCTCTTTCATGTAGTATGTGCACTTCAACAGGGCCCTGAATGTAAAACATTTCTGCAGCCTTGTATGAGCCCTTTCAAGAGCACCACCTGCTCAACATAAGAGACTATTTTGCCACACACGCAATTCTTGTTTCATATGGTTCTTGCACAGATTTCCCTAAACAGAATTAACCAGTTGAGTTGGTCTTTCTAATGGAGAGAGACTTGTGTTCTCTGAGAAGTATGAACTGGTATTACAGCGTAATTTAGATGAATTTCAATCATCGAAGGTTTATTCCTTAAGAGATCCTCTGCGTGTATCTGACTTGTTCTGATATTCAGGAAATGACACTAAAATCATGTCATTGTCAACCTGAAGACTGCCAGTGCTGTAATTGAGATCAAGTCCTGCTGATTTGTGGGTAAAGTTTTCCCTGTCCACGCCATGAAGGATACAGGGGGAGTAGAGGTATAGCTCTGTTCATTCTTAACTTCAGCACTAAATGGAGATGAGTGGTTAACTTCATGCCCTGGCTGTTTTACACTTAGGAAAGAACCTACAGGAAGTTAGCAGGGCCAGTCGGGGCATTTTGTACAAGAGAAAAATCACTTGCCTTTACCAGGCTTCAAATTCTGGACTGACCAGCTCCATAGCCTAGTCACTATACAGACTAACCTTCCCCAGCTCCTGGTGATTTCTAACATGTCCAAGTAAATGTACCTCTGTTGACTTAATGCAGGATTTGTAGAACATGTTTCAGCTGAACATCAGATGAGCTGATGGTTTTGAAGTTTAACCCTTAGGCGCCGAACGACATATATATATGTCGCGCTGTGGAGGTCTTTAACCCTTAGGCGACTAATGTCATATATATATGGAGCACCCATTCTTGATGTTTCTAGATCACACACAACG
>Ga0268261_10003988_pt1 | contig 10977 bp, 12 predicted proteins | sample TergutNc150P1_FD_190353 | JGI IMG/M metagenome (GOLD analysis project Ga0268261, IMG submission 190353) | Nasutitermes corniger P1 segment gut microbial community from laboratory colony in Florida, USA - Nc150 P1 (SPAdes) (version 2) | ecosystem: Host-associated > Arthropoda: Insects >...
CCGGTGGCAGTGCTTACTTTACATGTCAGCAAACATGAAAATGGTTAGAGCAAACATGAAGATGGTTAATACCAAATTTAAGACGGGAGGGCTATATGAGAAGCATGTAGTGGCAACTTGGAATCTCGGGAACCATCTCAGCATTTGCTTATAGACACAGGGAAATCAAGAAAAATCTGTGTCGAGATGGCCGGTCGCAGGACCCTCAAATTTACAAAATTACAAACCCTCAAAAATACAAGTACTGACTTCTAGTTAGCAGTCCATCTAAGTACGAAGAAAAACAAACTAGTACAACAATACACACAAGATAACTACAACACTACACATGACCAAACCAACAACAATTACCTAAAGACAACTCAAGACTAGTAACACTACTAGAAGTAAAAACCGTAGCAAAAGGGTACTGTGTACAGTTTCTTATAATTGTGTATTTTACACTCCTTATTTCACACACACTTTCACCCCAGTCCTTCACTCCTTCGCTTCTCGTCCCTTACTACACCTATAAACCTTTTCCATAAGGACTCCCCCCCTCCTAGCCCCCTATTCAGCACCTTTCACTTAGCCTCTTTCACACTACTTTGCTTCGTTCGCTTTACTTCACTTATTGCACTCCGCTACCCACCATGTTAGATATGTGTGTGTAGCTTGGGCACATGGTGATTACAATGTGGGGGACAAGCTGAAGCTTCCTTTTAACTTTGGTGCAAAGAAAGTTTTGTGTTGATTCGAGGCAGCAAGGCAGAGGCAGATAGGATAGGCCAGACATATTTCGGTGCTAGAAAGCAATTAACAAATTTTATCGCAATCCGGCCACTGGTGCTGCAGGTAATCTCGTCAGCGAAACCTGCAGAGAGTGTTGTCACCCCAGCAAGTATTTAACTGTAGCACGTCATACAAGGCGTAATGGACGTAATGGGGTGATGATTTCTGATCTGAGTCGGAAATCGAATGTCGTGCGTCTTAAAAGGTCTGGGTTTGTGGTAGGCGTTATACTTGTATATCAGTACAATAGTAGGGTTTGATTACGGACAAAATAAACACGCTTTCTTAGACACAAAGGGAATAGGCTACATACAGTGAAAATTAAACCGACAGACCTGCGTTGTTGCGCTTCGCAGCTGCCATCGTACTATGCTGCTGAGAAAGGGAAATGAAATCTTATTTCGTAAAAAAGTAGAAATTTTTCCCTTCACGTTTTGGTATCAAGAACTGTTCAAATTAGACATTATAAAGTTTGTTCCATATAGGCTCGAGAGCAGACAGAATGTTGCAGCTTTTTACAAACACCAGGTATCAGCACATGAACCCATTTCCCATGTTCATTTATTCACCGTCTCTCAGGCTCAGGCTGTGAGAATAAACGCATCTAACTTAATGAGTCCTCTATGAAGAACTGTTAAAATCGACAGTGAAATACTTACCTACATACGAATACTTTCTTGATGAGTTTAGGTTCGTGCCACGCAACAGGCATAATTTAATGTCACTATATTGGCTAGATTTAGCCTCCTGCCTACTAAGTTTATATCAGAACTTCTTAGCACATATTTTCAAATATATGCCTTGACAGACGGCACGAAACTTACGGCGAGACTGGGCAACAATAAAAGCTTTTTAAACTCAAGGCAAAGAAGAATGTGTCATTGATAATGAAATGTGTGATAATATATTTCGTATCCATCTTACAGCCAGAAATCAGGTAACAGCATATTCATCATTATATTGAACCACTACACTGCAATAGATATCATGTCTTTGTTGGAGAATGTAACCTATAGATTGTGCCCATCTGTCTTAGCATTATGACACCTATAGTCAGTATGAAATGCTTATGGATAAACAAAACTATCTTAGGAATTTTCATTAAAGATGCTATTAATGAAGAACCTGAGATTAATTATGTGTAAGTAGTATATTGTTGATGAAACTTCCGTATGTCGTAACCCATGAATACGCAGTTTTAGAGCAGACACAAAAAACCTGACCGGCCTTTAACAGACCAAAACTTAAACATGTTATGTTTCTACGAAAATATAAGGAGAAACAAATTTGTTCAGTGGACACATCATTTTGACAGAAGGTGTGTTTGTAACTGAACTGTGTAGTACTGCTGGAAACTCAATTTGACGTACTGTGTGGGTTACGATTAATTACTGTTTCTTAAGCGATATTGTATAATGCTGTTTTCTGTTACTATGACCCAATGTTCGTGTGCCTTTTCGCATGCACAAAATAAATATTTCGGACAAAGTTTACGCATAATTCGTACCTGTAAGTTCTGCTTATCCATATAACAATATAATAGAGTCATGTACCATTGAAATGGAATAACTTGTGTTGCTATATGTCTCAAATGTCGATATCTTGAACTAGACATCTAAAGAGACATTATAATCGTTGTTATTTATCCTTCATCTTTGAATCTCGTCTTAGGCAGTTTCAGTCACATGTCATTGACTGGATCTAGAACCTTCTATTGACTATGACGCCTCTGTTGGGAAATACGCCTATGCCGGAGATCTGCCGTCTTCGTCTGGGTGAGCTCTGTTATATTCCAGAGACCTAAGGATGGTTTCTGAAATTGGTGGGGATGTGGGCAGGTGGGCTCCCTCAGCTCGGAAACCATTCTCGTCGGTAATGTAGGTAAGTTTGATAGGGTACCCTTCAGGGAATGTGTAGGTGAAGACGCCCTGAACAATGGCAGCCTCGTCCTGCTGCCCCCGGTTCTTGATCGAGCCTTCTTCCTGAGCCGTAATTCCGTTTTCAGTTTTGTAACTGCAAAATGAAAGGCGCGTTCTCAGACACTTCAAAGGGCATAATAAAACAGACATGAAAGCGAGATTTGACGTCATTTCGGCTGTTTCTGTCTTGTGAAGTTTTACGACGTGTGAATCGGTAACTTTATATATTAATGTTTCAGAAGAACTTGTTGGATTTTGACTTTTTAAAACCCGGTAGTTACTTATGTTACCATGCAGTTTAAAGTTGAAAAATTTTTAAATTACATCCACGGAGTTTACTTACGTATTTTGTACGGCTATCTACAAAGTCAGCTTTTGTTTCCCAATACATCATTAATTTACTGATTTTATCACTGAAACGGAGTGTTTGCTGCGCGGTACGAACTAAATCTATAATTAAATTTAGATCAATATCAATCACAATGTTCTTCACTCTGACAATCCCAGAAAACATGCACTTTGCCACTTCTTATTTTTCAACGAAATTGTTGTCCATTTTGTGCAGTCCAAAACACGGAGCTTGGATCGAACATTTCTTGTCGTCTTATTAATTTAAAAATTCACCATATCAAAAAATATCCTAAATTAATTTTTCATACAGCAACTATTTGAAGTAAAGAACTTATCCAAAATGTAGTTAAAAGTAAATGTCTCTCAAAATACATACTTAGTGTTAAAAAGGCCAGCTAATTAATTTTGTGGTGCAAATAAAATCCGGGCAGAATAAAAAATATTTAATACGTAACAAACTGAACACATTTCTTTTAACCAAGAGTTCTTAAGATTTTGTGAAATCCATATTTTTGTCCCAAATAAGTATGCCATGAGATGATCCGCCTTATAGAAATAATAAAATTACATTATACATATATAAAATAATGTGTCAATAAAATCTTCTCGAGCTGACAACCTATTCGGCATATTCGAACGCAGACTGAACCATCTTAAGGTGGCTACTAGCAGGAAAAGATTGTACTGGATGGTGTCGTTGTAGCACCTTCAAGAAGTCCATAACATCTGTCATTAACTCAGACTGCGTAGCATCGAATGGCAAGATTATTATTGGATAATTACCTGGAAATGACGTGCCATGCTGATCGTTAGAGTTTCTTCTCCAGGAACTCCAGGAACAGTCGGAACAGCCGGTTTCCATGGCGACATCTTATCCTGGCACATACCGAACACGAAGCAGAACGGCTGCCTACTGCCCAACCAAGTTCTGTGTGCCTCAGATGCAACAGTATTTGAAGGTTTCGCGATGAATATCCTCGGGGTATCAGCCTTATCACTGACGAGTTCAAAACGGACATTTCAGGTACCTGTGGCACAGAACGCAACCGAAACGTCTGTTTGCAACTATAATTTCACTGATGATTACACGGGAACAATTTGATGAATGCACAGTCGGTGTTAAGGACAACCACTGGTCCCGTAACTTTTAATTTGGATTTCAAGTACAAAATTTATTTTTTCAACCTAATCGCATTTGAAAAACCTTATTTCTATAGATGGTTTTTGTGCTTCTTACTGCTGTGTACTGCATGCCATTGGCTACTGCCAGAAGAAAAACAATCGGCTTTCCTACTGGCTAATGTTGCCCGCCTATTTTTAAAATACGTTATTATTGTGTACTCCACTCAAAATAAACAAACAACAGCGTGCACACTTCTTAGAATAATTTGTTTAGGATCTGATGTATTTCGGTTTATAAATTATCTTCAGCTTTATATTTATTCCGTGAGCTATGGACCTTATTAGCTTTATTGTCTTATTAGGCTGCCTCAGTTTGTCCAGTTTCCACCATTATAGCTGACAGTTTGTCATTAACTGAACCTTATGTTTCGCTCATTATTTACAACTAATTTCCATCGACGAATAACGCATAATTTCGGAATATTTGTCCGTTAATCCAGAGACAATGGGTCGGAACTTCCAATTGGCATACTAAAATATATAAACATTACAGCCCTTCGGATACTGACACTGTAAGCTTGACAGAAACAATTAGTATTGTGTTCCACGCAAAAGCAACATCCTGGGGCTGAAGTTAACAGCTTCGCAGTTAACAGCCAGGTTTATTTCGACATCAAAACGACAGATGACGTTCTAAGAGCCTGGCATTTGTAGCCATCTACAGGAATCTTTCTGTATCTCCGCGTTTGTGTTCGGATATATTTTCCATGTCGTGGTGTCTGCTTCGGAAAGAGTCATTTAAAACTGAACTACAGGAAGGTAGACGATTAATGTTTTACAGCCTGACAAACTACATATGGGTCGCAGCGTGCTGGGTTCAAGTTCCAAACCACTATATATATATACGTGGGGAACCCAAAAGAAACAAGACTAGTCTCAATGCTGCCGAAGACGGAGGAGTGGGAGAAGGACAACGTCGTTGCTTGTTCCCTAGACCCTCAACTGTCAGTAGCGTGACAAACGTCTTCCTGTAACAGCTCAATCGGCCGCACGGTCATTTTTCGTGAAGGTAGTTTTTGTGACCCTGTCGAAATCGTGATGTGTGATTTAAAGGAAAAAAAACTTGTTTGAAATTTTGCTTCATCCTTGGAAAAACACCCACGGAATCATTAGAAATGCTTCAGGAGGCTTTCAAGGAACAAGCTCTGAGCCGTGCGCGAGTGTGAATGGTTTTCTCACTTTAAGAAGGGGGATTTGAGCAACGAGGGTCAACCCCGTTCTGGACGCCCTTCAAGCAGCCGGAACGACGAAAACATTGCAAAAATCAGCGAAAAACTCAACGAAGACCGTCGTTACACCATTGACGAGTCATCGGAAGTTCCAGGAGTGAGGTGGAGCTCAGTTCAGCGCAATCTGGCTCAAGACCCAGGCATGAGACGTGTTGCAGCAAAATTCGTCCCCCGCCAGCTCACAGAGGACCAACGGAAATCCCGAATCGCTGTGTGCCAGGATTTGAAAAGGGAGCTTGAAAATGATCCAGACTTTTTGTCCAGGGTCATAACAGGTGACGAAAGTTGGTGTTATGGTTATGACCCCGAAAGTAAACAGGCATCAAGCCAGTGGAAGACTCCTCGTTCACCCCGGCCCAAAAAAAATCAGACAGATGAGATCGAATGTCAAAACAATGCTGAACTGTTTCTTCAACACTCAAGGAATTGTGCACAGGGAATTCGTTCCCAGGCGTCAGACGGTCAACCAGGCGTTTTACCTAGGGGTTTTGAAACGACTGAGGGAGAGGGTGCGGAGAACAAGGCCGGAATTGTGGCGATCGGGCGAATGGCTCATTCACCGTGACAACGCTCCCGCACACACGGCGTTGCGAATTCGTCAATTTTTTACCTCTCAGGGCATGACATTTGTGCCCCATCCCCCCTACTCACCTGACCTGGCCCCCGCCGAATTTTTTTTGCTTCCCCGAATGAAAAGGGACTTGAAAGGGTGGCGATTTGACACTTTGGAGGACGATACCGCAGCTTCGACAAGAACGCTGAACAGCATCGAATTTGAGGAGTTCCAGAGATGTTTCGAATAGTGGGAACAGAGATTGGATAAGTGCATATCATCCAATGGAGAGTACTTTGAAGGCGACTAATGATTTTTTTTTAATTCTTTAAATAAATCAATCGCTCATGAAAAAATCTCGTTTTTTGGTTCCCCCACGTGTGTGTATATATATATATATATATATATATATATATATATATATATATATATACTGCGTGGTTCGGAAATAATTGGCCAATATATTGTATATATTGGCCAATTATGGCAATTCTTTACAGCCCTGTTGGCATTCCTTCCTTGGGGATTGGTTATTTTTATGAGTTTGCATGAAAGAAATTAAACCCTCTAATTTATGTAATTTAAAACAGAAGTTTTGCAGACTGCATCGGGAATTTAATTCCGGCTCCAAATGCATCACTGCCGTAAGCAGTTGTTCACAAATGGTGGTTTGCGAATTATATTTTTGTAGTTGTTTGCCAAAATAAGGCTTAAATAATTCTTTGTGCAGCATCAGGTGGATCAAGACCTCTGGCACTAATATGGCAGAATATCGAAGTTCGTGAAACATGATACTCGGGATTCGACATTTTGCTATCAACCATGAGATGAGATTTCCCAACTCTCCTGCTACAGAGCAGAGCTCCCTGCGATAGGTCAAGCTCTGTCTTTCGTAAAGTCAAATCGATTTCTTTTGCTCGTTGCAGAAGGAGAGACCTTTTATTTAATGTACTTTATGCTTCCAAAACTGTGTTTATTGTGTTAAGAAGAGACTTCCATTCTGTTTACGCTTGTTGATTTATTGTATTTTTTTATTCCCGGTACTTTATATCACTGACAACGAAACAGGCGTTTTCCTTTACTGCGGATTCCGATGTCCGTGATGATTTTATCTGTCAAAATTAAGCACAAATTTTGATAATTTGGTTTATTAAATTTATAAGGAGATAAACATCAGTATAATGACAGTCAAGACCCAAGCAACAACGACATTATCACTCGTCAATAAACCTAAAAAATCAGCTGTGACCAGTACGAGTGGTATGAGGTTCTCCCAGTGCCGAGTGCACATATTATATTCTTCTGGCATGTGACGCCGTGTGTACTGTTAGACACGGTAATTTCAGACGTTTCGGACGAACTTTCTGCCATAATCTTAAAGATCACTTTGAATATATATTAAAACTGCACTTGATTAATTTTAATATAGTTAAGAGTGCTGCCAGAATGCAATCCAAGATGGTCGGCTTTGTGTGACAACCGACAGCAAATTTTCTCAGTTTTTATGGAGGGTGTATTATGAGGAAGTTGGCACATTTTAAAAGAAAGTTTCTTGGGTTAAATACATCGATGTGGTATCCGAAGTCGAACAGTTTCGAATATAATGGCGAGATAAAACAATATGAGAGCCGTTATGCATGTCGTGATTATCGAATAGCCATTAAAACGGGGAAAAATTTGTATTTGTACTTATTATTTTGTATTTCTTTAATATTCACACCTTCACTTAATACGTAATTAACGTCTGTGTGCCACAAAGACAATAAATAAGCGAGAATCAGCACCGGTATTTTTAATTGTCCGTAAGTTTTCAAGTACTTGACATAACACACTCTCTTTCGCATGGCTCGCCTTCGCTATAAAATCAAGAATGAACCTGCACATGGTAACGGTAACACAAAACGTTAACCAGGCACAGGACGCGAAACTGCAACAAGACCACACATTTGTCATGCGATTAACTCCGTAAGAGTTCAACTTCGGAGGTGTGTTAGGTTATGACCGAAGAAACGAACTCCTGAAGAATGGCAAATTCATTCCAAAGCACCCTTATGCTCTTAATGTCACGCAGGTGCTTGGTACCCTTATTACTTAATTGTTCCAAGGCCTACAACCGTGGGCCGATCGCCTATACCATGAATAGCCTGACCCCATAAACTCTGCCCTGCAAACTGAACTTCATCAACTGCAGGTTTATGTGACGTAATAAGCCAGGACTCATGATCTTGGGGGTCATTCGTTCATATTCCACCGAAATGTGTTTGTTACCACGTGGTCATTTTATGTACGCACAAATGGTCTGCTTTCTCTGTCAGGACCTCTGATACACGCCAGCTACACGAAAGGGTCTTCTATATCAGGTTTCCTGATAACAGAAAGAGCATGTTTATGAATGTTCTCAAAATAAACCTTTTGTCCTTCCCACAAAAGTATTCAGATAAAGGCGAAGTGATGAAAAAAAAGACTTGACCCAGTGCCATTTTGTCTACCACTATTCCGAGATTAAGCCCTTTTTCCGCCATGAGACGACGTCTGCTTAAGCCCAGAAATGAAGCGCGAAATTTGAAATCGAAAGTCAAGTCTTAGCTGCTGTAAAGCAAAGGTATGCAAGGCAGAGAGGTCCCTTGAGCCAATCAAAATATCATAAATTGTGTTTACACTAAATAAATGTACACATTATTCGGGAAAATTCAAAAGATCGAGTGAAGAATAAATTTTGCGCGAATATACCAGAAGTTGCACAATAAAAGTACATAACACGTGGGGGTACAGAAGGTGGAAATTAACGTCTTAATTTATGAGACTGTGTTTTGTTGGATAAGATTTAGCTCTTCGCATTATTTGACAAACTCTTCACCCAGTTGTCATCGATTTACAAATAAATTTCGACACGGGAGCAGAAGCACCATACTGCGTCCTTGGGAGAAAAGCTCTCGATTGGTAAGTTAGGAAAACTGATAGTCCGAGGAGAACGATTATTTAAAATTAATATTTTGGTAATGAATGTGAGAATATAAATTCTCATATTAATGAAAATATTTAAAGGTTAATCAGTGAACAACTATTTTGAATTTCCTGTAACAAATAAGAAACAGAAACACATTTTAAAGTCATGCGCAACGATCAAAATATATCCGGAAGTGGTATCTCCTCATTTCTAAGTTATTTTGTACTTGCAGTTTCCTTGTTAAGTAACAATTTACTTGAAAGACGTCGATTAAATAATTTCTGTAATTACTTCTTGGAAAACACAAGTGATTGGAAATTAAATATTTCTAGATGTGTATTGCTTTCCTGCATTTTTTATGCCTGTGTCAAAGTTGGTCAATTTTGAAAGGAGGTTCAGTATATTAAAAGTAATGAAAAACTACAAGAAAACGGAACAAATCTAAAAAAAATTCACAACTATTATGCTAGTAGGTACTATAATATATAATTTTTGTTTACTAATATTAAATATTACTATATATTTTGGCTAAAATTGGTTTTTACAGAGTGAATTCTGCACATTTATTTACAGATATAGGCTACCTAATATACGCCTTTAAGTATCCAGTTCAGTGACAATATTTTAAATAAAAAAATGGCGTGTCTCTTTCTGTTCAAATTCTATAGTCATAAAACTCACTACGATTTAGGCTTACTAATGTATTAATAATAATAATAATAATAATTCGAATGATATTAACATGTGATTCTATAAGGTAAAAATGTAATCGGTATGTATGTAAAATTTTACACCTACTTGTTTCACAAAGCTATTATTTGTACTTTAATGCTTCGACATATTCGGCCTTAACTTCTGGCCATTTTGAGGGATCTCCCTGAAGATGGTCAACAGTTAAGGCTAAAACATGTCGGAGCTTTAAATAACGAACAAACGTGTCGTGCAACAATTTGGTATTAAATTTTACATACGTAATAGAGTTGCACGTAAAATGTACAACAGTAATCAACGGTAAATATTTGAAACCAGGAAATAGGATTAAATTTAATTAAAATGAATTTCAAAATCTTACAAGGGGCAAACCTGGGGCGTGGGAAACGGATTTGATTCATTTTGTTATTAATGGAAACATTAATTAATTTCATTAGACACGTATTTTTTCTTTTGTCCTAACGCGCCCGCCTTTCGCCGGAAAAAAAAAATTAAATATGTCGGTCGCCGCAGCAAACGAATGGTATCATGCCGAGCGGCGTGTAATGTTGAAGCGTCAACGGCGCAGCGGTAGAGTACAAAGACGGAGTAGTAACGGCCTGGCTTGCGTCGCTCTTGGGCTTTCGACTTGAAGAAGGTATTTTGTCAGGGTGCCACCATGCCCTCCCTACGCCTAAGGTTCCGTCCGTCTTGACCTTTACCTTTAAGGATGTTGAGCCACTTGTGTGTCGCGAACTATGAGTATGGTTATTTTATTAGAGAGGAATAGCATTTACCCCTATGTAGGGGATCGGCTTGTCGCGAGCCACAGGTGGGTCGCGAACCACAGGTATGGTTTTCGTTTTAAAGGAATATACCTCCGTGGCGTGGATCGGTTTGGAGAGCTGTATGTGTGGTTTTCCTTTTCAAGATGATGCTGTAGCATGCAGCGATGAAGAATTTATCAGCTGAGCTCAAGGTTTGCTTCATCAGCAACCTTGCACCTGGCTGTGTTGAGGTCACCAGTTGCACAAGGTTTTTTCCCGGTGACACACGTGTAAGAGGCGTTGGCCGTTGCGGACATTACGTGGCATATGTAACATGTGGCTACCGTTTGGGAATATGTTTCGGGACATTGTAATACGCGTGCATATATATAATTAAGTGTAATGTTTTAAGACGGATGGACATGCGGAGTAACAGATAACGAAGTCTGTTTTTACAGTGATCTGACAGATTTATTTGATTCTGAGATCATTGTAAAAGCGGATTTTGTTTGTTTGTTTGTTTTAACAGCTAATGTGTGTGTGTGTGTGGTGTTTGTGGGATTGTGTG
>Ga0268261_10003989_pt1 | contig 10976 bp, 4 predicted proteins | sample TergutNc150P1_FD_190353 | JGI IMG/M metagenome (GOLD analysis project Ga0268261, IMG submission 190353) | Nasutitermes corniger P1 segment gut microbial community from laboratory colony in Florida, USA - Nc150 P1 (SPAdes) (version 2) | ecosystem: Host-associated > Arthropoda: Insects > Digestive...
CTACACGGCCAACAACCCTCCACGTATGCAAAACCAGAGGCTGCTAGTGCAGTTTTAGGCTCCTGTTGATGGGCGGTGTGTCGCCCGAAACATGTTGAGCTTCATATAAATCTGAAATAAAATTTGGTACACTGTTGCATCTTGTTGGATTTTTTATGTGAATTGGTATTGAAGGTCCACTTTTAAACTTGTCAGGATAAATTTAAGTTTGTTCTGTTTCAGTCAAGTATATGCCTCACTTTTTATGACACTTTATATCTGCCATAAATAAGAATTAGGCCATTGAGCTGTGCAAGCTTGCAAGGAATGCTGGTGATATGTCTGTGTACTCCATTGGTGTACATCTTTTTTTCTTCCTGTATGATGCATGTTTTGTAGTGTTTTATATTGTGTTTTGTCTCTTTTGTGTGATGTGTGAGACATATGTACACATTTTATTTAAATATGACTTTTAATGCACTATTTCTGCAGATATTATTGCATATAGTTACATTGCTATCTCATAAATCCTCTCAGACTAGAACTGTTCCTAATTTTTGTAGATGATCCTGTCAGTATTGTACTAATTACTACAACAAAAACAAGCGAATATTAACTGTTTTAACACAGTTTACAGGTACACTAATAAGCAGTAAGTATTTTCATTATACTATATGATTTTATAAAAGTACCTTGAAATTGTGTTTTGTGTAATGCATTTTAAAGTTTATTTTGATTGAATAAAATGAACTGAAATTATGTGTTGTATTAGCTGTGTCATCACTGCGGGCAGAAAATGGGAATGGAACTTTGGAGTGATAACAGTTTTGTTGCTGCCAGGATTATAAGGTTTGATGGTTTCAGTTATCAAATGTTAGTTGTCATTAGTTCTTCTGAACAGCTTGGCTTCACTTCCATATTAATCTGCTCTCTAATGATAGTACTCTGTTCACTAAATGTGTTTTAATGCATGCTTATTCAATTCTCTTTGTTAATTGTTTTCCATGAGGCATGCTTAGTTTGCTTGGTTTGGAGTTGTTGGCACTCTTATGTTTAACATAATGTGGGTGTGTAGTTGTGATTTGTGTATGTCCCAGTTGATGTGCCATCTCAAGACAAGTAAGTTCTGTTTAGATTAATGGAAGACAATATCCACGTTGGGCTTAAAAAATTATGTAATTTCTCATTTTACTCTGTTTCTATAATACTGACCCCAGGAACTCCCATAAGTAAGAAACCTGAATGAATGTAATTTGCGATATAAATAAACCGAAAGGATATGTGTGCTTTCAGTGAGTTTGTGTAGTTCATTAGTTTTTTTTTTTTTTTGCTGCTGCTGCTGCTGCAGAGGACATACATTTATCTTAATCAGAGAATGTTCTCTTGTTTCACTATATATGTTACTACATACAACAGTCAGTTTGTTGATTTGAAGGGGGGCTAAATTAACTGTTTCCATCTCATATTTTATACTTTGTAAGCATAAATTATGAATTTTACACTCTAGCCCAAATATTTATTTTCAAATGGCATTGAGCTGTGTTATGAACAAGGTGTTAAACTCTTTTGTCAGTGGTATGAAGTAAAGTTGTCCTTTTTGAAGGTAATATTTACTGGAAGATGTAATTATCTGTGAAAGAATTCACAGATTTGTCATTTGTTCATTGTGGAGGGCTTCACAGCTATTCCACAGCATCTGGAACTACCTTTTTCTCTATGTTCTGGACATAGTGTAGTGGGTGGTTTTGTGTAGGCACTATGCATAAAACCTGAACAGTGGAAGGCTGAACTTCACAATTACAAAAAATTATGTCTGGGGTACTGTTGTGGTTATTGAACTTTGGTTTAAAAAAAACACTTGATTTCTGTTTTAGACATTCTGCACTTTCACGTGCTTATTCAGAACTGAAGTATTGACTTGGAAGAGAAGATAGATGCATAGTTATACTTGTTCAGTTTAAAACGGTGTCCCAGCCAAAAGCAATCATAGTATAAATTATCATTAACTATCTATACAAGATATCTACACATAAATATATATTTTTAACATGAAGTACAGGCAAATATAACACTGATAATAGTGCTGGGAATAATAGTAAACATGGACATGTATACTATTATTTACATGAAATTTACAGGTACATTCTTAGGACAGGTAAATTCGGATACTTGATATGCTACTTGACATTTGGCCACTCAGTGCTGTACTCTGTTTATGAAAACTGATCTTTCTAGTACTTACATACAATATAAAATAATAATGTACTAAAATATACTATGCCTACATTTACTGTCCATATATCTGATTAATTTTTCTCTTGAGTGCTTTGGCTTCTACCTGCGTCACCGTGACTATTTTCAAAAATATATAATATTTACTTACTTGGATGTTGTTATAATAGTATGGAAATACTAAATTATGTCTTCAATTCCAATTTATCATAACATGGAAATTTTGAATTCTTCTGTGCTGTGATGCCGTATCACTGGGTGGGTACTTCCTGTAGTACAGTGTCATGTCCACAAGACTTTGCATCTTCAGTGATACCGCTGTGGGAACTTCACATTTTGCATGGAAATACTGATCACAGAGTTCATGTAATTCAGTTTGGATTCTGATGGCAACAGCTGCCTACTTGTTCAGTTGTTACTGGAAATGAGTTGCACCTTATAGTCTTACGTGTCCAGTACATGGGATTATGTGTTAATTATATGGACTTTGTCTCTCTGTGTCAGGACCAAGCCAACAGATAAGAAGCCGCCCCCACCAACACGACGCATTAGCCGTGGCAACTCCGTGGCACATCGAGGCTCTAACAACATGGCCAATGGGGTGCGTGGGTTGGAGATCTCCAGCCCCCTTCCTGCAGATGGGTCAGCTGGATCTGACAATGCTCATATGTCCCTTCTTTCCAAGCCAGATAGCAACACTGATCTAAACCCAACCTTCAACCCCTCATCTTCTGTCAGCACAGACGGAAGCACTACAAGCCTTCATAACAATTTCTTTGGGCAATTCAAAGGCTTCAGCATTACTCCTCTTCCTTCAAACAACTCCTCTCCCAGCAAGTTCCCCTCTGTGCCATCTAGAAGCCAGCCTGTGCCTGTCAGTGTCACCACTTCTGCTCCATCTGTGCATGTAAAGTCTCCTAAATCTTCAAATAACCTTGCATGGACAAATAACACAGTTAGAAGTACTGAACTCAGCAGTACTTCAGTGTCCTCAGCAAGTTCTTCTGCAAATACAACTGCAACGTCAATTGCCCCGACTCTTCCACCAGCAACTGTACCATCAGCCACAGCTCGTCCATTTATCAGTAACCCAGTATTGGATGCCACAACCTGTACGGCCAAAGAGCTCATCTCATCTATACCATCAGTTCCAAGTAGGCCAGCTCCAGATATTCCCACTAACAGTGTGAAAGCTGCAGGTTCCACTGCATTTTCTGGCTCCTCCAGTAAACCTACGCGTCCCTTATCCTCGCCTAACTCACTTGCTATTGGTGCATTTCCATCTCAACCACTGGAGGATAAGAAGACAAAAGACAGTGGATCAAGTTACCCAACTCTAACGCGTTTAGCCTCATTCATGATGCGTCAGAATTCAGGGGGAGTTGCTAGGAGTCAGAGTCAGAATCGAGGATCTGCCCAGTCTAATGAAAAGATTAAAGGCAAAGACAAGAATAAGACTATGGGAAGTGGGACCAATTCATTGCCCAGAACCCACCACCATGGAGTTAAAGCCAACAAGCTACAAATTGACAAAGAGGCACTGAGGAACCTTCAGATTTCAAACCCCATCCCACAGCAGGACATTGACATACCTCAGAGTGTGGTACCAGTGAGGCCTGCCCCAAGCCCACCTAGCCCACCTCCTTCCATTGATTCTTCTAAGCAAGTTGTGATGCGAGCACAGAGCTTGCGAGATAAGGGACCACTTACCCAAAGACCCTCCATACCAACATTTGGTTCAATGCGACAACCTTCTGGCACCAAACGACCAACAAGCATCCTAGCTGGAGCACGCCCAACATCCCCACCACCTCCACGACCTCCTCCACCACCTTCTAAATCTGAGGAATTAGTAACAGGAATTATTGGACTGCCGGGATATCAGAATCCTCCTGCAGTCAACCCTGTGGAGTATAGTTATGATGACTGTTTGAACCTCCTTTCTGATGCCAATGCACCTCTGGCCAACATAGATGAAGAATCTAGTCCTAACAGTGGTGATAATATATATGCAGTGATTGAGGAAAGCCCTCTTGGAAGTAGCAGAAAGAAAATTGGGCAGAGTTTCTCTCCTCCATCAGAATATGCAGCTCCAGTACCACCAAAATCAAGTACTGCCAGTGATAACCACAGTTTAAATTCTAAGTTTGGGTACACATCACCCAGCTTCAATGAATATAAGTCTCCAAAACCTGTAGAAAATAGCATTTCTGCAGGAAGTTTAGAGTCGGTTGGACTTCTTTCAGAGATTGTTAATGAGATCCAAGCCAGAAACATGGAATCCATATACAGCACATCAACACTTAGAAGAAAGCAGGATACCAAAGTGAATACATCAGATACTGATGATATGTCATCTGCTATTACAGCTACAAATTCTTCTGTAGCTGGCTCTGCTTCTCCCCAGCTGTCGCGTGATAAATCTAGTGCATTAGCTTCATCCAATAGTTCGCTTGGGACATATGTGAATGCCAACATATACCACCCTGGTGCCAGTGTATATAGCAACCTGTCAACCCAAACAAACCCAGCCAGCTCACCACAATTACCCTCTGTCAACTCCAGTAGCAGTTCTTCCAGTTCAAGTAGTGGGTACCTCAGTCCCAAGCCTCAAACAACAACCCAGTCTTCTTTAGTCAACAACACTCCTAATACTAGCATGAGTAAAGATTTCAGCACTTTCAGATCTCCTCTACAAACCACAGACATATCTACCACACCTAGAACAGCTGTAGCAGCCACTCCTGTTACAAAGCTGCCAAGTGTCACTAGTTCTCAGACATCTACATTACCTGGTGATGTTTCCACATATAAACCATACAGTTCCACGCTGCAGCGCTCACTTGGACCCCTAGCAGCAAGTTTCCGAGGAAGCAACTCATTAACCACGTCTTCATCTCTAAGGGACAGTAAAACAAATAATATGTCAAGTGAATTATCAAAACAGCCCATATCTCAGAATGCTGTTCCTGCTGTACCCAACAGGCACACTGTGGACAAAGTGGCATCTGGCTCGCTCTCAGCTGCTGTATCTCCAGATGCTTCAAGAAATGATAAAAATACCACATCATTTACAACAAAACCTGCTAGTACCACATCAACACCAGCACCACCCTCCCAACCTGCCCGACCATCCTTGCACCACACACCCACACCTCCTAGTCTGTCTGCAAAAACATCTGTTTCAGGTAGTAGCGGCTCTGCAAAACCTGTGTCTAGCACAGCAAAGGCACCTGTTACAGCCACAGTCAATAGCAGTGCTTTGCATCGGGGAAAAGCACTCAGTGCTGGAGTTAGGGGTGATGCTTCACCTGCCAATAATAGTCCAGATGTTGTGTCAAGTTGTTCAGTGGCAGGGAGTGGCAACAGTGGCAAATCTCCAGATGTTGTGGGAGTTGGAAAGGTGGATACTAAAATCAGTCTGAAATCCCCTGATGTCATAGTTGCAAACACAACGGTAAAGCCTGTTCTGAATCTCCCAACAAAAAGTACTGTCCCAAGTGGAATTAATAGAAGTGCATCAACTTTCGGGGGTGGAGCTACTAAATCTACAGCGGGCACTGGCAGCAGAATATCGTCTGTCCATTCTTCGTTCAAAGGCAGCCAAGCTGTGAAGCAACCCCAGCTGACTCCAAAACCTTCAGTGTTAAGATCTGGTGCATCCACAGGTACAGGAAGTATTCCCCAACAAGACAAAACAAGAGCTGGGGCAGCTGGATTGAAGGATGCAAGCAGTAAGGTTACGGGAGGTGGGAGGGGGACGACAGTGACAAAGTCTGCTTCGGATGTGACAGGTAGTGGGAACAAATCAATGCCTGCAGCTGCAAGAACTGCAGCAAGCAAACTATCTCATGTTGCTTCATTACAGCAGAAATTTGAAACTGTGGCAGCCAGTGAAAAAGGTGGAGCGTCAGTTGGCAGAACATCATCCAGTGCGGCCAACAAAATGCGAGCAACGTCTGTGGTAGGAGCAAAAGCTGCCACTGTGGATTTGTCCACAGGTAAAAATGCTGGCTCTAAGAAATGAGATTCTTCAGTTGGTATTTATCAGGCCGTTGGCATACACAGAACTGGCTCCAGGTTGTGGGGCTGACAGAACTCGTGGGCTGACCAAACCAGAGCACTGGTTTGAGAAGTCATAACCTCACCTAGTCAGACTGAATGGAAGGATGTCTAGGCTCTATGTAGCTGCCAGAGAGGATATTACATGCCTTTATGTAATGGTCAGGATATTGATGGCAATCATGTTGGTAGTGTTACTATTATGAAAATAAGTTAATATAATGCAGTATTGTTTCTTATCTAATGATGTAGCTGCAGCTGCCTTTCCACAAGAAAGATGTAACAAAAACATAACATAATTATCCTATCAATAAGTGATCAAATCAACAGCATATCTGTTAAAGTTTAGCAATAGGTTATGTTTTATAAATGTAGCATTATACTTGCTCATGAGTAAGCATGATACTGCCCTATGTTAAAGCAATTAAGTGTTTGTGCTGGAAGGAATTCCTTCAAGGAAGCATATTTCTGTAACTTGCATTCTTTAGTTTGATTCAACAAGAAATTAACAGCTTGGCCTTTATTCCTAGTCCACCCTCAAAATTGTACCCAGATATCAAAACCAGTTGTACCACATTATTAAAATCAATCATAAATTATTGTGCAGGAGTTACTGCATAAAACTATGGAGATTAACTTCACTCCATGTTTAGTGTTGAACTGGTTAACTAGTTTATTGGTGTTATGAAAACTGGAGGTTCTTAACCATCACCACAAAAGCATCACTGAGGCTAAAAGATAATGCAGTGCATTAGTGTTTCACATCATCCCAGCACATCATATGCCTGTATCATTCCAGCTACACATGAACAATTATGAGGGGCTTTATTAGAGAATCTTTTTTCTCTTCAAATTTAATGCCTTTTCTTCTTCGATGGCGCTACAGCCCGGGGTGGGCCTTGGCCTCCTTTACAATACGCCTCCAAGCCTCTTGATCCCTATTTAATGCCTTTTAGGGTTATAAATGTTTGGGATTTATATATGAGAGATTAAATAGATATGTTATGTAAATACAATATGTATTATTACTACATCCTTCTGGAGATGTAAATGAGAATAGTAAAAGTAATCCAGATGGCAAGGCATCCAAGGTAAGGTTGCGCTAGGAAAACAAATTGCAGTAATCGAACCTCATGTATTCAGAATTAATGTTTGTGAGACTGGTTGTAAATGTATGAATTATCTGGATGCAGGCACTTGCAGGGCTTTTGTGTTGACAGTGTTAACTTTGAGACAAGATGGACATTGTTGAAAAGCTTAGTGACTATGAAGTGCTCACAGAAGACTTCATAGGAAGTTGGTTGCAGATAAACCAGGGGGAGAAGCATGACATATATGTTGAACATGAGGTAAGGATCCACACATTCTGAGACCCCATGATATTTGTAACTAGCTACTTTTGATCTCTGTCAGCTCATTTTACCCTTTGTGATATGTGAGTACAATCTATATGGTCTCTATAATAACAACATTTAAAATGAAAGCACCTGGCTTGTATTCTCTTCTGTCACAGCAGCCAAACAAAAATGATTATAAGATGTGATCTCCTCAAGGGTAAAAATTAGCCTGTTGCTTCAATCACACATTGTTGAATTGTGTGTGGAATCATACTTCATGTTCAGCACACCTGATGGGCTCTTTGCGTGCAACCTGTCTGTTGACCTGCAACCAAATCTCTAAATATTTGACAGTTGCTAAGTTTGTCCAATAATTTCCTGCTGTCTAATGATTCAACAGTCACCACAGAAATTCCCCATTCAACTGTATATGGAACAAGTCTGCTTCATATATTTATTCCTAACTGAACCCCCTGCATTTATTTCCTAACACAGGTGAGATTTGATTATGAATTTATTTTCCAAGTACAGCCTTTTCTGTTTATACATACTATCCCAACTACCTTTGCTGCATTGCGTTGAAAACTCCAAACTTTACATTCAAGCACTTAACCCAAAATTATACATATGGATGCAAGTTGCTGTTTTCCTCACATAGAAATTCTTCACTTCAGACAGTCAGCTTTTATTTCATTAAAGCTCATAAATTGTATTCTATTTAACAACTCCACATAAACCACAGGGAAATTTAGTCCTGGGTGATATGTAACATTCATTATGGCTAGTGATGCAAGTGAATTAGAAAAGATGAGGAGGTAGTAGTTGTGGTACAATCCCATAATTTTGCATGAATAACAGAGAAAAACTGCCAATCTCTCAGAATAGCTGGACCTTTGGTGAAATTTGTACCACGTATAATGTAGTTACTGAACTGGTAATATACAAGTGTTGCTTGTGTGAACGTGTTTGAGACACTGTGCTTTCTAATGGTCAGTTGGTTTTATATGTTTGCATTTGTTCCAAAACAGGGTCTTTTATGAAAGCTCTTTATTGTACATTTTTTGTTAGGATGCTGTTGTCTACAATGCATTGGATTGGAAAATCCAGGTTTATTTACTGTAAATTCAAATTTTCGTGCAAAAGAGATACCATCTGATCTCCAGAAAAGATTTCCTTGTCACTGGTGGTGAGTTTATGGCACTGTACTTTGCCACATTACCAATTCTATATGAAAAATTAATTTAGGGCAGTCTTTGGAGAGATGAGCTATTTGAACTGAATATAACTGGTTCATGATAGGTCTTGTGGTTGACATTCGTGAATTTTGCAATGAACCTTGGCATTCTACAAATACAAGGGATTTCCTGAACAACACAGTAACTGTTGTTTTTTTAAGGGAGATCCAGTACTCTGAATTTATGGTGACTGGAATGCTGCAATGGTAGTAATGAAAAATGAGTTATGCTACTTGTTATGTGATATATGTATTTGGTTACTACCTTGTGCAGTGTGTTGCTCAGATCACCAATGAGGAGATACTTTTAGCAGTTAATAAAAACTGTAGTCCTGTTGATCTTGGTGAAATTTGTTAAAACTTGAGAAAGAAATTAGTATATTAGGGAGGAGAAATGGGAATGGAAGAAACCTAATATGAATATGGCAGTTATTTAAAAAAAATCCTTGTGACCCTCAAAAGAATGGTTAATAGCACTTTGACCAAGTCTTATACAGTTTTTTTAATCAATATCCTTGTTAATGGTGATGAACATGAGATTTATGTTACCTCCAAGACATGAAGCTCAGCAAGGATTCATCTGTATGGAAAATGTGGATGTTATAATGTTGTTAAATCATGTTTTTCATGAACTCTATTTCAATTCTGTGATAACATACTTTTCAGACTCTTCACTTAGAGTGATAAGCTTTTACCTTGTAGCTGTTTGTGATGTATTCATAGTGCTGCAGTAGTGTTGGTAGCACAAAACCAGCAGCCAAATTTACCACAGTCATTGACTGTACTTGGTATATTCTTTCTGTTCAGTTTGTTTACTTACAGTGAACTGTAGTTAAAAAGACTAGCAAACAATACAGCATATAACAACTGTTTCTGTTGGAAGTACATACATATACTAGAAGTCAGCTTTGCTTTTCATTGTCATTATGTAAAATACTTAGTTAATTTTTTCCACCTAAAATGTGACCATTTGGGCATTGCAGTTTTTGATACCCTGTCCATGATTGATTCTTCTTGAAGTGATTCTCTTTATTCTATGTTTCACTCTGTTTCATTGTCACTGTAAGTAGTTTTGAATGCTCACTCAATTGGTAGATTTGTTACTTCATACAGTAAATCAGTAATTACATTGCTGTCTAAATAGTAAATATTTGTTTATGACCACTTTCATGATATATTTTTCTGTAAGTTGCCATGTTACTCCTGGTCATTAAATTGAATCATTCTGTGCAAGTTTCATTTTAGAAAATCTTTCAAGTGTGCAGATATATCCCCAGTAGCATTTACCTTCCACGTTTGAAAGTCGCACATTATTTTACGTCTTAGTAAATGGCAGAGAAGTGTTCCTTCGCTCACACTGTCATACATCATTTACTGATCAGGCGGGAGTGACATTCTTAAGCAAACTGAAGATAACTTATTTGTGGCATGGAAAGAGTTAAATGTTTGTGGGGCATGATGAATACATCAGACAAAGAACTCTTTCAGGTTAGAAATTTTACTCTTTAATGTAAAAGCACAACTGTGAATCTTCTCAGATGAAATGAGGTTGAGTGCACTCAAAGTATGTTTATGGCCAGGCCTGTACTACTATTTCTGATTTCCCTCCCTGAAAGTAGTGTGTGTAGCTTTACTACATATGGGTGCCAAGGCCCGGATGAAATAAATTCATGTCTGCAAAATATCTTAACCTGCCTGAAGTGAGGCTGATTAGAGACTGTCATGGGGAATCTGTTAGCTCCTCATTCTTTACCCAGAGGATTAGTTTACCATCTGTGAATTTACCATGCCATCAGTCATGTTTACAGCTTCAATTTGCATGTAAAAAACTCCTTGACCATATGATGTATGTCTTTGTTAGTATATAAAGGTGTTTTCTCTCAAAACATCGTGGTAAAGTAATATGTTGGAACCAGTCTGGATATGCAGGCTCTTGTGATCCTACAACTGACATGCTTACCCACAGCTAATAGATTCTTGTAACATTATATTTGTGAAAATTGTCCAGACATTTTTAACACATTGAGGACGGGGTCATTTAAATTGTTTAAACGCCCGTTCCCGGGGTTTTTAACAATTTTAACCCTTTAAACGCTGAATTAAATCCCATCTGCTATTTGCTGGCATTATTA
>Ga0268261_10003990_pt1 | contig 10976 bp, 3 predicted proteins | sample TergutNc150P1_FD_190353 | JGI IMG/M metagenome (GOLD analysis project Ga0268261, IMG submission 190353) | Nasutitermes corniger P1 segment gut microbial community from laboratory colony in Florida, USA - Nc150 P1 (SPAdes) (version 2) | ecosystem: Host-associated > Arthropoda: Insects > Digestive...
GCTCCAACGGTAAAACCAGAGGCTGCTACTGCAGTTGTTGAGCTCCTGATGATGGGCGTGAGGATGCCCAAAACATGTTGAGCTGTACATAAACGTCAAGTAATAAACTTGAGAAATTGTTGCATCTAGTTGGTTGATTTATGTGAATTGTATGATGATGCACGGACTTGCAAACTTTAAATTTTTAGCAGAATGTTAATAAAATAAACATAAACTTGATGGCAATTAAAATTTACTCAAATTTTCATACTAAGGAAACATTTTTGAAAATATTGACAAGTTTCCCTGAAAATCGTTGACAGAAATGCATACGCATGACAGGAGTAAGTTTTGTCTAAGACCACTGTTAGAGCCAACATTGAATAGTTCCACTGTTTTCTAAGAGTTATGGGATAAGTGCTAAGACACTGTAACATGAAGAATGTTCCTCTGCTGTTTATAGGCACTTCTTGTCACAAAAATGAAATATGTTCTTGCCTTTTCTCAGCTTACTTTACTTCTGACCATATTTTCTTATTGCTTCCTCTAGGTGATGAAGAGTATTTCCTTTTTAGGTGCATTCACAAAATTGCTAAGAGTGACTATTAGCTTGGTCATGTCTGTCTTGCCGTACGTCTGTCAACCTATCCAAGTGGAACAGTTCAGCTCCTGTTGGACAGATTTTTATGAAATTTGATATTTGAGGATATTTTAAAAATGTCAAGAAAATTCAAATCTCATTAAAATCTGACAGTGATAGTAGGTACTTGACATGAAGACCTCTGTACATTTATGATAATATCTTGCCGAATTCTTCTTCGAATGGGAAGTGTTTCAGACAAAAGTTGCAGAGAAAATCAAAACACATTTCATGTTCAATAAATCTTTTCTGAAAATTATTCTGTTCATGAGATAATGTGGTAAAATATGGTCGAGCCAGACAGGCCACAGGTGATAATATAGTTTGGCATAGCAAAGACGCAGTTTGCATGGTGGATAACTAAGGCAAGTATACAGACACACACTCCAAATATTTAATACTTACTGTTTTTCCACAGCAACAGTGGTTTTGTGAATGTTCCTTAATGTTACGTTATATGTTCATTGTCTGTCTTGTTTGCAGAAAAGTTTGCCTGTGAAATGTCAGTCCTCTTCAATTTCATTTCCATTATGTAATTAAACTCATCCTATACTGCACTGATTCTATCTTTGCAACATGGCATGATGCATAACTAATGGAAAAATGCACAGTAAATAGAAATAATAATGAAGTGTGTTTCTGATTTTAAAAAGTAACATTACCCCCTTCCAAAAAAAGTGACCATAAAAGACACAACTCATAATTAAAAACTTTAGTAATCTTTGTAATATCATTCCAAGAGAACACAAGGAGTGATTTGAAAAGGTTGGCCAGAGAGTAAAGCCCCTTGCCTTGGAACCATTGCTGTTATTAGATGACTTCCTCGTTACATGATACAGTAAGAGGGTAAAAGAATTGCCAATACAAACAGAAGCTAGTTCTGTACTTGTTATGGCCCTGTGTGGACCAGTCTTATCATAAAACATTTTATGTGTGGTTCCTGACAGCTGGTTTTCATATTGCATTCTATATTGTATTATTAACACTGTACTCTATGTCTTTCATTATGGTTATATCACTTATGTAACTGAAGAAAGCTGCTTTACACATAATTGCACAACTAAATTAAAACTTTAAAATAAACTGTACAACCAAGAGAGATTGAGATTTTTTTCATTTGAGCAAAGTGAAGTAAAAAATTAAGTCGCTGTTTCTGTGAGAGGGCTTGAAAATTGTCAATAAAGAGACTGAAACATGTCCTCAAATATATGTGTAAAAATTCCACAGGTTTGTGAATAATAAGTTTTGTCAAATGAATATGTATAGTAATTTAACAAATTCTCTTGCCTATAAAGATTTCTGACATTTTGTTATTCTGAATCTTGTGTCCTTTTTCCATTGGTTATATATGGCCCAACAACTTTCCAGTTATGAATTCTGAGGCTTTTCAGTCCAGGTGGAAAAAAAACTTAGATTTTAGAGTAACAGGTTGTTAGGCCTGTGCTCAACCTGCAAGCAGAATCACCATCTGAAGGTTCAAGCTTCAAGGAATGTGTTGTGTTTCTGGGCAGGTAGTTTCAGACTTTCTGAAAGATTATGGTACTTTCAACTTAAGGGTCAAGCTGTCTTCTTAGACTGCATAACTGTGAAGATGAAGACATTACAGTCCTTTGAAACACCTACTTGCTCATTGACACAGAATTGCGTTCTAGAAGACGTGAATCATGAGCAGCAGGACTGTGAAAACCTCAGATTTCTCAGGCTGATCATCTTTTTTTTTTTGGCCGTGACATAGTACATTGATCTAATGCTTTTTACTGCTGTAGGTTGCCAGGTATAACACACTACAACAGAATGCACAGGCTTTGAATGTGAATCTCAGCAATTCTGTTCTGCACAGAGCCAAGCCTGAGATCCTGCGAGGTGTTGAACTTCTCATTGATAAAATGCAGAATGAAATGGCTGACCTGCTTGTCGAGGTAAACATTATTATGGGGTAACTAAGTCATTTTTCTGGATGAAAATACAATGTAGATATCTGAAGTAGAAGATAAACTTTGTAAATGAATAAATGAGAAGTGGCAGTTTGGGTGTGTGGTTTTGCCATGCAAGGAAAGAGTTGTATAACATGAAAAACAAGTGTGTGTCATGGGCAGGACTGCAGATCCTTGAAAATATGAGGGTGTACCAGAAATAAATGAAGAATCTCATTTTTTAATTTCAGGGCTGTGTGATTTTACACTATTGCCAACATGCACTTGTTAATACTTCAGTAAATTTACATCACATTGTTTATATTTTTTTTATTTCTTCGTAACTGGGATGCATGGCTCATTCTGGGATGTGGGGCATTTGGATATTAGCTTTGTGCTGACTCTTCTTCAGTAACTCCATATAGAAGTTGATTTTGTGTTATTAAATGTAATTTATATTAGAAGGTATGTTACAGTATTCTTTATTGTTTTTTCTCTTACAGGTGGTGGACATTGTGTTACATTGTTTGGACCCTGGACATCTTAAAACAAGAGGTCTTGCAGATGTATTCCCAGCAGTTTGTAGATTCAACCAAGTTAGCCATTGTCCAAGCACAAGGCGTATAGCTGTTGGAGCTAAAAATGGGCAGGTTGCTCTGTATGAATTACGGTCACAAAAGTGCCAGGTATTTTTGCACTTAAGGGAGCCATGATCTCCTTCTAGAAGTTTTCTTGTATATTTAATACAAAATATTACTGGAATTGTGAATCCTGAAGGTGTTCCCGTTATTTTTTAATTTTAAATTTTTGTAGGTGAGAAGGTTCGGAAATTTCAGTTTATTTAGTGCTCAGTGTGTAGTCTGTCTTGTGATAGGTCCATAGCCTCTTCCAAAGCAAGTTCCCCTGAGAGTGCAGTGTAGTGCTTTCTCTACTAATTCCAGTGTCTTATCTTTTCCTGAAGATTATCCTGTAGCTCCTTGTTATTTATTTATTCATTCATTCATTTATTTACATCATAAAATTTACATTATTTGCAAATCACACATTGATGGGCAGTATTTGGCATGATATTTGTATATCTTAAATAACCAAACAGCTTTAAAAAAATAGAAAATTAGTATAGCAAATCAAAATGTGAACTATTCAGCAGTTTTTCTTGCACGAATCATTGAGACTAGTTTGTTTGACAGGGGGTCTGTAGCAAGTTAAGAGTTGTTGTTGTTTCTTGAATATCTAGTTGAAGACAAAAACAGTAGGGAATGAACTGTAGGAGTTAATTATAAATCACATTTATTACCAATGTCATAGCCATAAAATCTGTTAGCTGAAAATGGAAAGCTGTCTATACCAGCCTACCTAGCGCTGTATGTTGTAGACTGTTAATCGGTACGTAATGGAATATCTGAAGATAGTGGATAGTTGAAATACTGGCCTCACAGGGCATGTTCTATTTTCCTGTATTGACATGTCAGACTTAAGTGTGCCTTGAGGTCAGTATACTTGTATGTGCTTAAGTCAATTACTACTTGCTGCCATTTGGTTCAACAAACAAAGAAGGAAGCCTTGACGATGCTACAGTTCGTTCAACTACATGAGAACATCTTGGGTGACATCATCCTTTTGTGTATTTCTCAATAAGGTGCACCTTATTGAGAAATACACAACAGGATGATGTCACCCAAAATTGTCTTACTAAGCCAGGTTCATATCATTAACAAGTGTAGATACACCGTAAAGAGAGGCCTCTGTCCCTTTGTATTTCTTTTTGTGTGTCCAACGTCTATCTGATGATGGCCAAAACATGCTATAGTGTATAATAAAAGACTATTGCACCAGATCTGTATGTCGTGTTGGGTTGGATAATTTGCGCCTTAGGTGAGAACATTTTTAATCTTATGTTTTGTACCATGCAGCTATTCAGGAGGCAACTATGAAAATAACCAACAAGATGCACTATATAGATTAATTGATTATTCCAAGTCAGCTCTACACGTGTAGGGCGATGTTTTCGCCCATCATCAGGAGCACTTGACTGTATTTACAATATCTGGTAGTGTTCACCCAGGTTGCTGCCAGCTGGCGTCTTGAATGAGTTGAAACTGAACTATGTCTGTAATTCAGTCTATAGTTCAGTTTCAACTCATTCGAGATGCCAGCTTGCAGCAACTTGGGTGAACACTACCAGATACTGTAAATACAGTCAAGTGCTCCTGATGATGGGCGAAAACATCGCTCGAAACGTGTAGAGCTGACTTGGAATAATCAATTAATCTATATAGTGCATCTTGTTGGTTATTTTCGTAGTTGCATTACGATGCACGGATTCATGGACATCAAATATTCAGGAGGCATTAGGCATATATTTTACTAATTTTATAGAATCTTATACTGTATGTCTCAGTTATAATGTTCAAGTTTCATTGTACGTTGATATTCAGTTCTCACTTGCATAACTCAGTCAGTGTGTTTGAGACTGTACAACACACTGCTGAATGTAAGCTAACAGTGACTGCTGTGATTTGTGTACCTATGATTTCATTTCATATCTTCTTAGTAAAATATTTAAGGGACCAAATGGACAGCACACGTACTCTGCAGGCATAAATAACACAGTGTTGCCTAGCATTTATTTCAAACCAATGAAATGCAGTTCTGTATGCAAATACCAAAAGACACATTTTCACTAACTTCTGTTCCTATTCATCCTTCTTCTTCCCTCTGTCTTCTCTTCTCTTTGCATTTCATTTAAGTTGTTTTAAGCTGATAATAGATAACATGTATTAAATTTTTGTATTATTTTTACTGAATACTTTGAAGTTTATTTAATTCACCTGGTTTAATTTTGAAAGGTTTCTCTCAAATTCTTGCAGATGATCCAGGCCCATGGGGCGGCCATTACGGCCAACACCTTCTCACCGGATGGGAAATATCTTTCTACATACAGCTGTAATGAGAATCGACTTTCCTTCTGGCAGGTAATATGAAAGAAAACGTGTCTCATTGCATACTGTTTTTATCTGAATATGAGATAAGTACTTTTCCCTAATTCATTGTCTGAAAAGTACGGGTCATCTTATCATCATGCACAAATTCACCATGTTTCATATAGGTATTTTCTTGAAAGTGGAAGGTTGTGAAGCTATCTTATATGCAAGGCTGTCTCTTATATTTGAGTAAATGTAGTGTGTTGGCAGTGTAATACTGCCATGCAAATTGTGACTTCCTTTTGTGTTTATATAAGTGGCTGTTTGTCATCAGTATTCACTGTTCAATACACCAGCAGTCTCAGTAAATGTTGTTCTTGTTGTGTGCTGAACACTGTAGAACTGCTTCCATCTGTAGGATTAGATGCAAAATATGGAAGTGGCTGCAAGTGGTTGCATGTCATGATGAAGTTTGGTAGACTTCACCTTGTTGAAGTCTGTGCTTGAGTGCTGCTACTGGAATGCAGCTGCATCAGGTACATTGTTAACAGTTAACACTAGGAGAAGGAAGTTACCTACTACCCCTGCCTGTGTTGAGGGGTTCATCTTACAAGTTACAGTTACATGATGAAATAGTGTGTATTAGGGTTCATCTTACAAGCTACAGTTACATGATGAAATAGTGTGTATTTTGCTGTTCCCTGTAACTAATACTGAGGAAGTCTATAATGAACATTTATGTATGAACTTCTCTTGTTTACAGACATCAACTGGAATGTTTGGATTGGGAAATTCTCAAACACGATGCATAAAATCATACTCGACTGCTCCAATTGCTGATGTATCACGCCTGAACCCCATGAGACTGGCTCGTCTTATCTGGATTAACAATCGAACAGTAACACTTATGCTAGCTGATGGCTCTGAAACACGATTTAACATATAAAAATGTATCACTTTGTTGATGCTAGCAGGTATGTTTCCTATTAGAGTGAACTGCATTATAATCCTATATCATTGTATTATTATGAACCATACTCCAGAGTGTGTACTGAAGAGAAATTCATACAAGGAAATGTTACTCAGACAGAAGATGGTTGTGGTCACTATGTGTTTGTAACTTTTTGTATTCAAATGAACCAAGGAAGATTGCTTCTAGTGTAAAATGCCACATGCAAAGTGTAACTTATCCATCTGCAGTAAGTCTCAGAAACTAACTTAGCAGATGGATTAAGATAGATCAGAAACAGAAAATGTGGGTAGTGTTACTGTATTAGTATATAAATTGTGAGAGTTTCTTATGACTGAGCGTTCACTGTACAATATACTTCGTTCAAAGTTTACACTTGTTTAATGGGTACTCACAAATAATAATTCATATGAACTGATATAATGCTGCATGTAAAGAGAGTTAACATTTTACAAGTAAGTCTGTCTGCAGACATAGGAGTAGAATTTTTGAAGAACACATTGAGTAAATGATGCAATATTTCAGAGGGAAGGGCTATAGCACAAGTACCACTACAAAGTGGCCTTTCATCTATGGCTGTTTTTCTTTAATTTAATTACAAGCATCCTTCTCATGTATGAAAATAAAATAATTGAATATACTGCAGACCTACCTTGGCTTTTGTGTTTGCACATTGTAGTTTTTCTTATTTTAAGAAAAGGTTACTGTGTTGTGCATCATGGCATAGGTCACTTACTGTATGGCATTTATTCTTGCCCATGTGAATGGAGTTGTGCACAACAGCCACCATCTGCCTGCGTGTCTCAATAGCTACCTGCCAAACGGAGTGTACTTTATTTGTACTTTTTACAGTTCTTAATAACTAATTGTTGCCCTCATGTTTTAATTGTGTCTGTAAAGCCTTATATACACACTAGTGAGCAGCCTAAGGGTAAAGAGCAAAGGAGAGAATCTGCTGACTGTTTTATAAATGAGCTGAAGTCCATGAGTGAATGGCTGCTGGAAGAAGCTTTGGCCTGAAGCAGTTAGTAATATCTGGGATTTCTCCAACCATCATGACAGAATAGGATGTCCTAGCAATAGTGCTATAATTAAATGTTGTAGATATGTTCTGTACATAGTGTGGATGTGAATGCACATGTACAGGGGAAGGACATAAACACACGCAGGCATGCATGAACACATGTAGTATTCATTGGAAGTGGTCATTAAAATTGTCTGATCACAATATAAACTAAATTACCTCATAATCTTTTGTATAATTGCCCAGTATCAACTTTGTGATAATCCACTTATTTGTTCTCAAGTTATGTGGACACTGGCAGAACAGTTTAATGGACACATTGCAGGGGTGCAGATGTCCTTAATTATGACTTGAAGTACTCTGCTGAGTCTTTATACGGCTCCTTAATGGTGTCTGAGTACAGCCACTGTCGTCAGATGCAGGCACTCTTTGCAATAGAGCTGCCATATTTGGGGACCGAGTAAGAGGTGGGCGCTCTTTATTACAGTGTGCAGTAAAAATCTTCAGTTTAATAAATTCAAGAAATTATTATAAATTATTTCTTCCCTGTATATAGGATAACTCTTCATGTACATATGGGCGTAGAATTATTATGTAACTTACTTCTTACAAGTAGTATCATTTTATTAAATAATTAGATGTTCTTCAGTGTATCACCCTCTGTTCCATGGACTTGCTTTTGATATTAAACCTTTAGCTATCCTAAGTGATGGAACCAGCATTTTATCACTAGTGTTGGCATGTACAAACATTTGAAGAATGACTGGAAAAGTTTCCATGTGATAAAACAACATATGTGTGACTTGCAGTTTTCAAAGTGTATCCAATAAAAGCAACAATTATGTATGACAGATATTAATAAAAAGTAATGTTACCCTTATGCATGCCATGAAACCATGTGAAGGCATTGCTATATAGCTGCACTCATTCCTAACCCCGGCACTAGAGAGGGGTCAGGGGTGAGCTGACATCCCAGCCACTTTAGCCCCAGAGACAGTGACCCTGCTACTGCTTTTACAAAATTAAAACTTGTTTTTCATTCTGTTGTAATGTGAATGCCGTGAAGAGCTGAAAGGGAAATGAGTGGGTCACATACAATGAAGGTTACTTCGAAGGCAGCCCATGGAACATATATGGTGCTGCCAAAAATTGACCAAATGCCTGAGCCTGTTCTCTTTCTTTTCCCACTCCAGTGTAGTAGGATGTAGGATCATTCGCAGGAACTAAAGAAAGAGAAATACAAATGAATGGCAGGTTGCAGACTATATTATGTGTAACTAGGAGAGGCAAGATATTGGTGGATTTGACGAGAAACTGAAAACATCAACCCGGTCTTGTATTTGTTTTATGTAATTCCAGAGAAAGTCACTCACAGTAGATGAAAGAGTAAAACTTTCAGGTTTCTTATATTGAACAGTGATTTTACTCATGCATACTTGTTCAGTCCATAACAACTTACAAGCACTGCCTCACTAACTAAATTATGTTTGTAACATTTCCTGCACAGTATATAAATAAAACAATCTTATGCTGACTGTATCATAGAAAAGATTTTAAACTGTATTGATGGAGAGGTTAGAATCTTACCTAACAGTGGACTGCAGACTGAAAATGAAATGGCGTACGTTGGTACAGTTTCAAGTCATGTCCATTAATATTCCATTTTATTTCATAGTACCATCAAGATGAATATCATTGTGTATATATACTGCATTTAAATATATTGTTTTATTGCTGGACATGCTTGAAATTAATGTAAGGCTATAACTGATCATCTTGGCTATGTTGTGAATTGTGTTTGTATACATTGTCATCAAAATACATGTATATCCAGTGGCTAGTGGGTTACTTGACCTGTACATACTGAGCAATTGCTTCAGATTTGGGCGACTGGAGATGTAGTTTACTGCACTGTTCTATATGAATATATTTCTTTTGGGTGCATATTTTAAAAGAATCCTCCAGATATTTAGAAAGTAGTTTTCATTCCATGATAAATCATAATGATATGTCCAGATTTTAAATGTCATTCACAGATTAGGAACATTGCATGGAAACAAGTCTCTTTCCTTATGTCTTACTATACTGGGAGCAGCTTTGTTATTGTTCTTAGTGCCTCAAAATTCATTACTGTGGTAACCCATCCACTATCATATACAAATATTTGATGTTAAGTGGATTTTGCTCAATGTGTTCTTGCCATTCAACTGTATTTCCTGCCAATGGGTGTCAGAGCCACTGTACGATGGATAAACTCCAAAACATGACAGAATAAAATTCTGTTCATTGGAAGTGGGGAACAGCGCTCTCGTTATTGCATAAGAAGAGAGCATTCATCATTCATTGTTAGCATAATTGTATATACTGTGACCTTATTGCAGTGTTGTCACTTCTAACTGAAGCTCTTCCGTCAGTACCAACTGAGTGTAATAATTTGTAAAACATTCCATTAGTGTTGTTACCACATCACTGAAGAACAGGAAGAGAAACATCACATTAGTGAAGATGTTCTGTGATGCGAAAAAATGCAGTCCGGTAGGAATTATGTGGAAGAGCGTACTGTTCAAAGTCATTGGCATGAGAACCGGAAGGCTCACTTTAGATTTGTCATTCTAAATGTTTTTATTGCAGTTCTTCTGCATACACAATATTGAAGTCAAATGACATTATTAAATTTGATTGGATTTTCAATTACATCTTGTAGTTATCAGTGTCATATTAGTTTGAAGGCTAATTACAAGTTGATTCTATTGTATGTAAACTTTTAAGTGCACAGCATTGTTGTAAGTCTTCCTTCAGTGATGAGAGTTCCGTAAAATGAAGATCTTGTTTTATGTCTGCCAAGACTATTTCAAGACCTCAAACTAATTGTGCCCAATCTGAGGAGTGGAGTCTTTGCATTACTGTGCATGGAGTTTAATATAGCCTAGGCACTTAAAATATAGAAGAAATATGTAACAGCTCAGTGGTGAACTAATTGTTATGTTCCTCACATGTCTTCTTGATGGCCTGATTACTTCATATTGACCAATAATTTTCAGACACACTTGTTGACATTTGTTTATTGTACTGTAAATATGTAATAAATCTGTTATGAAATATCATAAATATAAATGAAAATGTATATTTTAGAATGTTAAAAACTTTATTTTTACAATTATAAACTTTCTGCAATAATGGGCTAGATGATCTGGGGCCCACCCTTCGTCCTTTCCAGTGGGTACCAGGGGATGTCTACCTGGGGGTAAAGCAGCCGAGGCATGAGGCTGATGACTTGGCTGTATCTTGTGCCAGTATTGAAAATGAGTGGGGCTATACCTGCACTCCCCTGTATGCTTGCATGGCATGTTTAAGGACGACCGTACTTTCAGTTTTTTACCTTAAAGAATTATACACAGTTTGGGTTGTAGCCATTCCTGTTGATAGAAGTGACAAAATTGTGTGTGTGTGTGTGTGTGTGTGTGTGTGCGCGCGCGCGCGCGCGCGTGTGTGTGTGTGTGTGTGTGTGTGTGTGTGTGTGTGTGTG
>Ga0268261_10003991_pt1 | contig 10975 bp, 11 predicted proteins | sample TergutNc150P1_FD_190353 | JGI IMG/M metagenome (GOLD analysis project Ga0268261, IMG submission 190353) | Nasutitermes corniger P1 segment gut microbial community from laboratory colony in Florida, USA - Nc150 P1 (SPAdes) (version 2) | ecosystem: Host-associated > Arthropoda: Insects >...
TTATAAAAGCTGAGGGAAAACGGCCCAGATTCATTCCGGCCTGCACCATTCTTCCGGCCTGTAATACGTTAGACCAGGCCTCTACGTGACTGAAGTTTGAAAAACATTCTCGACGATAAAGCTGCCATCACCGCGGCAGTGCGTGCGAAGTTACAACCATCAGGAAGCAGACTCACAGATGTTCGCCTTCTACGCTACTTTGCTACTGTCAGGAGGTAAATCGCGCCGATAGCACTAGCCAGATCCTAGGTACTCGGTACCGCTATATTACGTTTCGGTTCTGTCCCCCCGGGACACCTATAGAAGTGTGACAACCTAAGCAGTTCTTACTTAGTGTATTCTTTACCTCATTATCTAGTCACTTTATCTTAGAATATACTATACTACTTTGCTACCTGCGTATCGTTATTGATCCTTCCTCCCTGCGACTACAGGTTCGATTCTTGCCAAGGTCTCTTGGCTGGTGGCAGCATTACTACCTCATAGGGCATCAGGTAATCACACAGGATATCTGAGCCCTTTATATTGTCGGTAACGGTGGTCGACAAGCACCTTGGATATTACTTGAATGAGCCACAATAACTACCCAAGATTAGCCATTGTCCGTCGCAGTGCTGCGCGTAACGTGGAACAGTGTGGCCGTCGGTATAATATAGCCATAATGTCGGACGTCAATTGCAATGTGAGCGATGAGACATTGCAATATTGTAAAGAGTTTCTCGAGAAGTATCCAGAAGCACCAAATTGGAATAAAACCCTAATCATACTTCGTGCTACAATTTGCAGCGTTGCGCGTCACATCGAACCATTCACATGTCATATCGCTCTAAGACATACATTGGACGACGTAATTCTCGTTAAGAGAAGTATGATTCGGGGTTTTTCGTAAATAATGACATATCTCACATAAAAACAGAAACCAACAGATATGCCGCACAACAAATTGCAGCACAAAAAAGGAACAATATATTAAAAGTCAGTTCTCTCAAGGTGGAAACCTGTTATCATATCCGAAATAGAACGCTCTCTAGCTATCATCGTGCACATGGGCTTTGTTAGGAAACCCAGACTTCGGGATTATTGGTCTACCAATCCTATTTATGATTCAAAATTTGCCTCTTCCCTCCAGATATCCCGTGATCGCGTCTTTTCTATGTTGAACTTCCTTCATCTAATAATAAATACATTCCTAGAGAAAATCATGGACATGACCCTTTGTACAAACTCCGACCAGTATTCAACGAACTAATGAATGATTTCCACACTTTCTTCATTCCTGACAAAGAACTGACAGTGGATAAAGGGATTTGTGGTTTCAGAGGAATACACTTCAGAGTCTTTATCCTTTCTCCGTGCATGTTGTTACATTCACTTTTCATTACCAACTACGACAGTACACATCCAGACACCACACCGACAGGTACATCGCAAGTATACACATACAAACAACATACCGCCAAAAACTGAAATGCGACGAAGCAGGCAGGCTGACACGTAGTAATTGCGCAAGGTACGGGTACTGACCCCTGATGATGGTCGGAGGACTGGCCGAAACATGTTGGGTTTTTTAAATTAATAAGTGCATGAGTTGGTAATGAAAAGTGAGTGAACACTTCAGTGTTCATAAAAGAGAAGCCGGAGAAATACTCCTCAGGAAAGTGGACGCCTTATTGGAATCATTTTCCATATGGATTCCTGTCACTCCAGGTAGTAAAGGAAGAAGACAACGGAAATGCAAAGTGTGTGCTGAAAAAGTGAAACGTACATCTGGAAAAGTAGAAAGTACACTACAGTATACTGCAAGCAGTGTGATGTTCCACTTTGTCTTGGAGAGTGCTTTGAAGCTTTCCACTCAAAGGGAAGGTACTGGCTGGTGCACTAAGATACACAATAGTTATATTTCACGTTTGCTATAGATTTGTGGTAGTTATTATAATAATTATTTTCATGTAATGGACAATCCTGGATGCTAATGATAATGAAAAGTAATTCAAAATATGTTGCGTTCTAAAATATTAATAAAATTTCAAAGACTGGTTTACCTATTTCCATGATGTATTACTGGACAGTCGTGATCGGAAGTGAATAATTATACTGATGCACACCCCTGTTGAAATTAATTTTTATATTACAATATGACCATAATACTTTTCCTTGTGTTTCACAGTTTACATCGTAATTAGGCAATATTTTTAATTTCTTATATACAAATATATGTATATATATATGTATAAATTTGACTTTATTTTTTCCAAGAACACCCATTCCTTTTAGCATCCATATCTGGGTCCAAAACATTCTTACAGCCGTAATTTTTGCTGTGGTTAGTACTCAAAGTTACCAACTAAAACATGAAAACAAAAATATTTACCTATTTCATAGAAATAGAATCGGGCAATTTTTTAAAAATACGAAAAAATGGCCAGCATTCAGGGACATTAATCAGATAATAGACCAGGGCTCAAAGTGTTAAACATTGAAGGAAAAATAATGGAGAAGGTGCTAATAACCAGAATCAATTATTTAGCTTATTCCACCAATTTAATTAATCACAACCAATATGGATTTACCCCACAGAGCACAATAGACGCTGCAATGGCGGTGAAGGACTTCGTAGAAGGAATGAAAACATAAATCATACTAGTAAGTCTCCATGTCAAAGGCTCATTTGACGCTGCTTTGTGGCCCAATATTCTGAAAAGCCTACAAGACTGGATGCCCTAAAATTTGTATAACCAGTAGTTATTTTAGCCACCGAACTGCTATTCTATTAACCAACAGCATCAGACTGGCGACAGAAACAAGTAGAGTATTCCCCAAGGGTCATGCTGCGGTCCGGGATTGTGTTCATTACTAAACCTTGATTTCGAGAAACATACCAAAGCCGTAGCATTTGCCGACGACTTGATACTAGTGACTCGAGGAAAAACAGTTGTTGCGGCAGAAAACTGTACGAATACTGAATTAATAAAAATTACAGCATGGGCAAAAAAACTACAAGATTGAGTTTAATGAAGATAAATCTAAAACTATGTTAGTGCCCAAAAGGAGGCGAAAAGAAGGAAAAGAAATTAATGTATTTCTGAACTTCAAACTTTTGGAACAAGTGAATCAAATGAAATACTTGGGAATAATGATGGATAGCAAATTTAAACTTAGTGAACACATAAGCTACGCAGCTGCAAAATGTACTAAACTAATTTAGTCTATCCAAACCGGCTAAAATTACATGGGGGCTTAGACATAACGTCAAGATATATGTAACGAACACATAATTTATAGGTATAGATTGTAATATTGTAATTTTTAGTTACACTGAAACAGTACACAGCTATCAGCGTTAACCTCAATAGTGCTTAGTTGTCAGTTCAGTGCACTGCGAAAAATGTACAAGTTAAGACAAACTGGCAGAGCCTATGAACTCTCACTACCGTCAGTTCACTGTATCTAAAAGTATTTGCTACTCAGCGCCCTTACTCTATATCACCCTCTTCAAACATGCAAACGTCCTCATTCTCATCATTTTATTCGTTGTACCTACGTCAAAATTACACATAATTGTGGAGATAGTTCTGACTTCGAAAACAGAGAAAGAACTTTACTATGTGTGTTGGAAAGCTGCTACTGCTGTTTATTCAAGGTGAGTGGTGCTGAATGTATTTAGAAAACATTAATAGTTGAGCAAGTTTGATCAACAATAACTAATTTAAAACATTCCAAATTCCAAATCATAACGGGTTATATAGAGAAGGCAAAGTGATTACTGGTGTAACCTCTAAAATTGAAACTTCTCCCTTTTGTTGTACTATTTATGTAAATTGTTAACTACATTAGGGCTTCACTTTATTTTCTAATTAAACATTCTAACTAATATTGGTTAAACGGTGTGATTGATATTTACACAACGATTTAATTGTGATATTCCTAAGACCTTGGCAAGTTGACCGCGACGAGAAACTGAAGTAAATTAATCCTTGAGCTACAAAGTGATAGTTTAGTCGATTTCTATTACCTTGAAAACCATATAATCTACTTGGTGGCAGGCAACTTATTTGAACTTCGAAAATAGCGAAACTGGAGAACCCTCGTCATCCCCATCGGTCCCCATATTCAAAGTAACAGCTACACTAGCACTGGGGCGCTACAAATTCGTGGCAGCGGAAAACGCTCAGTAGTCATAAGATTTCCATTTCGAGGGAACACGGCGCGCCCACTATGTCGAAATAGAAGGTATGTCAAGGAGCCTAATTTTGGACACAGGCTCCACCATCTCGATACTGCAGCCCGGCGTGCCCAGAAGTGACGTACACGTTACCGCCGTGGAATCTTATGGAGTGACTGGGGATGTCCTAGACATTAGAGGGCAACAGTCAGTTACTTTTCGGCTGAACGGAAAGGAATTCACGCACTCCTTAGAATGCCCACTCCCTACCAAGGCAGCCGGCTTACTGGGCACCGATTATTAGGACTAGGCACCATAGTAGTTTTCGAGTGTGGTGAGCTATCGCTCACCGGCGTCGACAAGATGCCCCGTGTGTGTAGCATACCAGTGAAGAGGCAAACAGCGCTCACTGTATTTACCGAGGGTAAAGCAGGCAGTAACCCTCAACCCACAAAACGGGAAGCGCGGCGAATAGACGAACAGCTCCCAGACAGCCCCTGCTGAGGCAACTCCCTCACTAGACAAAGTTTGGTTTGTAAAGGCTTTGGAAAACGTCACAGTGCCACCCAGACGCCAGCAGGTAATTGTAGGGCGACTGGATTCTGACGAAAAGCAGAATCCCCCTCCCTTAGTCTGCATCGACCCAGCGAAAATCCCGATTGAAGGGATCCTCCCTGCCCGCGGATTATCACGAGTTAAAGGCGAACGACCCCCTCGTGTGACGTCAACACATAGCAGTGATAACTAGAACGCGGAACAGCCAGGCGATGGTTATGGTCGCCAACTTTAGCGATGAACAGTTAATTATCCCAAAGGCTACAGTTCTCGGCGTGGCCGAAGAAATAACCGAGGAACGTGTAAACAGAATTAACCCAAGGGGCCACCAAATATCCGACCCACTGAACGACAAACAGGAAAAAGAGAAATGAGCTTCTGTACAGGAAATTGCTGCATGGCAAGTTAGACCACCTGCCCACGAAAGAGAGACAGCTGATAGAACCCGTACTATTGAAGTATACTCATCTGTTCCATGAGCAAATAAATTACTTTCAAGGGACTAGCGTGATCGAAAATGAAATACCGCTGAACGACAAGCGACCGATACCGAAACTCCAGTACAGAGTCCCCTATGCACTGAGGGAGGAAATGCAGACGCAGGTGAAAGAGTGCTAGACAGAAGCGTGATCCGGGAAAGCCGATCCCCTTGGACAGTCCCTGCAATATTGGTTCCCAAAAAGAGCCTAGACGGAAACCGAAATTTAGGTTTTGCGTTGATTTCCGAGCCCTAAATTCCGTCACGAAATTTGACTCCTAGCCCTTCCCGTAATTGAAAAACGAACTCCACGCTGTATGGCTCCAGATATTATAGCGTTATTGGCTGTTTCCAAGGTTTTTAGCAAATAAACATACGGGAGGATCACAGAGAACGTACAGGCTTCACAGTTTCGTCGGGACACTACGAATTCAACAAATTACCTTTTGGATTATCAAATACTCCATAGACTTTTAAGCGACTCATGGATATAGTCCTGAAAAAAATTAGTTGGCATTTAGTGTTACATTTATATTGATGAAGTAATATTCACCCAGACAACGCAAGAACACCCGCAGAGACTGGACAATATACTCCACCGCTTCGACAGGGCCAACGTTCAACTAAACCCAGACAAGTACATGATCGCACAACCGCAAGTAAATTACCTAGAGTACGTGCTTTCCGAAAAGGGAGTCTCAGCCTCACCTGATAAGGAGAAGGCCGTGAGGGATTACCCCACTCCCAAGAACGTTGAAGAAGTTCGCGCATTTTTGGGCCTAGCCTAATTCTATCGCAGGCTAGTACAAGATTTCGCTACTATAGCGAAACCGCTTACGGAGTTGACAAAGAACCTATCGTTTTTGTGGGGTCCTAATCAAAAGAAAGCCTTTGAAAGCATTTAGGATAAACTGTGTACAACACCCGTGTTGACATACCCAAATATTGAGTTGCCGTTTATCCCCACTACTGATGTCTCGAAAATAGCAATCGCCGCAATTTTGCCTCAAGTACAAAATGGCGTAGAGCGGCCTATCGCTTAGCAAGTAGGCTAATGAACAAGGCCGAGCAGGCCTATGCAGCTGCCGAAGCAGAACAACTTGCGCTCGTGTGGGCAACAAAATACTTACGTTGTTTCCTCTAAGGAAAGTAGTTTTTGGTCAGAACCGAACACGCAGCCCTGTCATATCTGCGAACTTTCGCAGATGCCAATTCCCGATTGATGCGATGGGGCCTTAGGCTTTCCGAATTTGATTTCATTGTAGAACATAGGACAGGGATCAAAATTAAACACATCGACGCAATAGGCCGGCATGTGGCCGCTATAATGCAAGACGGCCTCCCCAGCAAGGAAGAAATCCTGTAATGACAATGGGCGCACTTGCGTCAGCCCATGTGCTCATTACTATAACCCTCGCATAGTTGTAAGACGCTTTGTAACAAGCCGACTCAGCGAATGCCTAACGTTCTGTCACACCACCCAAGGTTACCCCGCAACTGCGTTACGTTTATATTGTTTGTGATGTTTGATTCAGCACTTTATTCCCTATATATGTGCCGGAAAAACCGAGTGCATTCATTCCGGCCTGAACCATTCTTCCGGCCTTAGACCACCTGGCTAGGCCTCGTCGTGACATTACCTTGAGTGAAATTCTACGTCTCTAATACCACCATTCCCGTTAGCGGCTCAACATAGAAGTTACCCAGCAGATAGTGCAGATGTTCGTGATCTACGCAGCACTCTCTCCGTTTGGAGGTAAGTCGGGTTGAGCCATTCGCCAGTACCACGGTGTTTGCTCACCGCTAAATTTCGGTTCAAACTCTATTCCCCCGGCGTAGCCAGTAGAGGTGTGACAGCCTTCGTGTTATATTACTCATTGTTCATATTGTTATTACTATTAGTCACTTTTCTAGAATGTATCTACATTACTTCTGTTCATCTGCGTATTGGTTATTATCCTCTCTACCACCCCAGGTTCGTATCGTGCCAAGTTCCCTCTTAAATGACATCGGTGGTACAACCCCCCGGGTCATTACATTGGTAGACAGCGGTCTCCCTTTTAACCAGTTAGCGTTCACATTACCACTTACGTTGGTTTATATTGTTGATTCGGATTCCACCCACTACGTTAGTTACGGCAACTTTCTGTGTAGCAAGTACTGTTAATTGGGGTTTGCGAATTTTGTCACTTGTGAGAGATAATTACTTCAGATATATATTCAAATTTTAACGAGTCACGATGAATACGGAAGCACGTCTAAAGCTCGAACTGAGCGAAGCGCAAATAGAAATTCAGCGCTTAAGAGAGCGATTGACCACAACACCCCCCCCCCCCATCTTCCCACAAGGATCTGTCCTTGGTTTCCTTGGTTCCAAAATGGTCTGGCTCGGAATCAGCCATCTCGCTAGAGGAATTTTTCTCGAGCATAGAGAGCTCAGCTAAACTAGGGCATTGGGCGGAGGCAGACTATCTCCAAGTAGCAGTCTTAAAGCTAGCGGAATCTGGTAGAACTTTTTGCTTCTCGGCACCAGAACTCCAGAGGGAAACGGTAGGGACCGGTGGTTCGGCGACATCCCGGACCAGTACGTCAGTGGCATCGGCCACGATCCGACCCCCTCAGGGTCATTACTTAAATTACATCGGTGGTACGACAAACCCCGGGTAATTACAATCCTAGCTGAACAAAGAAAAGACCCCTTTTGTAACACGAAAACCGGGGAGCCACTCTAGAAAATCTGAATATTTTTGGGACGACGATGGAATCATATAAGCGCAGATCAGATCATGAACATCAGCTAGTAGTGCCTAAATCCCTAGTCGAAGATATTATTAAACCAAATCGTGACCCAGTCTTCGTTGCACATCCCGACACAAAGAGGACTGTTGACCTGATCTCCCTTAATTATTGGTGGCCTACCAGGCGGAAGTGTGTGGAAGATTACATAAGTGTGACTCATGCCAGAGGCGAAAGGAGAAAAGAGTTTGTGGCGCCGCTGGGAAAAACGGAGGAGCCTTCATCCCCTTTCGAAGTCATCCACGGACATCACGGGTCCGTATTTGGTCACACCGCGTAAAAAGATGTACCTGTTGACATTTATAGACCACTTTTCCAAATGGGTCGAAGCCTACCCGATCCCTGACATCACCGCAGAGAACTGCGAGAGTGTACTCCTCTCAGATCCTTACTTGACATGGCACAGGATCCACTTTAGTAACAGACCAGGGCAGATCATTTATGTCCGCATTCTTTGAGGAAACGTGCAAAATATTTGGAATCAGGAAAGTAAACACTTCGAGCTATCATCCTTCCTCAAATGGCATGATCAAGAGGTGGCCTATCTCATTTTACTGATGCCGCGAATACGAACTGGGACCACCTTGTGCTTTTTTAATGGCTTACCGTTCGACGCCTAATACAACTAGACTTCAGTCCGTACTACTTGCTTCATGGACGAGAGACGGTGCTACTTAACAGCAATGACTTGAAAGTTAATGTCCCAAAAGGAAATTGACGATTCCCGACTAGAAACCCTGAAATCTAGTCTAAGACTTGCCTATAAGTTACTGAAGAAAGCTAACAAGAAGTCCCATCTGAAGAACGGTTGTTGTAATGACCATGGAAACACTTGCGTCAGTTCATGTGTTCACTGCTTCTAACCTTCACATATTTGTTAACCGTTTGGTAACATACCGAGTCAGCACATGTCTGACGATCTGTCACACTTCCAAGGTTGTTCCGCAGCGGCGTTACAATGTCATTTTGGTTATGCACTAAAGTATGCGAGTCTCAGCACTTCTCCACTATAAATTCTGGGGAGTAATTACTCGAAATCATTCCGGCCTGAACCATCCTTCCGGCCTAAGACCATCAGTATAGGCCACATTGTGATTCAGGCTTTGGTGCAATTTGCGTATCTGGTTCTCCACAAATCCGACGCAGCTCTCCTCGAAGTTACGCCAACAGACAGCACGAGATGAACATAATCATCATAGCTCTCGCTCTGTTCGGAGGTTAGTCATGCTGAGACGTCTGCCAGATCAACGGTATAATTTACACAACTAAATTACTTTTCTAAATTCTACCCCCTTACCGCGTGACAGTACAGAAATGTGACAGCTGTTGTATCTGTTCTATCTTTTAGTGTTATATATTACTTCTTCTAGTCACTTTATTCAGATTATATTTCTATTACTACAGTTTGTCGTCACTACCCTCCCCCACGGTCCCAGGTTCGATTCTCGCCAACTCCAGTACTTGTGTCAGGATAGCTTTCCCACTCCTACCCAAGCACTACATTGGTTTGCAGCGGTGGTTCATATCTCACGCACTACTATCGGTTGCAGCAGCAGTTTTCGTTGTCGAACCTACAGTACGTATAGTAGGGGTTTGTTTTTTTCGTTAGTTCACGCTTGTTAGCTCGTGTAGTGAAAACTAACGTCGGATAGAAATTTCAAGTCAGGTGACGATGACTTCGGAATCACGTTTGAAGCTCGAACTGAGCGAGGCGCAAAACGAAATTCAACGCCTAAGAGGTCAATTAGCCTTAGGACCCCCGACTTTCCACAAGGATCTATCTTTGATTTCCCTAATTTCGAAATGGTCTGCCTCGGAATCAGCCATCTCCCTAGAGGAATTTTTCTCCAGCATCGAAGGCTCAGCTAGGATAGGACTTGGGCGGAGGCTGACTGCAAGTAGCAGTTTTAAAACTGGACGAATCCGGTAGGACATTTTACTATTCATGTGCGGAACTTCATGGGGAAACGGTATCGTGGCAAAGTTTTAAAGCTATATTCCGGGAACGGTTCAAAGATATACGTACGGACCATTTTCACTACATGCAGCTGCAAACGGCGAGGCAGCGCAGAAACGAAGGGCCACAAGAATTTGCCGATAGGTGCAGAGCCTTAGCACAAACGTTTGTGTGTAAGGTAGATGACCCGCAGGTCCAGCGCATTCACCAAGAGAATGCGAAGGGCATGCTCTTGGCTGCTTTTGTTTCTGGGCTAATTGGGACCCCAGGAAGACAATGTCGTTTTTCCAACCCGCAAAATATTCAACAGGCTTTGTCTATAGCCCTTACGGTTGATCAAGCGGAGAAACAAGATCTTTTCAATTAGAGTTTTTATACCAAAAACGACAAATCGGTCAGGTTACTTTCGAGGTCACCCGGTCATAAAAATCGGGGAGGAAAATTCAAGTCGCACGGAAAATACGCACTCGAATAAGCCTAATTGAGGAGCTTCGCGCAGCTCTAGCAAATCTTCCAGGAGTGCGCAAACTGAGTCCGCACTCCGCTGTTATGAATGCCAGGGAATCGGACATTTTGGCAGAGAATATCAAACGAGATTGAAACGTGGAAGTCAGAATGCGCCAGGAAAGAAAACCCCGAGTGGACGTTCAAGGCATTCGCACTCGCCTGGTGACAGGCCTGCACGAGCCTAAACATGGAGGGGCTCAGAAAAACCGCGATCAAGGAAACGAGTAAGGTGTGAGCGAATGCAGCTCCCTCCACTTCTACGCCCCTGAAAACGCTGTCAATAGACCCACGGCTTGTTTTATTGGAGTAGGGCACACCCACTATCACGGCGGAAATAGAGGGTGTAAAGCGAGACCTGATCGTAGATACAGGTTAAAATATTTCGATACTCCAGCCTGGGGTGTCAAGAAGTGATATGCGATGCACTTCGGTAAAACCGTACGGAGTCACTGGCGAAACCCTCGAGATTAGGGGCCAGCAGACTGTTTCTTTTGTATTTGACGAACACTAGTTTAAGCAC
>Ga0268261_10003992_pt1 | contig 10975 bp, 7 predicted proteins | sample TergutNc150P1_FD_190353 | JGI IMG/M metagenome (GOLD analysis project Ga0268261, IMG submission 190353) | Nasutitermes corniger P1 segment gut microbial community from laboratory colony in Florida, USA - Nc150 P1 (SPAdes) (version 2) | ecosystem: Host-associated > Arthropoda: Insects > Digestive...
GGGAATCCTCGACTATATGTATAGACATTCATGCACTGAAATCTCACTTCTTCATTGGATAAAGAAGCCGTTCCACCCAGAGTCTCTTTGGGTAGCCCAAAAATATAGCAGTCATGAAAATAACAGGCACACATGGAAGATGAGGGACATAAATAAAATGAACGTCCATAATTGTCTCTCACACAGGCAGTATTTGGCCTAGCACTTTCATGCTTTAACACAACACTGCTACTGAGCACTTCACAATGTTCTGATGTGACAACTGGTCTCTGACGGCTCCTAAGTGGTCATAGAACAAGACACTGGTGACCATGGTCCTCTTGGGCATGTACTGCTCCAAACAAGTCATCACTTCCCATGCATACCTACCTGCACGTGAAATTTCTTGGGTTTTGGTATGTTTGAATGGCATCACTCTCTGCTCACCCTTTTCATTTCAAGCTGAAAGCAGTGGACCCAGCTTATATATTAAGTCACTATGTGCTTCTTGAAGCCATGACCTTACATCTGGTACCAACACAAAAGTGGCATCCAGGTTTTCTTTCTTTTTTTTCAGTTCTGGACTCAGTAGTCTAGGTACCAGTCTTGTGGACACTGTGGAACTGCCAATGATCCATGAAACATATGTTGAGAAGACTGATGTTCAACATGGGACCCACTTCATTATATCAACACAACAGTTCTGTCTAATGACAACTTCAGTCTCCACAGCAGCCTGCGGTGTTTGGACACTTCTGGCTCAGCCCAGTCAAGTGGCATCCATGCCATCAAACACTCAATTTCTACACTTCTACTCCATTTTCATACTTGTTGCTGAGATAAGCATGAATTCCATAATGAAACAATGTGGTGATGGAATATATGGGTTTTTTACCCTCACTAACCAAGAAATGGTTAGAACGTTGTTCCTCCTTTATTCATGCTATGCTGAATATCACGAAGACCATGCTGCCAGATTACCTTACCTAAAAGATGCTTCTGAACAAGGCTAATAACAAACCGCGTGAACTGTATACAACAGGTTTTTTTCCCCCTCCACTTTCAAGCATTTCACTGTACTCACCATCATACAATGAAATAACAGACTAGTCCTGACAAATATCTACAGTTAAGGACAGTACACTTTATGGGTTCTCCCCAGCAATCCTTGTAGATATTTCATGTATTCCAGAATACATCAGAAATAAACAAGTTCTTCTATTAATCTGACAGTATGTTTCTATTACCTACAGCTGTACTGCTAATACAAATGTTGGCATATTCAACTGACAGGCAGCTCTGTTATCATGTGAGAACAGCAGCCCAGAATACTGAAACTCACTAACCTTTGCCTTTTCCATTTCTCACACATGTGCATGGTGTTATAAACCAGTAATTTCTGGGAACTTAAATTTAAGTACACTGTACTGTGCTAGATTTAACGTTCTCACAGTGCTGTTGCTGAAAATTCACGCCTTCTGCTGCTGTGTCACTGGGTGGGACACTCCCAAAATTTTGAAGGATCATCTTCAGGCTCAAGCAATTAGAATGTGAATGGCCCTTTTAATTTATTATGTTCTACTATATAAAGGAAAGCAAAGGGTTACTTGGTAATTATCCACATTTCTCTCACACATGCCAGATTTATTGAGGAAAAGGCCATTCACAAACCTAACTTAAGAAACTGATGGTGCCATCTCATTACAAACCCTTACACAATCTAGGAATATCAGACAATTACCAAAACCTCCTGAGCATACAGAACAATGCTGTTGATATCACAGGTATGGTGTCAGCTTCTGTTACTCCTAACAACACATATAACCATACAGCAGAAGTCATTCACACAGTCCCTGTGAGAGTTTTGAATCACACTGTGTGCAAAAGTTTCACATTTACAGTTCATGTAGCTGTATAGTATATTTACAATTATTTTTACTCACATATTATCCTATATTAAAGTCTTCTAAGGGCTAATTAAAAATTTGTTATTCTGGAAAATGAAGGCAAGAGTAATTATAGGTATTCACTCTAACTAAAGTACATAAAAGTCAAATCCACAACAAATTTTAATGTAAGACAAAACAGTGTCACAAATTAGCTACATGACAGCTTACCTCGTACTTTACCATGTGGACCTGACATGACTTTACTGTTCTCCTTCAAGCATTAATTCTGAAAGTGCACAGAACCTGAAGTGTTGACACCTGCAAGAACAAATTAAACTCACTGTGTAACATACTCTTCCTGCAGTTTGACAATCAAAGTATGAATTCTCATACCATCTTCTTCAAAGCTAATGAGATCAGAAGGAACACGTATTTTCAGCAAGAGAGTACAACTATACATACAACAACAAATTCAGTAACTATACCATATTCAAAACTTTTAAGACAAACTAATTACCTAGTATTTGTGGCCCACTAATCCATCTGATCTGACTCCATGGGATTATCATCAATGCGAAGTGTGAAAGAGACAAGTCTAACATAATGATCCACACACAGATGACAAACTTAAAACTATTAAGCATGGAGTTTATCAATTCTATGACAGCAACATCCAACGGGTTTTATGACTTTTTTCCACATATCAACAATATCTAACATGTTGCAGAAAAAGGTAATTTGCCAGTACCTGTTGTAACATACCATCAGTTATATAACAAAATACATAATGCTAATGCAGATAATGTTACCAGCTAACAGCAAACCAATGGCATGCTGTCAAGGCAAATATCATAACAAAATGGATGTCCAGTATTTCAACACATTAGTTGTAATACACTGTCATGGAACTTCTAAAATAAAATGAGTTTTACTCAAGTGAAAGTGATTCTTCCAGTATGCCACTCTAGCTGGCAACACACTAGAATGCCAAGGTAATCCCTCAAAAATGATCCACAATTTACCACCAACAGCAAAATTCCCCAGCACTTTTATTTGGACTAGCACAGTGAAGTTCATACACTTATATTTTAACTGCTGGATTCTCAATAACTACATTCAACAAACAACTACGTAGCAATCTATTCAAATGTTATAAAATCAGTTACTTTCTTGTCAGGGCCATAAAAGGAGAATAAATTAATTGGTCACTCTTCAAACTACACGACGACGTTGTACTGATTCACGTAACAATACTGGTCCAACTTAACTGGGCGGCATGTACCTTCACCATTGGTACCTAATGCTAGTGGCAGATGTCACAACAAATTTTATACAGAAACACTGTTGACAATCCGCATAATTAAGTTATACCTTAATGCAAAAGTGTAGTTTCGTGCTGTACAGAATTAATATTTATTAACTAATGTACTACTAATGCTTAACATTCATCCATACTACGCCCGGGCGAAAGATACACCCTAGCCAATGCACGAAACGCCTACATATAAGCATGACAGTCGCTCTTCAATCTACCTGATAACATACCTTAATGCGTTTTGGTATCTAACTTGTGTTACCGGCGTAGCAAACTGCCTACCACAGTGAAATAAGGTTACATTATACAACGCAATTCCTACACACCATCAACGACGACGCCATATTGAGCGTCTTAAACATACATTCCAGCTACGCAAGCTACTATTTTGACAAAATGGAGATACGTTTAGTCTGATGACTTTGTAGTGTGCTTCTTTGTTTCGGTTTAGGGTCAGCTCGTTTGTATTACAGTTAACACACAATTTTGCAAACGGAGAAATTTTGAATTTGACTGTTATTTAATCCTGTAATGGACACATGTAACACGAGCGTTTAACACAATTTACCATCTTTGCGTGATTTACCACCTACAAGATAAACACAGCACAGGAAGCAAAACATACGATTTAATGACATCGTTGGTGAAAATGGCATTCAGTACATTAATTATTGAGTCACAGATGCTAATAAGTTAGGTACCAATAGTTCACGGATGAGCAGGGACTTTTTACTTTCCAATTGATCGAAATTACTCTGCCGTAAGGAAAACCCGTACACATACTGTATTTCAAAGCGATCAGTATGATTTATGTGTGCGGGGTAATGATCTTTGCAAGACGTAGAAATACCAGCTACAACCTCTAAATCTGAAACGAGTACAGCTATATAGATGTGGCAACTTTGGTATTTAATTAAAATTTTGTATTTTGGAAGAGACTTCAATATTCCGAACCTTGGTGAAGTCCAGTTGAAACGTAATGGCACCCGGGAGGGGAAGTGAAGGGGAAACTGGCGAATGGAGTGGGTAGCCAGTACCCTTCACACTACCTCGGAACATGGTGTATCCAACGTTACTACCGCTGATGCGCACACATCGGCTGCCAGTAGTCGACTGAACTGATGCCCAAGCCGATTTAAATGGACTCGTCCGTTTCGCCGAAAGACGAAATCTGGTTTCTGCACATGTGCCATCACATTAAAAAATGCAGTCTGCATGTTACACATGCCATCAGGGTTAATGGAGGGGGAGCAGGAATGGGGTGGGGGATGGTATATGATGTTGGTATAATTTTCCCCTGTAAGGTTGAAGTATGCAGTAGTAGTACCATTATATAAGAAAGGTGATAAGAAGGGTGTCTAATTACAGACCTGTATCTTTATTGACTGCATTTTCTAAGGTATTTGAAAAAGTTATGTTGGACTCTATCAACACTTAATTAGTCACAGTGTATTGGTGAATGAATAATTTTGATTTAAAACAAAAGCATCCACAGCAAAAGTCACCTTCAGTTAAATTAATGAAATATTAGAGGCATTAAATTCTAAGAAAGTGGTAGGTGGCATTTTCTGCAACCTGGAAAAAGCTTTTGATAGTGTTAATCGTAATATATTATGTTAATTCAATGTCTAGGGCATAAGAAGTCCTTTTTATGAGTTATTAACCCTTATCCTGCTAACATGTTCAATAGGGTGAGCTAATAATGCCAGCAAATGGGAGATGGGATATAACTCGGCATTCAAAGGGTTAAAATCTTACCTTACAAACAGATATCAGAGAGTCCTCATAGGGGACAGGTCTTCTTCCTACAGTAGTTTTTTGGAATGGGGCAAAATTAATCATGGTGTACCCCAGGGATCCATATTGGGTCCTTTGCTGTTTCTGTTCTATGTAAATGATTTACCAAAAATTGTTCAATATAATTCTAAGCCAAACCTATTTGCAGACAATACAAGTTTAATTTTTTCTAATTCCAACTGCTTAGACTTTAAAACCAATATTAATAATGTTTTTTTTTTTCAATTGAATAAATGGTTTTATGATAACTTATTTTTAAATTATGAAAAAACTCAGTATGTTCATTTTACCCTCAAAGGCACTGTTCTTCATGAAGTATCTATTGGTTATAATAATTTAATTTATAATTCAACTAATACTAAGATTCTTGGAGTAATTATTGAAAATACATTATCTTGGAAGGCTCATATTGATCACCTTTTACCTAACCTATGTCTGGCATGTTATGGTGTTAGGACATTTAAGCCTTTTATGTGTCAAGAAAACCTTAAGTCAATATATTATTCGTACTTTCATTCCCTGATGACCTATGGAATAATCTTCTTGGGCAACTCTACACATAGTAGCCATGTTGTTCGACTGCAGAAAAGAGTAATTAGAATTATTACCGATTCCAGACCTAGAGACTCCTGTAGACAGTTGTTTAAACAATTGGGGATTCTGCCATTAACATCGCAATACATTTTTTCCCTTCTATTGTTTGTTGCAAACAACAGAGCTTTATTCCAGATGAATTCTGAAATACATAATATTAATACTAGGTATGGTTTTAATTTTCATTGTCCACATTCCTTTGACAACATACAAAAATGGGGCCGAATATACTGGTATCAAGGTTTTCAACTGCCTCCCTACTCATATAAAAATTTATCTCATAATGTTAATCAATTTAAACTGGCTCTCAGGAATTTTCATCATCATTCATTTTATACTTTAGAGGAATACTATAATACCAGCAATAATCTATGGACCTAGATGACAGTTAAGCACAGTTTTAATGAAAACACTATTTAATTATATTTTTATATCTTTTAACTATTGAAATATGTTTTTAGTATACAAGTACATTTTTTGTGTTGAATATTTCTGTTCATTATAGAATGTATATATTTTGTAATCATTACATGTCATTCAATGCATTTTTATAAGACAAATTCTATATTCTATAGGTTAATTGATCTTGTATGGATTGGCAGAATGTATAAACAATCAATCTAGTGATTCTTGACCTTGATTCTAAATGGATTTGAATGGTTGACTTCAAGCTTGGCCATTTTACTCTCAGGGAAAGAACCCCCCGGCATCAATCAAATGGAGGCTGGGTGGGCCCAAGAACCAGTCTAGACTCTTCAGAGGAAATTTTCTTTTCCTAGCCATGATTCATCACTTCCTCAAACCATAATCAAGTCACTACACTGGACCACACTAACTCAGCTGCTCATAATATGCATTATATTTTCAATATGGTGCAAGATTTCAAAGTGGGGACACACTATCCCTAAGAGCACTTTCAAAGACTCTAGGGCAGGACCATCCAATTGTTTGCAGCAGTGTACCACATAATCAGAAATCTGTGAGTGCAGACTACATGCATTTATGAATGATGACAGTGGGTAATTATAGGCTCCTAGCTGTTCAAAAATATTTTTTAAGCTGTTACATATTCAATGACACCTGGCAGTAACAAGGTAATAAACTACTGACAGGCAAGTCTTTAGGCCACACTGATCCCACACTTTATACGTGCTGGTCAATGTGGCCAAAAACGCCTCTTTCTAAACGTCACAGGCAGTATTTTTAATCCATCAAACAATGAAAAAAGCAGAGTCATTTATTAAATTACTACAAGAGAACTCATATAACAATTAATGACATGGATATACAAAAAAAAAATTAAACAATAATATTGAGAATAATAATAGAACTCATCCAATTCATGTACTGATTTTGTTATACACATCATTTCCTCCTCTTCCTCTCCTATTCCTTCCTGTCTGTGGCTGGTTGGGGGAGGCCCTACTCCTATATAAGTTTTCTCCAACTGTGGGAAAGTCAAATATGTTAAAGTTACACTTTTAGACTTAGAAAAAACCCAGGACATTTGACATCCCAACCCAAATTTTGAGGGATACGGGAACAAAGCACTTTAAAACCCAAAAAAACTGGAGGATGCCCCAGGAAAACTGGGACAAATGGGATCCCTATATGTAGAATGTATGCAATGGCCTTAAAAAGTGCAGTTTTGTTTATACATTCCTGTTCACCATTCCTATTGGCCTAGGCAGGGTTCAACCTTCTCTCTGGTTCAGGGTGACACCACCTGAAACCGCTTCTTTATTCATGCATGCACTGCTAACCTCACACTCTTCACTTAATTCCTAAAGATGGAGGTAACAGTGTATAACTTCAACTTTCAGAGTTTAGCCATATCATGCATCAAAGCCAGAGGACCACTGCTTTCAAAAGAACTAGAAGCCACCTCAATTGTTCTAGGCACCAGATTTCCATACTGAGGACCCAAAAATATTAGGCACCACCATATAAAATTTGGTTGCTCTTAAAATCTAGGATTGTGCATCCTTGGTTGCAGCTTTTCTGTGTGTGTATATTGGATGCCACCTTCTAGTTAAATAAGGCATGAGGAAATGGAATAATATACAGAATGGTCTCTATTTTCATGAACTTCAGTACTCAAGATTTTGTTCTTTCATTATCACCTGTTTTAATACAATCGTTTCAAACATTTGTGACTGGTTAAAATAAACTGGGATGAGATAATGTGATCAGCAAATCTGCTTCCTCCATTCTCCTGCTATTGTTCAGATCGCTCTCTGCTCAGGCATGCTGTTTTTTTGTTAAGAGGTTGACTACTTTTGTGCTTTATGCCATAAGACTCTCCTTCAATGATTTAATATATTTTATGCCTCCTTATAGTGTCTGTGTGTTATTAAAAATATGCTTCCATTCCTTAATTCTAATATAGGTTATTTTATACTCCTAACATTTCAAAAGGTCTTGGAAACATTGGTGTTTTACATTAAAAATGGATTTGTATGTCAATGATGATTTTATCCACATCAGTAAATGTCTGGGATACAAATGGTGTTTATATTAAATATGGATGCCTGGCATCATTGTATCCATGCCCATTAATCATGAATGTCAAGACTCATCCGTGTTGGTTTTTGAGTGGGAGTAAGAATGGTAGGTGGTAAATCATACTGTCCAGTTTGTACATTTGTTCACTGTCAAAATTGTGGTATTCAGCTGCTTTCAATCATTGGTTACAGCAGGGTCACACAACTCCTGGGTGACTAAGTTGTCTATGTTCGCACCTGATATTTGCAGGTCTTTAACGTGGCACTTGCTTCATGTCAAGCTTCTGGCACCAACAATTTTGAGGTGGCTCATTGAATAATCTAGTGCAGTAGGGTTCAACCTTCTATGGCAAAATGCCACAACCTTTATTCTGAGCTGGTTCACAGGGTGCACATACAATAATCACAATAAGTGATTTATCTAATGGCATATATGTAAATAACAAATGTGGCTGTGGGCTGCACAACGAATGGCAGGACACAGGTTGGACACACCTAATCTAGTGGATGTGTGATCAATGCACACTTCCACAGCTACATGAACTCTAGTAAATCCTGGGTTTCCAATCAAGAAATATCTGCTAAATATGTTAGCAGGTACATATAACACATAATTTTTTGTGTTTATTCTACAGTAACATTAGTATTTACAATTCAGTTCCTTAAGCATTAATATTTAAGATACTGTAATATCAGTACAATACGCGCAGTAGTATCCATTACTGTATATGAAATGGTGCGCAGAAGTTACCCAGATGCCTTACTGTCATGTTCCTTATTGAGTGACTCTTGCTTGATCTTATAATCAGACAGCGCTGCTTTAATAGCATCCTCAGCTAACACTGAAAGAAAGAATTGAAAGCATGGGTTCTCATTCTTCTTGGCAAACACAAAGTGAAGAAATTTAGAAATAAAGGTACATACTTGAACAGTGTAGTTTCACTGGTGGTAGGCACAACTCCTTTGCTATGTCTGTGTTCTTCAACTTTGATGCCTCCTCAACCTGCATCAAAGTACCATCATAATACTTACAGATTATTGTTAATAAACCAAATACCCAAATGTCAGATCCTCAGATACTGTTTAAACAATTCCCAATGCTGTTTTAAAGCAAACAAACATCTGTGCAAGATAAAGGTTGTTACATCAGCACTGATGAAGACTCATGTCTTCTTGGATAACACACCATGTCAATCACCAAATAATTACTGACCTCTCAGAGCTCTTCTGGATTGCTCAGTTCCTGAAGGTGGACACAGCAATATTTATGTGAAGTTCAGTAATTACTGACTGATAAAAAGATAATCATATCCTACAAAACTTCACTCTTCAACTGAACATCTGATTATAACACAAGCTATTAGCAAAAATACTGTACTGTGGAATCCACATTTCTAACTTTTACCACACATATATAGATAATATACATGAATTAAGTGTGGGAATAAAGAGCACAATTCATATTATTTAGCGAGACCATCAAAATAATTTTGAGAATTAATAAATATATTGTTTTTTGGCAGCACAAGGTATACTTCAGTTGGTCAAGCAGCATCAATTACACAGAATTATCCAGTTTTCTTATTTAATTCCAACAGGCATTCAATTACTTCAGTTTACTTCAATTAAAGATTGCATTCTACCAGCAGACATATGGCACTGTCATGAAAATACATCCAAGAATTATAGAATGGACAACAATGCTAAACAAAATTTTAGACAGAGTCTGTAAAAGACATTAGTGACTGTCCCTAAATTGGTGGTAAAATCAACCAAAGTACATCACAAGAAAACAATCTGATAGAATTCAGTGTACTCTACCATACTCAAATTAGTCCCAACAGTTTGGATGCTGATACTTATAGGGAAATACAATGAAACCAACAGCTACATTTCAGAAAGCCTGAAATAACACTAAAAATATTTATAAAAAATACAGACATTGTGTGCTTAAATATACTTACACTCTTTCCTTTCACCCATTCTGTAGCTAAAGAACTTGATGCAATTGCAGAGCCACAACCAAAAGTCTTGAATTTTGCATCAATTATTTTCCCATCATCATCCACTTTGATCTGGAGTTTCATGACATCACCACAAGCTGGTGCTCCTACTAGACCTGTACCCACATGCCTGTCATTTTTATCAAGGGAGCCCACATTTCTTGGATTCTCATAATGATCTAAAACCTGTGGGTAACAAAGGAAAATCTCCTTCAAACTGTGCATAACTACAATCCAAATGGCAAAAAGCTGACTGATTTTTTCTGGTACCAAGAATTACAGATGCCATCTACAATAACATCAGCAGGCAACAGACAATTCAGAATTTCGCCCGGTCATTCATTTTTGGCTTAAGACGCATTACTACGTCTACAATCTTTTACCAAATGGTGACTAGCGAATGTGGTATGTAGATGAGCAGGAGATTCCACTTATCACTGATACATAACACATCGGTAGATACATCATAAGAATCAATACGAGTACGACAAGCACACGAAACCTAACCTGACCTTAAACACTCTACCCCGACTCTGAGACTGCAAATGGTTATTGGTCCAGACGACATCCAAGAGAATTTCTCACGTAAACTACATCTGCACTTGAACTAAAGTCTTACATTTGGATGGTAGGCCAGAACGGGGGTACTAAAACTTGTTGCTCTGCTCTTCAGTAGATTCCCGCCTGCCTTCCTAGAAATGACACTAAGCAGCGACATTATTCACTCTACTGCAATGTTTCAAGGACCTGCTTATACTAATCGAGATATCGGCGTACTTGCTTCACCAGTTTTAGCAAACTACAACAGTACGTTATCTGTGCTCAACTGCGATCAAAAATCTATCACATCACGGATTATCTATTTCGCAACGTTCAGCTTCTCGTCTCTCTGCT
>Ga0268261_10003993_pt1 | contig 10974 bp, 6 predicted proteins | sample TergutNc150P1_FD_190353 | JGI IMG/M metagenome (GOLD analysis project Ga0268261, IMG submission 190353) | Nasutitermes corniger P1 segment gut microbial community from laboratory colony in Florida, USA - Nc150 P1 (SPAdes) (version 2) | ecosystem: Host-associated > Arthropoda: Insects > Digestive...
CCTAGAACAAGGCGTTCTCTATTAAAGGAACTTAATTTGGCCAAGTCAGATTTGACACCCAGAAAACAAAAGCTTTATCAGAGAATTCGGAGAAAGGAGAGTGCCCTCTGTAAACGGAGACAGAAGTACAGATCGAAGAAGTTGAAAGATCTCTGTGATGTGGACAGTGATCCATTGATGCAGGAAACATCAAATTCTTTGAATATAGAGGCTGTCAGGTCATTGGCAGCAATTATTAGGAATAGTAAACACAAGCCGAGGGGAAGGAGGTGGAATTTAGAAGAAAAAATTTTGGCTCTGTCTCTACTTAAGCGTAGCTCAAAATCCTATATCCTTCTTCGGACATTATTCCCTCTTCCATCAGGACGCATCTTGCAATCCCTCCTCAATATCATTCCTTTTAGGACTGGCATCATTACCCATGTTTTTTATGCACTTCGTCACTCTTTGCAGAAAATGTCTGAAAAAGACCGATACTGTTGTCTCTTGTTTGATGAAATGTCGATCAGAGAGAATGTCCGGTTCAATCAGAAATTTGACTGCATTGAGGGATTTGATGATCTTGGAAGTCAGTGCAGGACATGCAACATTGCAAACCATGCTCTACTTTTCATGGTCCGTGATCTCCATCGGAAGTGGAAGCAGCCGGTGGCTTAATACCTCAGTCGTGGAAGTACTAAGGCTGAGATGCTTGTGCAATTCTTGAATGAGGTTCTTGGCGCATGTCAGAATGTTGGACTCCATGTTGTTGCTACAGTCTATTGACCTACTCTGGGTTGAAGCGCCTTGCACTGTGTACTTTGCAGACAAATCTTCTGTTTCTCTGGTCAAGAGAACCAGTCCCATGTGTGGTTGGAAATTAAGTGGCATTACTTTCGACTGGCTAGTGTACTGTCCAGGTTTCAACTTCAGCAAGTGATCTCGGCAATTGTTTATATGTAAATATCTGATTTGTGTTATGTACCTGTGCTATCTTTTGTGACACAAACTAATGTTTGTTTATAGCAAGTGTATTTGAAAATGATTTGTGTGATGAACCTGTGATGACTCTGTGAAATGGTATTGACCTACTCTGGGTTGAGGCGCCTTGCACTGTGTAGTTTGCAGACAAATGTACTGCCTCAGTGGTTGTAAAGCAGTACTCTGCATAATATTCCCTTGCATCATAAAATGTAGGAATGATTAGTGACATTCTGACAGTGTGTTGATTTCTGACAAGCCTCCATTTCAGCAGCATTGAAATGATACTTCAATGCATATTACATTTACTGTGTTGATGAACTGTTTAACCCTTATCCTGCTAATGTGGAGAATAGGGTGAGCTCCTAATAATGCCAGCATATGGCAGATGAGATTTAACTCAGTGTTTAGAGGGTTAATGTTTAAAGAGTGACAGATGTGCGTGGTTATATATACATTTACAAATATGAATACAAATGCGTCATCAAAAGAAATTGATGTTAAAAATTGGCCTGTCCCACCTCCAGTTACTCATTATGCATATCAGTTTCGTTTCCATGATATGTATTTCTCACTGCCTAATATGTTTCAGTAAGGGGATTTTCGGTTGCTGTTAGTGAAATCTTTGTTCACATGGACACACATTTACCACATTTAGTTTGCATCAAAATGTGTCTGTCAATAAACGACATAAGTTTGGTTGTGAATACAATATACCACGAAGAGTTGACATAGTCCTTGGCTTAATATGTTCCATATTAGAGAATATTAGAAAATATTTAAACTAGTGTAATAAAATCAACAAATGCATATGTATGAAATATGTTTCAACACGAGTTATTAGTTATCAACATGTATCGATCACTTTTGTCATCACCTTCAGGGTAGCATTAAAAGAAGTAAGAAAAGGTTGAAATACCCAATGTTTGATACATTTATTATAACTTTTGGTGGTTCCCGATATTCCATGTCGCATGTTATTGTATTATTTGTACTCTTGTAAATCTACCCCGTTGATCGCAAAAGGGATGGGCACGTGCTGGTAATTAATAACGTGGTGAAACATATTTCATACATATACATTTGTTGATTTCATTACATAAATGTAATTAGTAGCTGGCTGCAATACCGACCGATCTACCGCTACTTTCGTTGCAAGAAATAGTGCAAGTGTTTGGCGCAAGGGTCGCATTTTCGCGTCATTGTCTTAATACTGGTAACCACAAGTAGATGGCAGCAAAATCTTTGTTGGCCACCCTATATTGGTGAGTTTCTGATCTAGTCATATATGATCTGTGAGTATGGGCTACCTCACTGCTGGCACCCATGCACATACGTGGTTGGTTTGAAAAGACAGTGCGAAGTCAGAGAGTTGGCACCACTGGTGCGTATTGATGTTATTTGCAGTTAGTAGAGTATCTTGGAGGAACAAACACCAAGTGACAGCCAAATCGGTCTGTTACTCTGCGTTTGGCATTCGTTTGAATCGAAAATGTCGTGTGATTTCCAAAAAGGGAAGAAAGAGAATTTCGTGTGTTGATCAAACATTACTTTATGAAAGGCTGATGGTGGGCGGCTGGGTGCATTGTGGGTGGCTAGGTGCATTGTGGGTGTGTGGGTGTTTCGTGACAAAAAGGTGGTGCATGTACTGCAGCGACACGCGTGTCGGTGAGTGGAAACTTGCAGGACCCATTCTACGGTCTATCCATGGTGATGGATGATAGAAGAGTGAAGGCGTGTTAAATTGCTAGTGCTGTGGGCATCTTGAGTGAACGGGTACATAATATTTTACATCAACATTTGAACATGAGAATGCTATCCGCAAAATGGGTGCCGCGATTGCTCACAGTTGACCAAAAATGAAATCGTGTGAGGTGTTCCAAGGACAATTTGCAGCAGTTTCAGCGGAATCCACAGGACTTTAGGCGTCGTTTCGTCACTGTGGACGAAACATGGATACACCACTACACTCCTGAGACCGAGAAACAGTGAAAACAATGGGTTCCCAATGGGGAGTCTGCACCAAAGAAGGTGAACACCGTTCCTTCAGCGTGGAAGGATATGGTGACAGACTTTTGGGATTTGCAAAGAACAATTCCGATCAACTATTTGGAAAAGGGTAAAACTATTACAGGTGCATCCTATTCATCGTTATTGGACCGTTTGAAAATCGAGCTGCAAGAAAAACGTCCACGATTGGCCCACAAAAAATCCTTTTCCAACACAACGCACCAGCTCACTCCTCTGGAGTTGTGGCCGCAAAATTGACGGAGTTAGGGTTCCAACTCGTTCCACATCCCCCCTGTTCTCCAGATTTGGCTCCCTCGGACTATTACTTGTTCTCCAATATGAAAAAATGGCTGGCAGTATTAGTACTCCAATATGGCGGCGAGTGCAATAGCCACCCACACCACCATATTTCCGTGATCTTTTCGCCACGGAAATGCAGCAGTGCCGGGTGGCCATCGCACGTGTTTGATGACGTCACCGGAATGACGTTTAGGGGATGAAAGTGGGGAGGGTAGTGCTTGACTGTGTTGGAGGGAATGGTTGGAAGGGCGCGATTTTGGGAACGTCGTATTAATAGAAGAAAGTAGCCGAAAATGAAACGCAAAGATGATCACAGGAGACTGGGCGATGGATGGTACGTGGTATTAAAAAAACGGTAGCTCAAAACTCTTAACCTAAAGATGATCACAGGACAACGGGCGATCGGTGGTACGTGGTATTAAAAAAAGCTAGCTCAAAACTCTAACCTAAAGATGATCACAGGAACCATCCGACGCCCGTGTGAAAACCTCGGCACTTTCTGCATCCTCCGCACACGTTCTTCGTACTCCGTAACACGTTTAGTGATATCTGCCATCATTTTAATGCAAATTAAAACACAAGAATACAAGGAATGTATTAAGCAGAAGAAGACGACGCTACCACTGAGAACACGAAACTACCACTTTGCCGAACACAACTGGGCAAAAGGTCGCGTAATGTGCAACAGGTTACATACTGCATTGTGGGTGCTGTGTTTCTGGAAAAGGCGGAGACACTGGTAAACGGAAAACCTGAAGCGAAAACGAAAGTAAGGACAACAGCGACACTGGTGTTTGTGAGCGAAAGGTTGGAGTACTAATACTGCACCGTAGCCGAACAAGGAAGTGATTGCGGAAACGAATGCCTATTTTACAGAGTAATGCCAATTCTATTATTCGGAAGGGATCAACAAACTGGAGCAGCGTTGGACAAAGTGTATAAGCTTAAAAGGAGACCATGTTGAAAAATTAAAAAATGTTTGTCTCAAAAAATTAAATAGATTTCATTTTTGCACTGACTTCAAAGCACCCACATACCTCCATACACAGGATGAAATTGATCAGCAGTACTCCAGCTCAACTATTCTTCTTTACAAGAAAGTCACTTAAAGCATGCTAGTGAAGTGAATCCTCATTGAGAGACCTTTTGTAGCAGTGGTTTGTGGGTGCAATTTGGTGCACATGCGGTGGATAAATATTTCACATTTTAGATAAGGAAATGATACTTCCTGCCATATATTTTCTAGTCTGTAGTATGTTGCTGTAATGTGTGTAATATGATAGTGGTTAAAACTTGTTTTTCAGCCCTCATTTTCCAACTAGCAGCTTTTTCCATTATCTCTTTTCTTTTAGTGGCTGCCGTGAAACCTTGATTTTTAACTCTTGAATTTTACATTTTTCCTGGGTTTATTTACACTTTTATCAAGTCCCAGCTCCATTTCCACAAGAACTGATTTTATGGTTCTTCAGATTTACATTTTTTCTAAACTGAATATTTGGCTAGGTATGATTGTGTTAATGGAACGCTGTTAGACTGGTATATTCAGTACATTAATGCCCTCTTGAAGGGTAAATTGCTCGTCAACTGTTGCTTGAATGTGGACATATAGTTGAATTTAACTTAATTCCTTTGATATCCTCGTTTAATCATTACATGATTAATTCTTTTTTAGTACCAGCATCCAGATCAAGCAATTATGAATGTGTCTTTTAGCCTGTCCACACCATCCTCCATACAAAGCATACTGTAATAATCTCACTGAAAGCTGTCTCTTTCCAGGAATGCATCCTGAGCATTCAGCAAGGTATTATTGTATTAACAAGGGAGTATTTCTTTTATGGCAACATTGTTGCTACATATAGTGGCATATTGCAAGGCACCAAGTTACCAAGATGTGATGACTGTTAATGGTATGTTGCTGATGCTGAATTGTATCAAAAGTAGCCGGTTGCAGATGATTCAGGTCATCTGGGTTGTTATACTGAGTAGCGTGGTAATTTATTCCTGATGTTTCAAAGGAATATGTTTCCTTCATGTTCACGAGCCAAGGAGTTGTGGAAATTCATTTTTATGACCCCTTGGCTGTTAAAAATGGGATGTATTGTGTTTTTTAAAAGTGCAGTAAATTATTTACTCTATAGATAAGAGTCCTTCTTGTGAAGCTAATTAGTTCTCAGTTAGTCAAATTCCCCAAATTGAATGGAATCTGAAGGTTCATTACTGCATTCATGAGTGCCCAGCACCTGTCCCTATCCTGAGCAACATTGATCCAGTCTGTGGGATAGTTGTCAGTATTGATCCCAGTATAACACATAACAACTTTATTGGTCTGGTAGTCGTACACTTTTCGTCGTAGGAATTTCGGCTTGACTGCCGTGGTTTAGTCTGTATATATTACTGGGTCTCCCCAGTGACTATGGTCGTAGTGAGGAGCTGGACTGTCGTGAGGCGAAGAGGCGTCAGGTCAGCAGCTAGGTGTGCAGCACGGAGATACCCGGCTGGATGGCAGGCACACGGTGCGCTGCCTGTGGGTGTCTGTGTTGTTGGTGTCGAACGACACTTTACTCCCTTCTGAGCGTCACCGACAAGTAGTTATGGCTGTACTTAGGTCGCTTTTCGGCTTTCGACTTTTATCTAGTTATTTTGTCAGGGTGCCACCATATCCCCCATACGCCTACAGTTTAGGCCGTCTTGGCCTATTAATAGGTATGTATTTGAGGGTGGTGTTGATTGGTAATGGATTAGTTTTAATCATATAGGTGTGGTTGACGTAATGCTGGTTTTGCCGCCGTATAGATTGCTATATTTAAGATGGCGGAGGAGTGCTTCATCCCGCTATGGTCGGTGGTTGGCCTTGGACTGACGTGTGTAATGCAGTGTTAATAATAATGAAGTTATGTTAGTTGTGCCGCCGTATACATTGGTATAGATTTAAGATGGCTGTTGTCCGTGGCTATGGGCGTTGGCCGGCCGGCCTTGGACTGCGATGATGTCATGTATTCCTAGCGGGCGGGGGTGTGTGCGTAGGTATGGTCCGGTGATGGCCGATGCGATTCTTGGAATATACATGTTAACATTATCCATATGAGGAAATGTGGGAGATAACAGGAATGTGCAGACAGAGATTGATACAGTTTTGGTCACGTACACGTTACACCATGCTTGTTAGCTGCACATGGGTCTACAAAGTTGAGGATAGGTTTGTGAAATGAAGACACTTGAATGAATAATCTAAATATAGATATTTGTTAACAGAGTTTTTTACATTTGCTCTTGACGTACCCGTTCCAACGTGATTGTTATGAGTTTTGGCGTCGCTGTGTTGTGGATGCCTAAGGGCGGTGCAGGCATGCCGGGTATAGGTATAGCATTTTCCCTAAAGGTTAGGAGCTGTGTAGAGTAGGGAACGTGGAGACGCACGTGTTTTTGCATACGCATATCATAATACCTTTACATGCGTCGAAAGGTCTTTGATGTTATCGATATGGAATACCGCGTGTAGAATAGCTGCCGCACGAGCTCATTTGTTGTGGGTTTACACGCGTGATAGAGCCTGTAAGCCAGCGTCTTAGGTACACAGTTGCCAATGAAGAATGCGGTTAACTCTTCCATGACCCGCGGTGTAGTTGTGTCGTCGAATAGGTATTGTATGATATACGAGGGCCAGGTGTCAATGGAGCCCAGATGATCTTTAACGGCTTGCAGCAGAGACATGGCGTCGTTATCAGGATGGTGACTATGTCTGTACATGTGTGAATTTAGCGTTTATATATGTGGCCGTCGGGTGTGGCGTGGGAGTTGGACAACCCCTACACGCGCGCGCGGAGAAGGTGATATCATATGCTGACTAGTGCATAGCCACAGTTGTGTTGCTTTGCGGCAACACGCGAATCAGCAGATTTTTGAATGACGACGATGACGCCCAGCCTCGAGGTTTTTAGCAGATAAAGCATGTTGTAAAATAAAAATAGTCTTGGCTGGAAAGACGTTTTGCATTAGCACTGTGTTAATACAAGATCTGAAGCTGTAGCTCTCGTCTCCGCCATATTTAACATCGCCTGCTGCTTTCGTCGTGTCGTGCCACGCCCTTTGTCAACTATTAGTTACGCGGTAAGTGAACGACTGTTGTGTAACAGAATTTTGAAATTTGAAAAGTACACGGTTGCATGAATTTAAAAATCCCGGAAATGCTCTATTGTTCAAATTTGACAATTGAATTAAGAGAGTTTGTATTTTCAGACAGAACATCGCCTGCTGCTTCTACGCCCTCTGTCAGCTATTAGTTAAGCAGTAAGTGAACAACTGTTGCTAGTAGTAATATATTGTGTATTTGAGTGTTCAGAATTTAAGAGAGTTTATAATTTCGAGCAGAACAGCACCTGTTGCCGCTGCCCGTTGCCATAGTTGCCGCTGCCCACTGCCATTGTTGCCGCTGCCTGTTGCCGGTGTTGCCGCTGCCTGTTGCCGCTGCCCGTTGTCGTTGTTACCGCCGCCTGTTGCCGCTGCCCGGTGCCGCTGCCCATTGTTGCCGTCCGCTGATCAAACAACCCAGGTTAGTGAGCAGCAGCAGCTGATATTAATACTCTGCATGCCAGTGACAGTGACAGTGACAGTGTAAAGAAGTTAATCCATCTCGGTACGATATTCGGGATGTTGGTCGCGAATGAACGCGTTTCCCTTGACGAATCGGATATGAGGGCAGTAAGGGAAGTAACGGTCGTGTTCAATATATGGTATGTCATTTTTCTCCCAATCAAATAATGCGCGGTTGCAGTGAAAGCAAATACAGCCGTCACTCCACCCTGGAATGACAGAGAGAGAGATTAAACAATTTAGGTAGCGAAATTATTTCGGTAACTTAAAAGTTCGCTAAAATGTGTAGGGAAGGCCATCTGTTGAGGAAAGATAGGAGGTACATGTACGCCGTCTGTTGTGGGAAATGCGGAACTAGTATAGAGTTATCCGTGATGGAGTGGGTGTATCGCGGATGAAAGAGGCGGGAGATTTGAAGGTTTGAATTTAAATATGTGCGGGAGATTTGAAAGTTTGAAATGCAGGATCGCGGATAAATGAAAAAGGCTGTGGCGGGAGACTCGAAGGTTTGAAATTTAAATATATGCGGGATATTTGAAAGTTTGTGAAATTTGAAATGTAGACCTACCGTCGTAGAAAAAGCCAGCGGCCGCTATAGATTCCATCTAAGGTTTTCCTTCGCCATCCCACTGTCTGTCTTAGAAGGTGCGTGTGCGTCTAACTAGCGTTACATATTCGGGATGTCTGGGGTGTTCGCCAACGTCGGATAGCATGTTGGGCCAACACTAATAAGAGGCCGTCGTAGTAGGGTCGTCCTCTATCGGGAAGGCGAGAGGTTGGATCCGGCGGTATGTCTGCGGACGGTCCGGGGTTCGTGGTCGGAACGTTGCCGCTGTCCAACACCTGCGGAGAAGGAGGCTGAGTCTCGAGCGAGATATCCGAATCCCCCGACGACATGAAGCCGTCGTAGATGCCGTCGTTGACGTCCATGTCGGTGCAACAATGAGAAGTGTCGTCTATACGTGCGCTTACCTTCCCCTTTTATAGTGAAATTAGATTAGAAAGTAGACTTCTAGTGATAGGAAAATGAAATAACGACTGCGCATGCGTGTTCAGTTTTAAGTAGGTGTAATTTATTGCATCAGAAGAAAAAGTACAGAGCATGTTTAGATGGCTAATACAGACTTGAGTTCTTCGAACAGTTGATAATAATTAATAGATTTGTTGGCGTTAGAGTGCGGCTCCACATATGTAATAGAGCTGTGAGCTGTATCTATATAGGCGATTACATCAGTCATGGCGGCGATGTAGAAAGCCATCTGGTTCTGAATCATATACATAATGTAGGCTAGATTACGCAACTCCTCGTACGTGAATGTCATGTACTGTTTGCCGAGATACACTCTGGCAACCCTGTAACTGCCGGTCGTGTTCATTCTAAAGTCTCCGTCCTTCTTCATATAATACTCGTTTGTAGACATATCGTCGCACAGGGCCGCGATATTTTCGGCCATAGTTTGGAGCTGTTGAACGGTGAGGAACAGAGGCAAATTTTGGCGCCTCCGAATTCTGCTAGCGGCTGATAATCGTGGGCAGGATAGTAGCCCACTGACACATATTTGAACTTGTCCTCCACGACGAAGAAGACGCGGCGTAGCAGGGCTCAGTTGGGATTGCCGAGCGCTGTGGTGACGACTTGTAGACACGCGTCGAATTCGGGCACTCGCACACGCTACGGGTCGGGCCCGCCTTCCTCTTCCTGAATTAGGGGGAGCGACGGAGCCTGTCGGGGCAGTTGTAGACGCTTTCCTGCTGACATGGCGATGCGGACTCATAGGCGAATAGGTGTTTAGCGCCGTTTTATACAGCTGCAGAGAGAGAGAAAAAAGTCGTCATTACGGACGTGATACATGGCATTAAACGAGGCGGTATGGAGTGTAAAGTCCGTTGGACAGTCGATATAGTTGCGGCATTGAAGGTGATTCGTGAGCCATTTGAATAGTGTATGCTCGCTTCGAGTTGCGCAACGGTAGTTTAGATAATTCTTGTGGCAAGGCATACTACAACTGAATTGCGCCTAGAGGCCGTGGGGCGGAGGACAGTTAAAATCCTCCAGATTTCGAAAGGGTTTCCCCAGCAAGGTTGAGAGAAATTTGGTCTTTCTGGTGCCATACGCGTACAGATGCGCGTATCCTGAAACGGCCTCGCTTATGGTGTCATTAAGCTTGGCATAGTCGAGCTGTCCGTCGGCCCACGACAGGCCGTTATCGTCGGAGCCGTGAGCCGACATAGGGTACGGGGATTTGAAATGAAATGTCTCTATGACATTTTCGGCAGCGACGGAGATCTCTTTGACGACCCCCTCGTTCTGCTCACCGTGGAGGACCTCATAATCTATCACACACTCCATCTTTGAGCGCTGTCATATACAGAATGAAACAATTGAGGTTAATGACTTACCTTTTATATAGGCTGCTACATTGCCCACCTGCGCGATGTTAGCAGAGCGTAGTGCCAAATTCCGAGCGTAATAGCCTGTGGATCCGTCGGTCCGCGTTGTTAGCAGCAAAGAGCCCCACAAAATATTGCGGAGTGTACGTCCTATCCATGTATAGAGCGAAGAGGGAGCAATATTTGCCGCAGACTGTAGTGGTAGGTCCTTGGACTTGCGTTCTGTTGTATTGCCAGACTGTACAATTGCGCCGTATGAAATCTAGGATCGCGGGAATATGTGGATGGCGGCGGTAGGAATCGAAAAGTAACAGCTTGAGGACAGGTGGGGGTTTTCGAAATGAATCGCTTGCCCGTGTGAGCCTTTCTCTGTGTGAGGGTCTGTGTTAACAATAACCGTGCCAGTCTGCGCGATCGAGCGCGGTAGGAGATCCGAAACATAGACCCGAGAAAAGAATTAACATCCTGTAGAGCGTGCTGAATCTGGACGGTGTCCATCACGAGAAGTCTGTCGATACGTTGCGAGCTAGATCTATGCGTACAGAATTGTCATTCTCTAGATACAATAGACAGGTGATAGCCTCACGCAGTGCCGTGCCGAATTTCAGATCGATCCTGATATCGCCACTTGTAGAGGGTGACGCGTGCCCTTCCGATGCTGCCAGATCCGGCGTAAGATCATACAATATCATGAAGAAACCGTTTATATACATATCGTGA
>Ga0268261_10003994_pt1 | contig 10973 bp, 7 predicted proteins | sample TergutNc150P1_FD_190353 | JGI IMG/M metagenome (GOLD analysis project Ga0268261, IMG submission 190353) | Nasutitermes corniger P1 segment gut microbial community from laboratory colony in Florida, USA - Nc150 P1 (SPAdes) (version 2) | ecosystem: Host-associated > Arthropoda: Insects > Digestive...
CCCCCCTTCCCAAAAAATCAACAAGCAACCAAAAAACGGTAGCAAAAACAGTAACAAAAAAACAACAGTGACAATTTCAGGCGATGGTGCGTAATTAAAACGACTCATATATTGGACATTATACATATCTTTTCGGTTGTCTGCAGCTATCTGTGTCACAGCCGTTAAGAAAAAATTAAAACCCAATTCTTGGGGTCCGACGAAATGGAACTGGCTTACATAGTTGGGTCTATAACGAAACTGCGAAGACGCACAATGGCCAATAAACAAGTCGATTTTGACAACAAAAAATTCCCTCAAAGAAACTTTGGCCTCCTAAAAAAATCGCAGACATATAGGTAGCCAGATACTGTTGGGATGAACCCACTGAGAACAGCCCCCACCCCCCCTCTCTCTCTCTCTCTCTCTCTCTCTCTCTCTCTCTCTCTATTACCAAAAGGAAAGAGAATTTTTTGTCCTTAATACAGAGGAGAGTATCACCTTGCACCTGGGTTCGACCATCAGGCACTTCAGGGAACGCTTTCTTTTCTTCAAGTCCACAGCAAACAGACGTATTCATCTTCTCCATCACCTCGCCTTGCTTTAAACAGGTTCCAGTGGCGAAACGTCCTTCTTTTGTTGGTTCATTTAACACTGCTTTCTCAGCTGCGTAGATACCACACTAAGAAAACATCAATTCGAGAGACTAGACACTAACCACAACTAAACCAAACTACACCAGCCAACCACTCACCCAACTTTCCTGCCGAGAAGACTTACGTAGCAGTAATGCTTGACCCTTTTTGCCTATATGCGTAGCCTGCCAGATTCGAACATGCATCAGTGCACCAAAATTACTTATTAGTTTCACAGACGTGCTGCGTTACACGCAACAGGGGGCGCCGAATTAGGAGATCTGAGGGTCAAAGTAACAGATACGTATTTCAAAATATTAAATAGGAAATAACGTAGAGGTGCATTGGTAACTATTTGTGCGTCCAGTTCTGAGATATTTTATGTTCCCCCTCGCTTATTTCAGGTAAAAGCTGGAATAAAACACACTGTCGTCTCTGTGCTTAATTAAGTAGGCCTAGCACACTAAAAAGACGTGTGGGAGAGCAAAGGTATAACTCCGTGGATTATTAACCCGACAGTATATCAGGACATTAAGAAGAGAAAAATCTCTGCCAAGCAAATCTAACCCCGATTTCGCAATTAAAGTCTGCAGATTGGTCACCACGCCGGCTAAATTACACTGGCAAGACTACAGCATTAAATTAGGCCTAGGGAGAGTCCTTTAACATCTATCCAATTCATCATTCGGAATTACCCTTGAACCAGACCGCAAACTATGTATATGTCTATAATCTATAGATGTCGATACATAAGTCCACCAAAACACCGTGTTACGAACGAAAAATGGAAATTGGGGAAGTTACAAACCGCCGTAAAATGACAAAAGACTCCTGTGAATCCATAAAATGTCCACAGAAAATTACTAGCTGTATGGCTACCTTTCGTCATAAATCTACCGTTAATGGAAACACGTAAACCCGACAGGTTTAATTCAGAGACAGCTTCCTTAAGCCAAAGTGATGGAACAGGTGAGAACCGTTTAAAAGAATTTCTGGCATGGGAAAACAGGAGTGTTTTTGTACGGGAAGAATTTTTGTCATTCCAGGCAAATACCGAAAGTAAGTACATCAAACCCTCCAGCACCAATCCTAAACATAACACACTGAATTTGGTACTTTAGTGTAAAGTCTGAGATCCCGACACGGCCATACAATAACGAAAATAAATTTATGAGGTATGGGACTGTCAAGTCAAAATCCGAAGACTACTGTATTCTGAGACGCAATGCCGTCTGGTCTGGAATAAATTTACCAGTATTTCAGAGAAACCTGCTGTTGCCATCCTTAAGGCAGAGGAACGCCATAATGAAGAAGGCATAGCGTTCTTCCGAAATGCTTGAAAATTTCTTACTAACAGAACGGCGTCACGTCCCACAAGACAATAATCTTCACAAATAAGTATATGCGCATGCCACTGATATCGTAATGCACACTGGAAGAAAGAGTGAGCGGTAAGTGGCACCGCGTGGATGCATGAATGGTGGACGAGCAAGATTCTTCCATATTCAACGTGGTTTCAAGTGGACGAAGTCTAATTTATCAACTGCATGACTCGGCAAGTGATCACGTCAGACGGCAATTGTTCTGCTTACACGGCCATTGTGATAGACATTTTAGAGATACTCACTACCTTCACAGCAACACTGTCACACGAAGTTGCCACGTTGTGTAAGGCGGGGCAACAAATGTTGCATTTAGTGCTCCTAGAATCTGCAAGACGAATATTCTGCGCCATATACACCCGCGTACAATTTATCCTTGTAAGGACAAAATTAATCAAATTAATACTTCCAAATTAAATTACTGTCACTATGCCTCCATTAGGAAGGCCAAACGCTTACTTGTGTTTAAGCAAAATATCGCCGCATATTGCTCTAAGAATTAAAAAAAACATACAGACATATAAATGGCAAAATGCTGAGTTTTTAAGCTAAAGTAGGTGGCACATGTAGCAGTCACCGTGCTTGAAGGAGTTAGGATCTCTCTTCACTGTCTTGGAACAGTTTCTCCCAAGCAATATGCAGCGCTACAATCTGAACTTCCGCAGCGATTACCACTTCAATCCTTCGGAGATGTCTTTAATATAACACAAAGCACATTCCTTATTTTGCATATATTACTGACAACCAAGTTACGTTGTTATAAAAAATAAGTACTAATCATCCACCAATACTTAGGCAGATTCACTGCCGGCTTAAGTTTAGTCAACTGCCACGTTAGACTTTAAAATTACCTCCCCTACTTTTGCAGTTGCTTTCTTCGAGGTTACACGATGAAAGTGTGTGCACGTTCATCTCATCATGCGTGTTGCACGTCATGCCCACCACATTCTCCTCCATTTCAGTCAACACTTTAACTTCAATTGAATGGCAAAGATAATAAAGTTTAGTTCAACCACATACCTTAATATTTGTAATGAAATATTTATTCACTGTCCAGTAATCGTATCTCGTTTGTGGTGACGTCATAAAAATATAACAGATACAGAGACAGCTTAATTTGTCTAAACTACATGACTGACACTACTTCAGTATGAAAATAAAGCTTACGTGCATTTCGACTCTTGAAATAGTTTTGCCAATTCTGATAATACGGTGTCGCTGAAGAAACAAATTATGAAAATAATTATGAGTGAAACACAGACTAAGCATATTAATTTATTCAGTATTACTATTTGGCAAATGTTTCCATACCAGTGCTCCCAGAACATGGGCTTAAATACCACTCTTTTGAAATGTACCATCTTTTGGAATACGACGACATGTAGTGTGGTAGAAATTTACCGGCATTACGTTCTTTTCCAAATAGAGGTCAAGTATTCTGCTCCGAAACGCCGGTAAATTTCTGTCACACTGTAAGACAGGGCATTCAAGACGACAGTACTCTTCATAACCACCGACATAATAAACTCAAACTTGTAAACCCCTTCTCTCATCGCCAGTTCGGTTACATAGCAGCAGAATTTGTCACTTCGGAGATCTACAGATGGACAGCATAATTACCAGGCATATAGTTCGTACTGAATGTATCACTTCGGGAGTCGGGGGCTCGGAACTTTCATCATAATGTGGTGTTCGCTTTTAATCATATGGTGGAGCACTGCCATACGGAAAGGAACAGCATGTACGGAGTATCCAGTCGACAAGCACGAGAGGACAGCTTGCTAAGTAGCCGTGTCTCGCATTTGCGCACACATGCATCAGACCACAAATCTTCCTGCAAGCATCACGTACGAACCCCCCACCCCATCATAATCACCACTATGTCAACTAGAATTCAGAGCATTGCTTCCCATCACCACATCAGAGACGTTAATTAATTACATTACCATTAGCATCTCTCAGACGTAGACAATGATATGGCACGTCAGGGCCAGCCTTCTTGCGTTTATTTTTTAAGTCAGTACAGTAGCCGACAGGAATATGCGTGCCTGGCGTCTGACGAGTAAGTAGGGGAGAGCGAAGGGTTCGGGGGGATAATGGCTGATTACTGCCAATATAGCCAGTCAACAGTCCTGCTTGTCTCAAGGCACGGAACGAAGTGTGCACCCGATCCGTTATTCTCAGATAAAATATTTACTTCATCCACAACGGCTAAAGTTACTGGCAAATTCCCACTGATTAATGTCTTTAACACTCAACAAGCGGCGGATAAACTCGGGTACCCAGTACATTATCATGCTGATTCCGCCCTAAGACATTTGATGCAACAGATCTCCTGACCTAATATTATTCATATTCCGTGCATTAAAGATAATGTTATACAGTTCCAGCAGCATCCACTTACAGCTGGTAAATTTAAATATATTATCACAATATACACGCTCCAAGATGTTTCGGCTCGAATAAACCATCATCAAAGAGGCTTACATACCAAGAAAAACTGAATGTGGATATGTAAAATATATGAGGTTAAAACTCTGTACAAGATAACAGTAACACACACACACACACACACACACACACACACACATATATATATGTGTGTGTGTGTGTGTGTGTGTGTGAGAGAGAGAGAGAGAGAGAGAGACCCAAAAATCCAGAATGAAAATTACAAATTACTAAAATAAGTGTCCATACTGAAGTCTTCCATTACAGTTCGTGTGTTGCGCTTTTGCATGCAAACATCTGTTTGTAGACTTCTTCGTGTGGTTGGAGACCCTGTCGTTCTTATTGATGTGCACTCTGTAGCCTCTGTAGGACAGCCATCTGGAACGTGCTCTCATGCAGGACATATCCAACATCCAATACACGGTCACTGTAGTTAGTCATCGGCCTCTCGTGGAGGATGTCACGTTTCGATCCCTGTCCAGTCCGTGCGGGATTTGTGTTGGGAGAACCCCCAAATACTTACATTTCCGAAGTCAGTATAATTTCACCAGTGCTCCAGACACATATTTCATTCCCCTACGAGGGATGCCATAAAAATTTGGAAATTGGCAGCGTCGTTAAACGAAATCTCTCTGACAATGTAGTTCTTACACACACACATTCCTTACTGGGAAGGAACGGCTGCATTTGGTTTCCAAGTGAAGTTCAACTGAGTTTACTTTTAAACACATGTTCAGAGGATAAAAAAGTCGAAACCAAACAAATTCCTTAACATACGTGTTTCTCGACCCGTGTGCTGGGACAGTTGAATTAAAATGCTTGGTACACATTTAAAAATGTTTGGCGAAATGTGGTACTAGACTTGGTGCTATTTCTTTGTTATATAAATACTTTATAGGGAATTTTCACAGTTTTGAACCTACTTTCCTTCCTGCTAGAAAAAATCTCAAGTGTCCGAAACATTCAAACTGCGCGTTTGTCCGTCCGCTTCAGCCCTGAAACAATGACGATTTTTCACAAAACTTCAAAAAAATTTCAGGACACTATAAAGCCATTCTTCATACTTTTTACGTTACTAATAACAATGCCGGAAAGTAAGGAGCCGGTATAGGTTACGATCACTCACGACAGCGGCCACGGAATTAGCAAGATATACGTAAATTTGATTTAGTTGGTGTACAGCAGGTTAGGTGGGACAAAGAGCGGGGAAATATATTTTTTTATGGAAAAGGAAACGAAAATAAGCAATCGGTAACAAGATTTTTAACACCACAGACGAGTACCAACAGTAAATAGAGTAGAATTGGTTAGTGATATCATGTCGTTTATATATATATATATATATATATATAAGGTTGGCAGTACGTAAACAAGCCGCACAGAATTTTGATGTGGAAAGATTTAAACCCAGGAAGGAAACAGTATTTGATTAAAATCTCAAAGAGGTTTGCAGCTTTGTAGAAGTAAATGATAGCTAGGACATACATAAATAAAACATTAAACAGAACATCAAAACTTCAGCTAAAGAGAGTTTAAGTCTGTATCAACTGAAACAAAATAAACCATGGCTTGATGTTCACGTTTTTTTAAGATAAAAGGAAGTAGGCTACAATACAGTGGTTACCTGATCCAAGCCAAGGCAAAGTAGATAATCTAAACAATGTAAGACCTGAAGCTAGCAGACATTTCAGGAACAAAGAGAAGGAATATCTGCAAGCTAAAATTGAGGAACTTGAAACTAATAGTAAGATAAAAAATGTTAGGGACTTGCATAGGAGCATTAATGACTTTTAAGAAGGGTTACCAGCCTCGAACTTATATAGGAAAGGATGAGAGGGGTGATTTTGTTACAGACCTCCACATTATTTTGGCTAAGTGGAAGAACCATTTCTCTTAGCTATTGAATATACATAGGGTTAATGATGTTAGGCAGACAGAAATACATACAGCAGGACTACTAGTGCCTGAGCCAAGTGCCTCTGAGGTTGAGCTGGTTACTGAAAAACTAAAAAGATATAAATCACCAGGTACTGATCATATCCCAGCAGAGCTGATTCAGGAAGGGGCAGAACAATTTGCTCTGAGATCCACGAAATTATTAATTTTATTTGAAATGAGCAATTGTCTGAGGAGTGGAAGGAGTCGATAATTTTATCTATTTATTTATAAGTCGGATTATAGGACTATATCAATTTAGCAAACTAAGTACAAAATTTTATCCAACATGCTGCTCTCAAGGTTAACTACGCATGCAAAGGAAATTATTGGGGATCATCAATGTGGATTTCGAAGCAACAGGTCAACTACTGATCATACATACTGCATTCGTCAAATATTTGAAGAAAAATGGGAATACAATGAAGTACGGCATCAGCTATTTAAAGACTTCAAGAAGGACTGTGATTCAGTTAGGAGGGAGGTCTTGTGTAACATTCTCAGTGAGTCTGGTATCCACCTGAAACTGGTAAGGCTAATAAAAATGTGTCTATGAAACCAACAGCAGAGACGGGGTACGCAAATATTTGTCTGACATGTTTCCTATTAAGAATGGCTGAAAAAAGGAGCTGCTTTATCGTCATCGTTTTTCAACTTTGCTGGAGAAGAGCCATTATGAGAGTTCAGGTAAACTAGGATGGCTTGAAATTAAATGGTACATATCAGCTTTTGGTTGAGCTGATGAAGTTAATATATTGGGCAGAAGCGTACGTACTACAAAGAAAAACGCAGGCGCTTTAGCAGTTTATTAGTTGCTAGTAAGGAGAGTGGTATCGAGTAAATGCTGATAAAATTAAGTACATAGGCATGACTCGAAATCAGAATGCAGGACGAAGTCACAGGATAAAGACTGGCAATAGTTTATTAGAAAGAGTGGAACAGTTAAAATATATGGGAACAAACTTAACGAATCAAAATTCTATTCAGGAAAAAATTAAGAGCAGACTGAATTCAGGGAATGCTTGCTATCTTTCGGTTCAAATTTTTCCCCCTCCCCTGTTTGCTATCCAACAATATGAAGACTAAGATATTACAGAACTATAATTTACCTGAGGTTTTGTATGGCTACAAAACTTGGTCGCTCACATTGAGGGAGGAACGTAGGCTGAGGGTGTTAGAGAACAGGGTGTTGAGGAGAGTACTTCGGCCTAAGGGGGACGAGGTAACAGGGGAGTGGAGAAAACTACATAATGAGGAGTTTAATGATCTGCACTCTTCACCACATATTATTCGGATGATCAAATCGAGAAGAATGAGATGAGCGGGGAATATAGCTCGTATGGAGGGAAAGGAGTAGTGCATCAGGTGTTTTGGTGGGCGAACATGAAGAAAAGAGACCTCTGGGAAGGCCAAGGCGTAGTCGGGATGACAAAATTAAGAGAGAGCTTCAGGAAGTGGGATGGGGAGAGGCGTGGACTGGATTGATCTGGCTCAGGATAGGGACAGGTGGCAGGCACTTGTCAATGCGGTAGTGAACTATGGGTTTCCATAAAATTCAGGGTATCTGACTAGCTGAGAACCGGTTAGCTTCTCAATAAGGCCTCTGCTCCGCGCAGTATGTAAGTTAGTAGTAACAATGCGGACGCGCGAACTTGTAATGAAGTATAGGTAAAATTCACCATAGAACACGCCACGAAGGCCCAGAGGAAGAGCAGAGGTATAGCTCTACACTTTCCTTAACCTCGGCGCTAGTTGGGGGTGGGTGGTCAACGCCACGCCTCGGCCGCTATACCCCAAGGCAAGACCCGGTACCCATTGTACAGGAGGCTGGGTGGGCTCTAGGGCCGGTCTGGACGGGTGCGGAAAATCCCGCCCCCCACCGGGATTCGATCCCCGGACAGTCTAGCCCATAGCAAGTCGCCATACCGGCTGAGCTATCCCGGAATGTCTTGTAATGAGGAAGCAGCATTAATGCCACGTGCGTTATGTCCTGGAATGATGTATTTTAATAGTTCTTCGGAAAACTGGTAACTGTGTAAAAGTTATGCATTTTCTTAGTTTCCGTTTCTATGATAATAATTAATGAACCATCGAAACCAAGCAAGTAAAATTTTGTTCGCGGATACACACGAAACATACCTCAGCATTTCGTACTAAGCACTGTCATTAACGAAATACAAATACGACAACGATTCGTTAATTTCAAGTTACGCCCAACGCGTTTTCGTACATAGATGTGCACTCAATATGCTAATGATCACAATGAAGTAAATAACCATAACTCATTAACTAACTACTACATTAACTACTGGGACCAGAGTTCTTTTGAGATGTTAACATATTCTCAGCTAGTAAATAAATTCCCTGCATTTTATGGGACACGAAGGTTCACTACCGCATTCACAAGAACCCGCCACCTGCCCCTATCTTCAGCCAGATCAATCCAGTCCATGCTTCCATCCCACTTCTTGAAGGTCCATTTTAATATTATCCTTCCACCTATGCCTTGTTCTTTGAAGTGGTCTCTTTCCCTCAGGTCTCCCATCAAAACCCTGCATGCATCTCTCCTGTCTCCCATACGTGCCACATCCCGTGCTCATGTAAATCTTCTTAATTTGATCACACGTATAGTAATGGGTGAGGAGTAAGGATCCTAAGGCTCCTCGTTATATAGTATTCTCCACTCCTCTGTTACCTCTCCCTCTTAGGCCCATATACCTTCCTCAGCACCCTATTCTCAAATATCTTCAGCCTATATTGCACTCCCAATTCACAGACAAAGTTTCACACCCATACACACCAAACTTCTAAAAAATAACAGAACTATAATACTAAAAATTTGAGTAATATGAGAACAGAATTCGAGTTCTCCTCGGAAATGCCCATTACATTTGGAAGCTGCAGTATTTCAGAATATACATTTTAACCTTAATATTTAATGTATAGATAAAATATATACTGTTCAGTAAAAAACAACTAGATGGCTCAAGCGGTAATGCTCAAGTCTTGTATCTAGAAGTTCGACAGAATTTCGTCCAGGACATTAAATGTTCTAATAACATTGTATGTGGTTGTACGCAGTACCTCCAGAAATATGACGAAACGGTACCTAAATTAGGCCACCAGCACATCCATCGACATCACTGTTCCCTCTTTACCATGAAACAATCATTCCACGCTATACATTCCTCCCTCGTGATAGCGTCATTAAAATTGAAATAAAGTTAACTGGTTGTCAGGGGGACACAAATTTTCAATAAATACATGACCCACCTCAAAATTCTGGGCGCCAGAAGGGTGACGCGAAGCACTTTGTACCGAGCACCCACGACTATTAAGAGTCACTGTACCAAATTTATCCGCGAAAGCAATCTAGTACCCGAACTTTAGTACTTCTGAGATAAGTTGCATACGAAATTTAATATGGATTAAAAGAAGACGGAAGAGAATAATATGAACACAGCTTAGGACTGCATGCATAGGCATACATACACATAAACACACTAACACACACAAACCTATAATGATGCCGATTTCGTTGTGGGTGAAATAAGTTCACTTTAGTGCGCCGCCAAGTCGAAGACTTTCAGAAACACTAGAATGAAAGGCACTCTTTTTGGCACAGGCTACTATGTGATAATATGCAGGAATGTAGAATAAAGTAGCTATCCAACTTTAAGATAATATACCACTGAGAATGCTGACCCTTCGGGAAAATCTAACACCACATGGGCTAAAATCTAAACTTTGGAAATCTAAAATGTAATTTGGTCAGCAAATTTCGCTTTTCCAGACCAAGAAAATGTACGCGAAAGCTCGAGGTTACGAGTAACAAAGTTCTAAGGACGTGGTCGCCGGGTCCATCCTACTGAGTAATATATCTGAGCTCGAATTGTAAAAATCTCAGAATTCACTTCATACACCAGCTTAAAAAATCCAGCTACGCTGACAGAAACTGATGTCTTTCTCCCTCTCTGGCCTTTGAAGCATCTCACTGCCTAGCGCAAACTTCTAACTAGCCTCCATTGAAATTTAGTCTACGCCGCTTGTCCCGTTATAACATGTCCTTATTAATTCCCCAACAAAATATCAGTACTTGAATTTACTTACCTATTACTACCTTGATCCTGGTCAAACTCAGGGACCAGGTTTATATTCAGGCACGAATGACAATGTGTCTTGTTCGTACACAGAAAATATTACACACCGTTCGCTGTCAGAGCTCGTTTTCTTTTACTTCGAAGCGTTACTGCACAGAACACCAGCATTAATCACATATTGAAGGATAGTGTCGTGTTACTGCATGTTACGGACAATTATTTGAAAATACTGTACTTACTCAGTCGGTCAAAGAATATGAAGCCTCGGCACAGTGTTCCAAAACGTCAAATAATTGACCTTATTCTAAGCATCTTCACGCTTTGTTATCTAGAAATCATCATCATATATCTGTCATGGAGTTGGGCCACTTGTTGACCCGTTCCGGTCTCACGTATCCAGAAGTCTCTTCAAAGGTCTGCCATGATTCCTTCTGCCAGTTGGGGAATAGCGTTTCATTACCCTGGGTAATCTATTACGGGGCATTCTATTTACA
>Ga0268261_10003995_pt1 | contig 10972 bp, 10 predicted proteins | sample TergutNc150P1_FD_190353 | JGI IMG/M metagenome (GOLD analysis project Ga0268261, IMG submission 190353) | Nasutitermes corniger P1 segment gut microbial community from laboratory colony in Florida, USA - Nc150 P1 (SPAdes) (version 2) | ecosystem: Host-associated > Arthropoda: Insects >...
GCGGGTCGTCACCGAAGCACTGGAGCCTGCCCCCCTGTCGCAAGAAGCAGGGGAAAACGTTCCAGGCCCGCCGCTCATCGACTTGAGCAAAGCGTTCGATAAGCCCTATGCATTTAAAGAATTGACCGGCATCAGCGCCAAACAGTCCGTTTCACAACGAAAGCTCGAAGAAACCGTGCCAACTTTCACGGGCATCCCAAAAGCGCAGGAAACGGCGGTTTATGACCGGCCATCATTCATGCAGGCCATCAGCCAAAGCGCAGCGGAGCAGGGGACAGCTTTTCACCAGTTCATGCAGCATCTGCCTGTCCAGGCTGCTTGGGATTTACCTAGCCTGAAAGAGCAGTTGGGCCGCCTTGTGCAAAAGGAAATCCTTCAAGAAGCCCTTGCCAAACAGATTGATTTGCAAGGCATCTTTGCCTTTACCCAGTCCCCCCTTTATCATAAATTGGGACAAGCCATCGCTATAAAAAAAGAAGTCCCTTTTATGACCCTTGTAAACGTTGGGGAGTCAAAGCAGTCAACCGTCCTTTTGCAGGGGGTCATCGATTTGTTGGCGGAATTTGAAGACGAGGTCTTTATCGTGGATTACAAAACCGACTACGTCAAAGACTTTGGCAAGCAAAAAGAATCCCTCAAGAAGCGCTATGAAATCCAAATCAAATATTACCAAAAGGCTGTCCAGGAAATCTTCCCCCAAAAACGAGTCAGCAGCCATGTCTATTTCATCAAGGCCAAAGAGGCCATCATCTACCAATAAGCCGATTCCCCAAACCTAGCCCTCTAGCATATACTGTAAATATACAGGAAGGTGGAATGGGATATGGTAATCACTTTTCATCCAGAAGGCGTCTGCGCCAGTGAAATCCAAATCGAAGTGGAGGACGGCATTGTCCAAAAGGTCAAGTTTATTGGCGGTTGCCCCGGGAGTGCCCAGGGCATTGCCCAGCTGGTAGAGGGAATGGAAGTCGGCGAAGTCATCAACCGGCTTCAGGGCATTCCCTGCCGCCACCGGGAAACCTCCTGCCCAGACCAGCTGGCGAAAGCTTTGAAGCAGCAATAGGCCAAGAATACGCAAAAAAAGGGTCCTTCAGGAGAGGCCCTTTTTTGGTATATCAGGGGAAAATAGGAAATGGCCGATAGCTTATTTCTCTATAAATCCTTTCTTTGCCGTTGCCGTCTATTTCTCGTCTTTTAGGTAAGCCTTTGTCTTTAAGTATAAGATCCGCTCCCGGTAATTGGAGTCGGTATGCTTGATTTTTGCCCCTTCCACATAAGATGACAAGACCAAGCCGAGCATAATCATGGTTGCCAGCATGGAGCTCCCGCCATAGCTGACAAAAGGGAGGGTGACCCCGGAAATCGGCAATAAGCCAACATTCATGCCCATGTTCCAAAAAAGTTGGGCAATAAGGGAGGCAAAGATACCGGAGCAGACAAAGCTGTTGAAATGCCCCCGGTTTAGGACTGCTGTGTTGATGATCTCAAACATGAACAGGCCGTAAACAATGAGGATGGCCATAGCGCCCATAAAACCGAAATCAGAAGCAAGGGTGGAGAAGATGTAATCCGTATGGGCTTCTTGGACGAACCAGACCGCCGCCTGCATCCCATTGCCAAACATCCCGCCCGACCCAATAAGGACAAGCCCCCGGGCTAATTGGTTCCCGTCGCCTGAGAATGTCCCGAATGGGTCGAACCAGCCATTGAAGCGGCCGACCCGGTAAGCCTCGATTCCCACCACGTCGATCAAAAACTGGGGATAGTAGTAAGCGATGTACAAAAAAGTCCCTAAGACGAGCCCAAGCCCCAGGGCCACGGTTAGGATATAACGCCACTGGACGCCGCCAACCAGGAGCATGACCGCTGTGGTAAGCAAAATAAAGATGGCTGTCCCGGAATCGGGCTGCAGGTAAATTAGCACGGTTGGCGCAATGATGACTGCTACCGATTTTAAGATGAGCATGGCGTCGGTCTTTGAGGTGCGCCGGGCGTGGGGATGGCTGTAGTTATGCTTTTGGATGATATCCCCTACCATCATGATCAGGATGAAGCGCATGAATTCCGCGGGCTGCATGGTGAAGCCGGGGAACTGGTACCATCTGGCAGCGCCGCCGGCGGCATGGGAAAAAGGGACGATGGGAAAGCCGCGCTGATGAAAGACCAGCCCGACCAACAGCACCATCAAAATCCCGTAAAGGTACCAGTTGAGCACCCGGATGCGGTCGATCCCCACGATGAGGACCCCACCCATTGCCACTAGCCCAACAGAGAAATTCAGCAGCTGGCGAAAAACAAAGGTAGAAGCATTGGGATATTGCAAGACCGCATTGGGATAGGCGGAATGGATGCCGATGAGCCCTATGCCCACCAAAATAAATAAATAAACCAGCATCGGGTTATAAAGCAAAATCCGGTGCCGGGATAAAAAATTCTTCAATAGACCACCCCGTCCTAGCTTGGGGCCCTAAAATCCCCATTCATATAAACGAAGGGACCTAGCGCCTTTATCGCAAAAATTGTCGCATTTAACAAAACATACCTTTCTATTCTACCAAATATCCCATCCAAACATAAGTGGCTTTCCCAAATATTTTAAAAAGAATTCGACAGCGATTTAGGAATTTTTCGGCGGGGGCGTGCATAAAGTGTAGAAAATAGGAATTTACTGGGGGTATTGCAATGAGTAAGCCGAAAGCACCGATGCTGTTCATCGATTCCATCCCAAAAGGCTGCGTGGTGAAGGAACAGCAAATCGACTGGGTCCAGCACCGGCAACCAGAAGAAATCCGGGACAACAACTGCGTGAGGGTCATCGACCGCCGCACCGCCTCCGACTTGAACAAATGGCCTGAGGAAAACACATGAAACAAGAAAGCGCCGGCCAATCGGCGTTTTTATTTGCTTAAAAAGGGTATGATTTCTGCCCAATCCGGGAAAATAAGAAAAAACAGGTATAAAAGGATGTCGCGCGATGGGAAAAACCGGTATGATCACGTTTTTGGTCTCGTTTCTGATGGTGATAGGGGGAGTGGGGCCGGCGTCATGGCAGGGGGCTGTGGTATTGGCTGGCGAAACCGAAGCCCCGCTTAAGGCTACCATCACACTGGGAGGCAAGGACATTACCAACGCAAATCGGGAGGAAATCAAGGCGGCGGTGACGAAAGCCTTAAAAACCCAGCGGGGGCGGTTAGTGAAAATATGCTGCGGCACACGTGTATTTGAAACGTCCCGGTATGAGTTGGGGCTTGAACTCGCAGAGGACATGGATGCCATCATAGACGGCGTGGAAATGTTTCGGGCATCTATTTTGTTATTGGAAAAAAGCACAGGGGAAGTCCCCGCCATTTACGAATGCCCACTGCCCTTGAAATACCGTGACGGCGTCGTGGACAAATGGATCCGTGAAATCAAGCAAAAGATGGATGACCCCATGGCAGAGAACAGCATCGCCCTAAAAGATGGCCAATTTGTGGAACAGCCCGGACATCCCGGCAAGGAAATCTCCAGGGAATACATCAAAAAGCAACTGAGAAAAACCATCCTCGATCATGGAACTGGCCCCATTGCCATCGAAGTCCAACAAAAAGAAGTGTTCCCGCGAAGGGACCTTGAATCCCTAAAGTCCATCAACAGCCGCATCGCCGGTTTCTCCTCGTATTACCCTCTGTACCAAGCCGGACGGACCCAAAACGTGCGGATTGCAGCCAAACGCATCGACAAGACCATCCTCATGCCCGGCGACGAATTTTCTTATGCCGAGCAGGTATCCCCTGTCAATGTGGCATCCGGTTACCAATATGCCACGATTTTTATGAATGGGCAACCGGTCTCTGGCATTGGCGGCGGAATCTGCCAGGTGTCCTCAACCATTTATAATGCCCAGCTAAAAGCGGGGATCAAGGCGACCAAGCGGATGAACCATAGCCTCATCGTGGATTATGTGCCGAGGGGGCAGGATGCCACCATGGCGGAAGGGTTCATCGACTACCGCTTCGTCAACACCTTGGATTACCCCATTTACATCCATGCCTCTACCAACGGGGGGACGCTGCTCATCGAATTTTGGTCCAACGAGGAGGCGCTTAACGGCATCACCTATTTGCCCCGCACCGTGTTTAAAGGGTTGACGGAACAAGGCTTCCGCAAATACGACACGACCCTTTACGGTTACAACAAAGACGGCGAACTGGTCTACGAAGAATTTTTGCACCGAAGCCTTTACAAACAAAAAAACTAGCCAAAAGGGAGGCCCACAGCGACGACACGCTAAAGGCCTCCCTTTCACCTGGGATAAGATTACCCTTTTTTCAAACCCATGATGAAAGTTTCATCAGGGTCGATGTAAATGGTTTTTTGGTTTTCATAAGTCACAAAGCCCAGATGGGCCGCCGGGATTTTTTTCACGTTCCTGACCCGGGTATAATCCACAGGGACCGATGAGGAGTCCCGTCCTTTGGAGAAATAAGAAGCCAGCTGGGCCGCGCTCCTGATGGTGTCCTCAGTCAAGTCGGCAGCTTCCGAACGCACCAAAACGTGGGAGCCTGGCATGTCTTTCGCATGGAACCACCATTCATTGCGCCGCCCGAATTTATGGGTCAGGTAATCATTTTGCAAATTGTTCTTGCCCAGGAAAATCTCCACCCCATCCGTGGACAGGTACTTTTCGATATTGGGCTTTTGGTTGGCCTTGCGCTTTTTGGACTGGCGGCGGCGAAGATACCCCCCAAGCTCCAGTTCTTCCTTGATTTCATAAACGTCCTTAATATTAGCGGTGCCAACCTGGGTCAGCAGCGTTTCGAAATAAGCGATTTCCTGCTCAGTAATCTCAAGCTGCTCCATAATGTGGCTCACGCTGGCCTTGGCTTTTTGGTACTTCTGAAAATATTTTTGGGCATTGTCAGAGGCACCCCACGAAGGATTGAGTTCGATTTGGATTTCTGCTAAATCTGGCTCGTAGTAGTTTTGCAAGCGGACGGCAGAGGCTCCCCTTTGGATTTGATGGAGGTTTGCCAGCAGCAGTTCCCCTTTGATTTTAAAGTCGTCGGCTTTTTCTGATTTTTCCAAATCATCATATAATTTTTGCCGTTTCTTGACGTTTTTATCGTATTCCGAGCGGATAAACCTGTCGATGTCCGCAAAGTGCTGCTTAATCCGGTCCCGCTCGTCCTTGCCAAAATAAAAGCGGTCGAACATGCCCCATAAATCAGTGGATTCCTGGCGGGCGTCTAAATGCCTGAGAGGAATCAAATAAAAGTTTTCCTTGGCGCCAATCATCACCGTCGGATTTGCCTGGTCCTTGATTTCAGATAAGACGGTTAAGAAGGAATGGTACAAATCCTCCACTTGGTCGCTAACGCTTTGGTGGATGATTTCCTTGGCGATTAGGGGGGACAGCCCATGAAAGTTGGCAACCAGCTGTTTTTGATAGTTTTCACCGAACTGGACCAATTCCATAAAGCGTTCCTGGGTGACCTCATAAGGGTTGTCCTTTTGCGGCTTCGGCGGGAGGACATACTCCGCTCCGGGCTGAAGGCTGCGGACACGGTTTAGGAGCGGGGAAATGTGTTTGATGGTTTCCAAAATCCGGTGGCTCGTGTCAGTCAAAATCAAGTTGCTGTGCTTGCCCATGATTTCCAGGTACAAAAATTTAATCATGCTGTCACCCAGTTCGTTAAGGTGGCGGATGGTAAATTTAATTATCCGGTCGTCGTTGACCTGCTCCACATTATAAATAATACCCCCTTCCAAATGCTTGCGGAGGAACATGCAAAACATAGGCGGTTCATCGGGATATTGGTAGCTAAGGTCGGTCAGCTGGATCCTGGCATAGCTTGGGTGGGTGGAAAACAGGACTTTACGATTCTTGCCCCCCGCCCGGATTGCCATCAGGATTTCATGGTTGGATAATTGATATATTTTATTGATGCGGCCCGCCGTCAGGGAAGACTTCAGTTCCTGCGCCACGGTTTGGGTCATCAAGCCGTCAAATGCCATAGGGTGTCACCTCTTTACTCAAAGTTAATAGTCCCTTCATTATACCAGTTTTCAAGGCACAAGAAAAGGTGGGTTCCCTGAATAGGGACGGGCGGCATTGCCTAAAATAGAGGTAGAATCCGTCGATTAAATTCTTCCGGTGGCCGGTGGTTGAAAAGGATAGCTGATTTTTTCATCTTATGGTTTGAATTTTTCGGTTTTTGTGCTATTATATTTAAAGAGCATAGTTAAGGAGAAGTGATGACGTGAGGTTAATAGAAAAAGGCGTGTTGATCGTTATTTCCGGCCCGAGTGGCGTAGGCAAAGGAACGGTTAGGGCCGCTATTTTTGAGCAAGAAAACCACAATCTGGAATACTCCATTTCCATGACGACCCGAAACCCCCGCCAGGGCGAAGTGGACGGCGAGGATTATTTCTTCACTTCCAAGGAAGACTTTTTAGAACGCATCGACCAAGGGCAGCTCCTTGAATGGGCTGAATTTGTCGGCAATTATTATGGGACACCGCTGGATTATGTCCAGAAAAAATTGGATGAAGGCAAGGATGTCGTCCTTGAAATCGAAGTCCAGGGTGCGTTGCAGGTTAAAAACGTGATGCCGGATGCCTGCTTTATTTTCATCGCCCCACCCAGCATGCCGGAGCTTCGCAAACGCATCCTTGGCCGCGGGACAGAGGAAATCGAAGTGGTCAACAAGCGGATGGCGAAAGCCGAAGCCGAAATCGGGCTGGCCCACGAATACAATTACATCGTCATCAACGACACGGTGGATAACGCCAAGGAACGGATTATGCACATCATTGAAGCCGAGCATTCCAGAAGCGCCCGCGTGTTAGAAAACTATAATAAAAACATTGCCGAACTTTAGGCAAACCGGAGGTCAGAGCATATGTCAATGCGCTATCCATCAATCGATAATTTATTGGAAAAAGTAGATTCAAAATATAAAATTGCTTACATTTCTGCCAAGCGTGCCCGCCAAATCGTGGACGAAGGCCAAAGCCAGCTTGACTTTGTAGATGACCTGCCAACGGCAAAAAGCGTCAAGCCAGTAGGGATTGCCTTAGAAGAAATCCTTTATGATGTGGTAGATTTCAAGTTAGACGAATTATAATACCTAAACAAGGGATGAAGCGCCTTTTGCTTCATCCCTTGTTTTACAAAGAGAGGAGGTGGCCAGATGGTAGCGGAAGTCGTCGTCGATATTAAAAGCAAAGCGGTGGACCGGATTTTTGACTATGAGGTCCCCACAGGTTTGGAGGACATCGTCCAGCCGGGGGTGCGGGTTTTGGTCCCTTTTGGCCCCCGCACCCTCATGGGCATCGTCTTAAACCTAAAAAGCAGCAGCGAACTTAAAAAACTGCGCCCCATCAAGGAACAGCTGGATGTGATGCCCATCTTGAACGAAGAACTATTGGGACTAGGGAAGGATTTGGCACTTGAAACCGGGGCCACCCTCATCAAATGTTTTGAAGCCATGATTCCCAGCGCCATCCGGGCCTCCTACCGCAAAAAAGTCCATGCCCTCACCCCAAATCCCCCGGCTTATTTTCGTGGGCAACCGGTCATCGACTTTGAACAAGTCCCGGTATCCGAACTCAAGCCACTACGCCAGGCCATTTTAACCGGACAGCTGGAAATCGTTTACGAAGTCAAGGACAAGCTGGGGAAAAAGACCACGAAATACATTGCCCTTGCAGTCCCGGACATCGACTTGGAACTGTTCAACCGGGCGAAAAAGCAGCAAGAAGTCCTGAAGTTTTTGAAAAATGCTGCTAGCCCCATCCCTAAATCGGAAATGGCAGTAGGGGCTCCCATCCTCAAACAGTTGCGGGATAAAGGCATCATCGAAGAACTCGAAGTGGAAGTGTACCGTGACCCTTATGCCGATGCAAAAATCCCTAAAAGCCAACCACTGACCTTAAATGCCCAGCAACAAGCGGCGGTTGATTCCGTTCGGGGTGCGGCTGACGGGGTTTACCTCCTGCATGGGATTACCGGCAGCGGGAAGACGGAGGTCTACCTTCAGATGATTCAGGAAGTGGTGGAAAAGGGGCGGGAGGCCATCATGCTGGTGCCGGAAATTTCCCTCACCCCGCAGATTGCCACACGCTTCAAAGCCCGTTTCGGGGAAAAAGTGGCAGTCATCCACAGTGCCCTATCGATTGGGGAACGCTATGATGAGTGGCGAAAAATCCTGAAAAAAGAAGTCCAGATTGTGGTAGGGGCAAGGTCTGCTATTTTTTCCCCCTTTCAAAACATCGGTATTATCATCATCGACGAAGAGCATGAAGCTACCTATAAACAGGATGTCATGCCCCGTTACCATGCCCTTGAAGTTGCCAAAACCCGTGGGACTTCCCATCAGGCACCCATTGTCTTGGGCAGTGCAACCCCAAGCCTTGAAAGTTTCGCCCGTGCTAAAAAAGGGGTCTATCATTATCTGCCATTATCCAAAAGAGCCGTCTCCCACGCCACGCTTCCCAAAATCCGGATGGTAGATAGCAGGGAATCCGCCGGGGTGTCAGAAGCCATGCTCATCAGCCCGCCACTGGAAGATGCCATCCGCAAGCGCTTAGAAAAAGGCGAACAAGTGGTGTTGCTCCTGAACCGCCGGGGCTATTCCAATTTCATGCAGTGCCGGGAATGCGGCGAAGTGGTCAGCTGCCCGAACTGCGATGTGTCCCTCACTTACCACAAAAGCAACAACCAGTTGAAATGTCATTATTGCGGGTTTGAGCGCCCCGTGGTGAAAAGTTGCCAAGCCTGCGATTCCCATGAAGTCCGCTTTTTCGGGACGGGAACCCAAAAAATCGAGGAATACCTGGACGGCCTGTTCCCGGAAGCGGGCATCATCCGCATGGACGTGGACACCACCACCCAAAAAGGCTCCCATCAAAAATTGATTGAAGCCTTCGAGCGCAAGGAAGCCCAGATTTTGATTGGCACCCAGATGGTGGGCAAGGGCCTTGATTTTCCCGACGTGACCTTGGTTGGGGTTTTGTCTGCGGATTTAATGCTGCATCTTCCAGACTACAAGGCCGCCGAGCGGACGTTTCAGCTATTGACCCAGGTTGCGGGAAGGGCGGGACGGCACCAACTGCCTGGTGAAGTGTTGATCCAGACGTATAGCCCCGATCATTACGTGATGGAACATGTGCTGAACGCCGATTATGAGGGCTTTTACCAACGGGAAATGCTGGCCCGCCGCCAATTCGGGTATCCCCCTTATTATTATCTGGCACAGGTGCTAATGACTGCCGAGGATTACAACCAGCTGATTATGGCCAGCGACCAGGTGAACCAATATTTAAGGAATCACCTGCGCCATAGTCTAGTCATCGGCCCCACCATGCCAACCGTCGGCCGGGTCAACAACCGCTTCCGCATGAATTTCATGATCAAGTACAAACAAGAGCCCCAGCTTCGGGAAGTGCTGGGGAAGCTATTGGAACATTTTTCAGAACAAGAAGTGAGTTTGGGGTTGGATTATTACCCGAACCAGGGGTAGAAAAAAACGGAGAAACGCTTTTCAAGCGGCTTCTCCGTTTTTTTAGGTTATCATGGTGTCATTCTGTGGGATGATGGGAACTGGGATGGGAGTTGCGAAAGTAAGTGCCAATGCGATTACCAAAGTGGTTTTAATTTTTTTCATGTTTTAAATTCTCCTTCTTGCCTGCAAATTCAGCTGCTTTTTTATGGTTATTTTTTGATTTGAAATAGTTGAACATGAAGGAATAGTTGTATTCCAAATCTCTCCAGCTGCGATTTTCTTCGAAATACTTCATCGCCATTTTCTTCATTTTTAGGAAAGCTTCCTCATCACCCTCAATAAGATGGATTTCACTTTCACAGGAAAATAAAACTGCTTTTTCGTATTCAGTCAATTCCAGTTGCCGGGCTTTGCTCAAATATTCACGGGATTTTGCTGTATCATTTAGTTTTAGAGTGATGGTAATAAAGGAAACATGTAGTCCCACCTGACGTTCGATTGTTGAATGGTAGCTCAACGCTTCCTCGTAATATGCCAAAGCTTCATCCAGTTTGTTTTTTTTTGAGTAAATATACCCCCTTTGTTGGGCCACGACGATTCGGTATTTTTCTAGGCTGGGCTCTTCAATAGCATTCTCAATCCTTTCGAGAATTTCTAAGCAACCATCGTACATTTGAAAATGTCCAAATATCGCAGAGTTGTAAATGTATGCTTGAATCAAGATAGAAGGCTTGGACTTCTCATCAATTAATTTAAATGCCTTCCTTAAAATAGCGTCGGCTTGGGTATAATTGCCTTGCTTAATAGAAGCGCCTACTTTTTTTAGTAAAATTAATGTTAAGTCAGATTTGGTTTCGGCAAGAGCTTCTAATAAATTACTGCACTCCAAACTTTTTTGAAAATGCCCATGATAAAATGCTCGTTGATATTCGAAGAAATAGAAAATACTTTGGAAATAGTCCGGCATTTCTTCCACGACTATGCTAGGTAGAAAATGAGAAAGGTAATCCCGTTCAAGCTTCTCTGCCTCATCTAAATTTCTTTGGGCATAATGTGCAGTAGCCAGCAACAACCGTGCCATTACTTCTTGCCCTAGATTATCAATGGGTGTTTCAAGTACCGTGTGTTTAAAAATATCTTCCAGCTTATCTTCTAAGAGAAGCCTAAAACAAAGTTGCAGCGTGGCATGGACTTGCCCATCTTCTTCGCCTCCCCGCAAATATTTAGCAGGCATGGACAATGCGGTTGCCAAAAATGGGAGTGAATCTTCATGAAGCATGCTTTTCCCTCGCTCCACTCCCCCATAAAATTGCCGGGACAAAAGAATTTTTGTTGCCAGCTCATCTTGGGTAAATCCCTCCAGCTTCCGTAAGTATTTGTACCGCAAACCGATAAATAAAGACAACTTACCCCTCCTCATGCGCCTGTAAGATATATTTTTATCATATCAGGAATCCGCTTACATGTCAAATAAAGTGGTATAA
>Ga0268261_10003996_pt1 | contig 10972 bp, 6 predicted proteins | sample TergutNc150P1_FD_190353 | JGI IMG/M metagenome (GOLD analysis project Ga0268261, IMG submission 190353) | Nasutitermes corniger P1 segment gut microbial community from laboratory colony in Florida, USA - Nc150 P1 (SPAdes) (version 2) | ecosystem: Host-associated > Arthropoda: Insects > Digestive...
CAGGTAGAGGTCTCTGCGACGAGCTGATCACTCGTCCAGAGGAGTCCTACCGACTGCTGCGTCGTCGTGTGTGATCTAGAAACATCAAGAATGGGTGCTCCATATATATATGACATTAGTAGCCTAAGGGTTAATGATTTAACCCTTATCCTGTTAACGTGGAGAAAATGGTAAGCTCCTAATAATGCCAGCAAATAGCAGATAGGATTTAATTCAGGGTTTTAAGGGTTAATAACAGCCACATTTTCAGCTTTGGTAGGCAGTTTTTTTGGTTTTGTTGTGCTTTTTCGTGCTTTCCTGTTTCCCAACCCAACACGAGCGCCATGTTGTTTCACGTGTGTGTGGTGAGGAGCTGTGCCTTGTCTCACTCTGCAGGCCCAAAAGCGTGCCTAGTTCACCCATGGTCAAACGAGCATTTACTCGCCTTGGCAACCTGACAGCTGGCTGGGGCCGATCCATACGCAAGCAGCACTCCCAGCTCACTGCTGATGACAAGAAGAAGTGGTCCTCCTCACAAGACTGTTCGAGTGAGCTGCCTAGAATTAAGTAGCTTTATCTTCTTAGGACTTGGCTGTCAGACTGTTTAAAAACACTAAAATTCCTTTATGATCACTTTAAAACTGAAGACCATTGGTAGTGTGAAATCTAAAGTTTTATCACTGTTAGTCAGAACTCTGAAATCTTGATGATTGTTTGACCTTCCTCATAATTAGCATAAACCAGATTAAGTGTGGAAGCCTCCAGTTTATGGCCCCATTTTTAGCATCTCTGTCCAAAGGAAGAATTTTGTTCCGTGGCCGGTTACAAGACATTCTGCTCCACATACATCTTAGACAGGGCTGGTCATAGGCTGAGTGAACCGATTTGACACAACCAGGCCCCATTCTCATGGTAGGTTCGCGCAGTTGTAATTTTTAAAAATGCACAGTGTGATACCACACAAAGATCTTGTACTAACTTCATATTTAAAGTCTGAGAAGATCGTGAAAGATTTCACTGAACAAACGGCGAGAAAAATATAATTATGTTTGTTTTAATTATTTTGAAATTAAATAAATTATACCTTTGACCAATTGCTCGATTAAAAGTAAATAAAAAATGAAACAGTGTGAGTTTTCATCAAAACTTATGTTTATATACCAAAAAGTTTAATCCTTTTTTGGCTGTGCACATTAACTTTTAGGGGCCAACCACAAGGATCACAATCAGGCTCTGCGTTTGCTAATGCTGACACTGGCTTAGAAACACTATATTCTGCGAGCTTTGGGGTTCTGACAGCAGTGATGCTGAAGATTCACGTCCTCTGAGATGTATGCCTTGTCAACTGACAAATACCTAGGTAACCATTTATCACACGATGTGTTACAAAGACCCAAGAAAACCTGAAATTAAATGAGAATCAGTATTTAAGTTTCTCAAGAAAAAAGCAATGTTTACTTAATGTCAGCGCAGTTGGTTGAGGCACTGCGCTACACGCCGGAAGGTCGCGGGTTCGATTCCCGATGGTGTCATTGGATTTTGTAATTGACATAATCCTTCCGGCCGCACTATGGCCCTGGGGTCGACTCAGCCTCCAACAGAAATGAGTACCAGGAATGTTTCCTGGGGGTAAAGGCAGCCGGTGCATAGTGCTGACAACCTTACCACCTTTCTGTGCTGATTGTCTTGAAATCTGGGAGCCTCAACCTCCTGGAACCCTCAGGGCCTCTCTAGGCCTGTAATGGGATTGCTTTACCTTTACCTTTACTAGCATACAATTACTATTGCTTGCCAAAGAAAAGAAAGTCTCAAAAAGCCACATATACTGTATTAAAATAAATACTGTATTAACATACATTTCTGGCCGAACATAAATGTCAGTTCCTCTAATACTTTGATTGTTCATTTCTTAACTAGTTACAGAAAAACGGTTATTCTCCTATTGTAGGTCAGCATGCTGCAAATGATACTTTGTGCAATGTTGCATAGCAGCATTGCACAAAGTATTGTTTGTAACGCGGCTGTTTCGCAGGAAAATGCATTCTGACTGGTTCAATGGAATAGAGATACTTCAAGGTAGATGGCAGCATGGAGAAAAAGTGGGATACTGTTATCCCAGCGGACTTGAAAAGACTCTTTGTAAGTGGGACATGTATGTCCCGCTGGTCACGAAAGGATTAAGAAAATTAATCCTGTAATTGATAGATAAAAGTGTTTCACTACCTATGCAGATGTAGATCTGCACTGATGTAAAACTTCTGACATCCTGCTGAATATTGTCCTTTACATAGCCAATTTATATATTTTGCATCACTGACAGTGAAAGGGTGAGACAGATTGGTCACTGGTAAAGATAACAGCCCAAAGAAACACGGAATAAGGAAGCCAATTAAAAATGTTTGTGCTTTTAACAGACACATAACCAGGGCTGGACTTAAGCATTCTGTGGCCCCTAAGCTGTAATATTTAAGAGGCCCCTCCCACTCTATTGTATTTTAGGTTTGACAGTTCTTCATGCTTGCAGAATGGTATGTATAAATTATTACATTACATTCATATATTTTTATTAATTGCTAAAATGTTTATGATAATAAGAACACAAAAGAATAACAGTGTATAGTATTAGTATTTATGATAAATGAGAATATAAAACAACTGCAACTAATGGATCATAATAACAATAATTATTATTTTGTATTGTGAATTTCGTGATTTATGAAGGCATTAAATTTTTTTTAGTGAGGCGGCCTGACTAAGGCCCCTTGTAATATGAGGCCTTAAGCTGTAGTTTGTCTAACTTGTACATAAATCTGGCCCTGCAATATAACCCTCATTCACCTGTTTTACACTTCGTGCCATGTCTCTGTCTTTGTCAGCCTAGAGGTGCAGATTGGGCAGTCATATAATAGAATTCTTTGAATCAAGCTTAGCACACCGAATAACTAGACATTCTCTTGCTGGTAAAGATTATGATCGTGGTCATCTGGGATGTGACACCATGTAGTTTAACAGACAGGTACCATTATAGGTAATAATTTCAAAGGATTCTCTTTCCTCCATCTTCAGGGTAGAAGCAGCATTCTACCTCAAGATTCTATTATAATCTAGTAGACAGGTGTTAACATTATAGAGGAACCTATTGCCTCTATAATATTGGTTCTATCTACCAGTCTGCATGAGTACCAGCTGCCACTTTTCTTCCCCAAAGGTGGAAGTAACATATTTATCTTAAGCATTCTAACATATCTAATGGAGGTAATCAACAAAGTAATTCAAGAAATGGAAGAACTAACTAATGATGTAGGTCTGAAGATAAGTGTAGACAAACCGAAATAAATTAATACTTCAAAGCACAAACACAAATATATACAACCTAAAGTCCAGAACATCAATTAGGAAGAATATCAAGAGATATCAGAATTTAAACATTTGGTGTCACTGGTTGCTTATGATAAGGTTTGTGGAAGGAGGCTCTCTCAAAAATTACAAGAGCAAGATATATATCACAAGACACAAAACTAAAAATGTGTACTATAACAGTTAAACCTATAGTGTTGTATGATTGTGAAACATGAGCAGTGACACAGCAAAAGAAATGATCCCAAAATATGAGAGTGGAAAAACACTCAGAAAGATATGTATATTGCCCAGTGAAAGATCAAAATAGCTGTAGAATCTGAACTAATGATGATTTACAGGTTATGTATAGAAAACCAAATACTGTAACAACAATAAAAGTAAGGGACAAGAATGGGCTGGTCATCTGGTAAGAATGTCTGATGATAGGACCATATAGAAAGTATTTCTGGGGAAACCAGATAGAAGAAGAAAACAGGAAGACCAAATTAAGGTGGTAAGACTGTAGTGAGAATGATCTGAAGCTGACAGGAGTGCAGAGATTGAGGAAGAAAGCCGAAGACAGATCTGTATGTGCTATCATTCTGATGGAGGCACTGGTTTAACTATAAGAACCATATGCCAATGAAGAGGGAGGAAAAGGAGAAGGAGAAGAGGAGGAGGAAGAAGAAGAAGATTATGATTGTGATTATGATTATGATGCAGAAGGAGAATAAGGAGGAAGAGGAGGAGGAGAAGAAGAAGAATAACAATAATAGTGATTGGTACCTATCTATTAGAGTACATTATTTCCACATATTGTTTCTACTCTGAAGATGGATCAGTAGGTTTCTGCAAAACACTGTTACCTATCTGCCAGACTAGTCTCACAATGTGATTGTACCCCACAACACCATACTCCTAAAATAGAGGAAAACTTAATGTTATGCTTTTTAAATTATGCTTTCTCTCTGTCCAGACACCAAGTAGTTTGTGTCATGACACAAAACATTATGATTTCAGTTTCCACTCTCACAGAAAACTCAAACAAGTTTATATTCAGTTATGTGGTTCTCTGTGGGCTCCTACTTGCTGTTTACCACACCACTTCACAGTCTGTTAGATCCCAACAGATAAACACAGATTCTGCAAACCATTTAATTACAAAACTCACCCATTCTTTTGTGACCAAACTATATGGCAGGGAAGCTACCTTATGTTACCCAGCGTAGCACTACATAATATTATGCTGTCTGCCTGCAGATAAGGAGGGTAAAGATAAGGACAAGGAAGGGAAATCACAGATTCCACAACTTGCAGTCCCTCGGCTCAGTGTCTGTGCTGATGCTCAGAAGGTAGACAGGGCCAAGCTTGCACAGACTGAGGTAGGTGCCTGATCATCATGGACTGTGTCAGTTGTTCCCATCCTCAGGTAACTAAGAAACTCAGTACAATCACAAAATATTTATTCTTTAATTTTTTCAGGTTCTTAATCAGATTTCATTTTATATCACATAAATCTAGTTTCAAAGCCTACTACAACTAATATGACAATTCTGAATTAAAATTTTAAAAACCATTGACATCTATATTTTTGTCTGCTGGTTAATGACACCTTATTGTCCAGTAGACAGAAACCATTGTTTTTGAGGAGCCTGCTGTCCCCGTCTTTGTAGTTCTCAAACCTCAGTAACTGCTAGCAGACCTCATAGTATCATAAGCTATAGGTCTTGGATCTTATACATGAATATCAGGCTTCATGATCTTTATACGCTAAGGTGAAAGGATTTTGCAGGGAGTCTTCTTTTGGAGTTACTCCAATATTAGGAAGCCATATTTGTTACTATAGTTATTCTGAGTACCATAATTTTGATACTCAGGCAATATAAATTGGATGTAGTGAAGTATCGTTCTGAACATACATGGAACTCAACAGCTTAACATTGAAAAGTGCGTAATAAGTTATATCTGAGTGTCAGGAGATCCTGTTGAGTGAAGAAAGTTTGGATATCACTGAAGATAAGATTTCATTTGGACTTCGCCTATTGTCCAAGTTCTGTTCATAAAAACCATATTGTGCAGGTAATGATTCCTCTTCCCTATTTTCATATGCATTTGTCTACCTCACAGTAGCTGTGTCTGGAGTTTTAGTACCATTGATCTTTCTTCATGTCCTCCCCACCTGAAGGAACACCATAGAGCTCATTTCTGAAATGTGCTGTTTACATAAAAAATTATTATGATGGACACATACAGAATTCTAAACTTAGATAGAAATCACTGTTTCGCATTTTATGTTGCAGTAACTGAGAGCTTCACTAACAGATGAAAAAACTGAAAGTTGTAACCAGTTCTGTACTTTGGTACATAAAACCTGTGGATGTACCAGATCAGTATTAGCAAAGGTTCCATAAGACTATTATTAGAATAGAGATGCATCACTGTAATCAGTGAGGAATGAAGACATGCAACTTAATTATTGACAAATGTACTTACTTGAAAAATAATCTCTTTATTAGTTCAGTTTCTTCCTAAGTAAAGTTATCTAATTACATATTTCTAAAAAGACTCTCAAGAAACTATGGAATTTCATTGGTGTTACCAAGCAGTTTTGCTTGTCAGTTGGTCAGGCTCTTGCACTGCATTGCTGTAGTGACACACACACACACACACACGCGCGCGCGCGCGCGCACGCACGCACGCACGCACGCACGCACACAAAATTTACACCTCATTGAGCACTGTGAAGCCAGATGATTTATAATCCCTTATTTCCAAATGTATTTATAATGTTACCATAACCTGCAACTTTACTGAAATGACAGAATCCAGGTATAATGTTGTGTTATATTTTAAATTATTTTGAGAATTTAAGTTGCAATGGAAGTGAGTATTAAAATTAGATTTTTCTGATGCATAATGTCATGCAATTTGATAGATCGGTACCACTACTTCCACTGAACCTCCTGCCTTCACAGTGAACATAGAAAACTGAGCAAGTGGAATCAGCAGGTTTCTGTAAAATTTTGGTACCTGTCTATTCCCATGATGTCAGTTACCACTAGATCTTTTGTACACCTGTTCAATCCTGCTGCACCACTTTGTCATTTCCCAATCATGGACATTATTACAAGCTGCATTTCCAATGACAGAACTGTTGCAATATATATCAATATATGGTGTGCAGTTCCCGATAATAGAGTTTGACCCAGAGACATTCCGGATCCTGCTGGACTACCTCCACACAGGTTCCTGTCCACTTACATGCTGTAATATCCCAGGGCTCATCTGTGCAGCAGAGCATTATGATCTTCCTGAATTACTCCAGGCATGTTTCCATCATGCAAAGCAGTTCCTCAGGATAGAAGTGGTGAGTATATATTATATTATATTATATTATGAGTCACCGCCAATGCACTGACATTCTCCAGTATCCCATGTCTCATCTGTGCAGCAGAGCAATGTGATCTTCCTCAGATACTGAAGGATGCTTCCAGCATGCCATGCAGTTTTTCAAGATTAGGTTTATGTGTACATACCAATTTATGAGCCCCTGTCAGTCCACTGATATGCTTCATAATCCAAGGACTCATCTGTACAATACAGTGTTATGGCCTTCTTCAGTTACTACAGGCCTACCTACACCTTTCAAGGCAGTTCTTTAGGATAAAAGTTGTAAAAAGATACTACCCTATGACCGTTGTATGTGTATTGATTTGCTGCAACACTGAAGGCTTTGTCACTGCAGCAAAGGACTGTGGTCCAAAAAAGATGTGTGATAATAAATATTGAACAAAATATTAAACTTTTGTATGTAATATTTTTGTAGAATATAAAATGGCAGGATGGCAATAGAATGAAATTTACTGAAAATGTCAATCTGATGGCAGGAATTAATGAACCAGTGTAGCAAGGCATGTGATAAAAGAACAGACCATACACATGGTTACACATTTTGTATGATATTGTCATTTGTAAGTCAGCAACTTAGAACATGGCAACAGTAAATTTTAAAAACAGAATGTGTATAATAAGCAATAAAAAAAAAATTAAGAACAACAACAAAGTAAGAGATCTGTTGGACATTAAATATTTGTAACAGCAAAGAAGGTTTTATTTCTGCTCAGAAATGCATGTTTAGTAATAGGAGAGTCAATGCATATGCGAGTCATGGAAGAAGAATGTAGATTCAATGAAAATGCATGGGCTTGCATGTAGTTGATGTGTGTTGCAGGTCTGCGTGATGCTCTGCTCACTAGAAAACTATTACTGGAGATACACTTCTGCCTCAGAGCTTGTCAATATGATACTTGCCTTTGTGGAGGGAAAAGCACATCAGGTAAAGCTAAAATTAGTTATTTAGCAAATAATTTTTTCTGTCTCCTTCTTTACCTTGTGATCGTATTTATACGTCCCTTTCTTCCTCCTGTCCATATCTCCATCTTTTCATTATTAGGAAGTATGTGTATTTTGTATTATTTCTACAGAATGTGCTAGAGTGTGACATTTGAAGACTAAAGCTGTTGGTTAAATAGGCTCTTGTTTATAAGAATAAAAATATGGTCTCCATATATTATAGTATGGCTTAGGTGAAAATTGCTCTGGGTCTTGAGAGTTGACTTGTTAATAGACATTTGGGACACATGTTATTGATAAGTAAAGGAAAGTGTGTGCAGTTCCTTTCCTGTTGAAACTTCCAGGGATTCTGTTGTTTCTCAACCCTTGTTTGCCTTGTGGCAGCTTCCACGTATAGAGAATATACTGAGGACCTGTTTTGCAGTCACCTTCTTTCTTCGTCCTTATGAGAAGGACTTACAATTTCTCTCAGAAAATGCACTCCCAAAGGTCATGTTTCCTTTGCTACTCATTTACTCATAAACCCAGGTTTGTCTGACTCCTCAAAATGAAACTTTTCATTTTTGTGCTGCTTGATTTCCTGCTTCCCGATGCAGACTTAATGGAGAATACCTAACAGTATAATGTTGACTCTATATTCTGAGTTAGTGTCTCTCGGAGAGTAAATCACGATTATATTACATGCTGATTGGGGAAATAAATGCTATTTCTTCTTAGAACTATCTGAAAACCATACATCTACTGTGTGGGGAAAATACAAAAATTCCAGTATTAAAAAACCATATTTGTGCGTACAGTCACTACTGTGCTTTGAAGAGTTTGAGGCATTCTACAAGTGTTGCAACAACTCTAGGAAAGGATATACTGCCATTACAATTAATTTGTTAGTTTTCAGTTTTTTGGTCGTAATGTGTTACAAAATTATATTATTAGTTGCAAATTGGCAGTTAAAATAAGCAAAGAAACACATAAATGTAATAATAATAAATGTTATATTAAGCAGTTAGTACTACTCCTTATTCGGATGGTCCTGTGATCGAGTCTTGGCCCACATGCCAGTTACATTGACAGTGCTTCATCTCAGCTTCCCGCAGCCCCTTCAAGGGAAGTGCCACAACAGTATTTCAGGTTAAGTTGTTGACACTTTCGTCCTCATCCATAGTTGCCTTACTATTTGATGCTGTATGATAATAGCTACTCATAGTGTCATTAAATAAGTGATACTTAAGTGTGGTAGTGGTGGTTGTGGTGGTGATTGTGGTGGCAGTGGCTGATGATGACAAAAACAAATGAAACAAAAACCAAAACAACAAAAACAACAACAAGGGTTTTTGGATAGTGCCTTTCTCTGGGGTGTGGCAGCATATACAGTGTCTTGATAGGTAAGTACCAATGTTCCTTTGAACTATCAGCACCTGATTACCAAGCTACATGGTGTCATAACCCAGAAGAAAACACTCTTCATAGCTAACACTGTGCAGATTTCAAATACCAATTACAGTGCTGTTTTCTGTTGGTGCAGCTTTTTCAGGTAGATGATTTTCTAAATCTGTCTGAGTCAATGGTTCAAATGATAATGTGCCGCAACTTGGATGTGCCCGAAGTATGCAAATTTGAAGCAATGCTGGGGTGGGCACGCAACAAAATACGCACGAAGGCGTCATCTAAAATGGATTCCAAGTTGGAATTTAAATGCATCATGGAGCGACTGGCACGTGACCTCAAGCTGTATAGAATATCTCCTCAGGAACTAATCAAGGTTTGTCAGTTTAGTGTTTTTGTTCAAGATTATTACTGCAGCCTAGTGGTCTGTCACAGCCACAGATACAGTTCTTCACAGAACCCAGGGACATTCCATTCCATATCTTGTGGCCTGAGGTAGAGATCGTACTGCACTGAATGTTTCCATGGTAATGTTATCTGAGTTACACTCATCTTCAATAGCACGCTGAATTAGTTTTCCTGCCTCCCATATTTTCATTGTAAGCCATTTATATGTTGCATCTCCCACACTGGCACTGTAAATTACTTGCAGTAGTGTTCCTCAGACTCACAGAAGTGTTCAAAAACACCTGTCTGTGAACATTTGATGCAGGAATCGTAATGCTGAAATATCTTTTTGACATATGTCTGTGAGAAAGAAGCAAAATATCATACCACAAGAGCACTTACTAGGATTGCAAACCAAACTTAATCCCACTGACTGTTCCTCAGAATTCAATTTAATCAATCAGTCATGTGAGTCAGTACTTGCCAAGCCACCAGTATCATTAGTTGCTGCACGTAAATATCAATTTGATGATAAAATTGTATTTGGTATTTTAAGACAAATTATGAGTACACAAGCACGGCAAAATTTATATGCATTTTCAAGTCCCTAAGTTATACAAACATTACTTTTAACTCGCATCACTTTTGGTGTAGGTGATCCATAAGGATGTGCTGGTTGTTAGTCATCACAGCCATCCAAATATCCACAAACACCCATGCATGCTACATGTTGCAGACATCTCATCTTCTTTCATTTGACCATCCTAACAATATTCAGTGAACAGTACTATTTAATTAGTTCCCATTTTTCATTTCTACATAAAACTTTAGTTGTCCAGGACATGACAGTTTGAATTTGTACGTAGTATGTCTGTGAAAGGACACCTTGAAGTTCTGGAAGCATGGTGTCCCCATTCATCAAGTTACTAATTCTGTAGAAAGTACTTATTTTTTCCAGATTGTGCTGCCAAGTAAAGCGATCAAGAATGAGCGCATCCTGGAGACACTAATGTTCCAGGCAAATTCTGGCATGTATAGGGTACAAGACAGTTATCTGGCTGCCTGCCAACAGAGGCTCCAGCAACAAGACTCAAGGATGAGTGAGTGGGAATCTTTTGACTATGGCATGTAACATGGTAAGTCTGCTTTTAAACACTGCACATCTTTGCTACTTTAACTGTTTGAAGTATGAAAGTTATGTAAATTGTTCCTATCTCAAAGTAAACCCTGCATCTCCCTTCCAAAGCAAATTTGTTAATTCTGTCTAGGAAATGTAGTCCCTTTATATTCTGGGAATTATACTGAACATATAAATACAATGTGTAGGTAAAGTGCAGAGTTCTTCAATGTTAACCCTTTAAACGCCGAATTAAATCCCATCTGCTATTTGCTGGCATTATTAGGAGCTCACCATTTTCTCCACGTTAGCAGGATAAGGGTTAAATCATTAACCCTTAGGCTTCTAATGTCATATATATATATATATATATATGGAGCACCTATTCTTGATGTTTCTAGATCACACACAACG
>Ga0268261_10003997_pt1 | contig 10971 bp, 8 predicted proteins | sample TergutNc150P1_FD_190353 | JGI IMG/M metagenome (GOLD analysis project Ga0268261, IMG submission 190353) | Nasutitermes corniger P1 segment gut microbial community from laboratory colony in Florida, USA - Nc150 P1 (SPAdes) (version 2) | ecosystem: Host-associated > Arthropoda: Insects > Digestive...
AAAATATATATATATATATATATATATATATAATGCAACATCTGGAGGGTAGCGATACGCCCGTCCTATATATAGGACGCACGGTTCTTAAAGGTTAACAGTGAGGAATTAATTGGTACAAAGACTATCTGACGTCATATGCGGGGTGTCATAAAAACCTATGTAGTTATAACAGGGCTCCACGGTGTGTATGTGTGAAACTCTTCAGCAATATTTGCGTATCGCTTTGCTTTTTCAAGAGTAATTAATTCTGGCCTTGTCACTTTTTCACATATTATCATGGCTCTAGCGGACCTTGCTTTAGCACTGAAGAACACTGCCGAATGTGAGTACACAATCCGTTCTAACACGATAATATGTTGTTAGTAAACATCCAGTTTGTCAATGGTCACTGGAACTTTCAAAATGAGGTAACTTTATTATGGAAACTACAGAAATAAGAAAGTTCTGGATCTAACAATTCCTACTGTTGTCTTATATATCATATGACGGAGATCACCAACATACTGTCGCTGTTTATACAGCATATCATACAGAATTGCCATAATAATGATTAATTAGTCTGTCTAACGACAGGTTCATGACCTCTTCCAAAGCCAGATCTTCGCAGAATGAGATCTAGTGCTTCCTCTTTCAATATCCAGTATGTACTAGTTCCCTTAACGTCATCCAGTAGCTGCCTACGTCTTCTTCCTCGTCTTCCTGTCATTTTTATCCTTCCCCCTATCTTTCCTTCAATAACGTGTTTCAGCAAGCAGTTCCTACGCAACATGTAACCAATCCAGTTAACCTTCCTTCATTCTACTGTATGTAGAATATTCATTACGTCCTTGACTCTTAATACAGAGTAACTGTCTAAGATATTAATACTTCTGATTTTTACTTAGGCGGTAACTATTTCGAATTTCAGCCGGGACATGGTCTATCCTGTATAATTTTCGTGATTATCCTAAGTCCTTAACGCAATAGTCAGCAAAATATCTTAAATTAGGCCACGGCCGCTTCCTTCCACAATACGGCTTCTTTATTATTCACTAATTATTCTGCCGTTAGAGCAAACATAGGCAGTGGTGCTGGCACCGTCATTAAATATACCATAAATAAATAAGTAAATTCAGAATAAAAAGTTACCACTTGACACGCTACATCGTGTCATAATGCACAAGAACACAATATGAATCCCCATATATGTATATATGTGTGTGTGCTTAAGAATTTGTACGGTGTAGATGAGTTACTAGTGTTGACTGGAACGTGATATGTGACTGATTTCCTATAACTTCTCTAAAGCGAGACGATGGGGTGATCCTTTAGAGAGCGTTAGCGCGACTGATATCTTTATGCTGAACAGAATTGTGCAAATGTCAAGCACTCACAAGGGCGAACATTGAGTAACATTTCATGTCATATCTCAGTAAAATGTGAACGTTAAATTGTCCATCTGCTTAATCAAAACGACACCATGGAGTACTGAAGGTTCAGCTCCACTCATTCTTATTTTCTAAATTAGATATAAGCGAACACATTCATGCCCTGGTCGCTGAACCCCCGGGGTAAAGGGCCCTTGATTCTAGCTGTAAAGGAGTTTGTGTGGGTCCATGATAAGAACTGAAAGCCGTGAAGAAAAGGACAAATTTTACCCCGGCCAGGAATCAAGCCATTTGTCAGTCTTACAGCCCGTAGAATCCTCTATGACGTACATCGACTACGATATTCCCTCCATATAAATGTTCCAGGAAAACTGTGACATGCTTCACAGAATACTGTTGATAATGCAATGACAAAAGCACACAGTAAATAGAGTCGGACTCGGTTATAACGTCTTGAAAGTGACTGAATAATTTGTCTTATTATAAATGAGTGTTGTTCTAAATGACGAGTAGATTGTCATGGTTAACAGTGGGGAATTACTTGATACCTCAGAATATCAGACGCTACAAAAACGAGGTGTCGTATAAACCGATGTCGTTATGACCGGGTTCAACTGATATAAATCTGTGTTTCCTTACAGGACACCATTGCGCCTGGACATCGGAAAAGTGATTATTGACACGGATGCCGGCCCTGACGATGCTGCTGCCATCTTCGTGGCTCTAAATTACAATAAATACTCTTCCAATTCGAGTTTGGAAGTCATAGCAATCACCTGTGTCCATGGCAACACTGCTGTCGACAATGTTGTTGTCAATGTATTGAAGACGCTTCAAACTGCCAACCGTCTTGACGTAAGTTCTTCTTACCTGATTTGTTAACACTTTGCAGTCCACATTACTTCTGTGAGTTTAATTGGTTTTGTCCATATTTCAATTTTCCATAAAATTTCTCACCTTGTGAGTTTAAAGACCAGTCACTAGATTGCAGCTGTTTAAGTAAAAATGACATAAAACAGTGTAAAATAACGGGCTGCCATGTCATAAGATGACGGCCATCTTAGGGAGTGTAAGAATGTAACATCGTGTCTATGGTGGTTCATCCCCATTGTGCTTTTAAATGTTCAAAGATATGTAAGAAACTCAGACAAACACGACCATAAAACTGTGTACTTATTTTCTGCTTCGTGGCCAGCCTGATGATAAACATATATGGTCGAAATATGTAGCTGGCTTCAATTAAATATACTCTGATTTAAACTACATATATAGTTGTGTTTGAATGGATTTCTTGTATAGCTTTGAAGGCAACATCTGATGTGCTTATGGCAGTGAACACAAAATACACTGGGGTGTGATGTCATGCAGGCTTGTAGAAACTTACCGTCGTTTCCGAGCAACGTGCTCTCTTTAAATTGAGAACATTCGTTTCGCATTTAAGTACTAGAAAGGCAATGTACCTATAACGTAATACTAAGGCGCTTTCAAGTAACTATTTGCGTCATGGAAAACCAATAAGTGTAAATGATCTGTATACGCGTTTGCAGCCTTGGTTATACAGCATGCAAAGCGCATGGGCCGTATACTGTCATCCCAGTCCGGCTCTAATATATTTTTCCACAGTACCTTATAACTGCCACTATTTTTGGAAAAAAAGTAATTGAATATAAAATGTGTTCTGATTTTCTCTACAACTTATGTCTGAAATATTTCTCATTCTAAGAATAATTCAGCGAGAGGTAATCGTAAATGCACACACGTTTTCAAGTAAAGTGACTGTTTTCTTGCCAGATCTTAAGGAAACTTGAATTTTCCCTACAAATTTTCGAGAAAATCAAACAAAATTTTATGGATATTCGTCCAGTGGGAGCCGAATTGTACCATGTGGACGGACAGATGGACGGACGGAGGGATAGAGAGACATAATGAAGCCAGTAGTCGTTTTTTGCAATTTTGAGAATACGTCTAAAAATACGCACGTTCTTGTGGATATTGCGAATCATACGGTAAATCGAGGATTCTTAGATCTGACTACTTTTTAATAATCCTCGGTCCCTGTTAAGTGGGTCCTTGTCACCACAGCGTGGTGCATCTTTTGGCTGCGGATGAAGAAAACTTCTTTCAGATGGTATAAGATAGCTGCGAATTGATTGATAAAGCAGCATCGGACAGACAAAAACGAGTGTTCTTCGAGTTTAGAGGCTGAGCAGGACGGTTAACAGCAGCTCATTGTATAAAAACAGCACGTTACAAGATGTTACACAGGACCTCGAAATTGTGAAGAGGTTTTTGGAACGACATAACCAAAGGAAGTATTTGAGATTTGAACCTGGAATGTGGTGAGTTCCAACAAAAAAAAAAGATACAGGTAAAGTTTATCCTAGAACAGGCCACGAAGAGCCAGATGGCAGGTAGAGGTATAGCTCTACTCTTTCCTTAACCTCGGCGCTAGTTGCGGGTTGGTAGTCAACGTCACGCCCCGGCCGCTTTACCCTGGAAAAGAGACCCGGTAGTCTTTGCATAGGAAGCTGAGTTGGCCCCAGAGCCAGTATGGACGTGTTCGGAAAATCTCGACTTCATCGCGGTTCGATCTCTGGATCGTCCAGGGCGTAGCGAGTCGCTATACTGGCCGAGCAATCCCGGCCAACCTCACTGAAAATAACTGCAAGAGCAGAATTGGCTAAACGTATGTCAGACACGGTGTGAGAGCAGTCAGATGAGGTAATACTGACATTAACCCTCAAAAGGCCACCCTAGGTATTAGGACGTCGAAGGCCACCTGGGTTCAAATGTGACCGCACCATGAAAATGGTTATAACTAATGCTGATTTTTAGTCCTTTTATTGTCAAATTAAAATACATGTCTACTGACAAAAGAACAACAGTTTGACATCACTGAAATAACAAACTCATGTAACAATGACATGATTGTCATTTACCCTATACGGTATATGAATTCCGGTTATATTCAATGTTCATTTCACTAATCTCGTAATCGTATAGAAATTGTTCATGGGAGGCCATTTTTATTCAGAATACCTACAAAAAATACTGTAGTACTATTTTATAGCACATTATCACCACAAAAATGCACAAAACTAAATTCAGAAAAACAACACGCGCAAGGCCACCTGGGGTCAAATCTGATCCCAGAGGGGGAAAATCGAAATTTTTATAAAATCGTTTATCACCAACAGCACAAAACCACTATGCCAACCTAGAGGACACCTGTCGTGACAGTCACGAAGGTTGGTGTCACTGTAAGATACACCAAAAAGTTATCGAAAAAATATGAAGGCTGGGGTCATATTTGACCCCGGGTGGCCGTTTGAGGGTTAATCATCAGATTATGCTTTCTTGGTGGTCTTTGAGAAGAAATGAGTGTGCCTTGTGTGAAAGACAGGCCTGTTGTTCCGCATGCCAGACTTTTACACAGCATCAGAGACTAAACTGTCTGTCTGAGTTTTAAGAAATTCGGTATAAGAGTCCTTAACAAAAAGATGTCGAGAGAGCGTGAGTCTCTTGTAAGTCGGCTTAGTTACAATAATACTTTACTTAAGAGCGTAAATGAATTTCTACACGTACTTTACACCGTCATGGCCGATTTAAGTGATATTCGGCATAGGAGGTCTCTGGATGATGTCACTTCCGAGTTTAGCGAAAATAGGCACAGTACCACTCAGGAGGACGCCACGTCAGAGTTTACTGAAAATCGGCACAGTAGCTCTCAAGAGGATGTAACTTCAGAGTTTAGTGAAAATCGGCACAATAGCTCTCAAGAGGATGTAACTTCAGAGTTTAGTGAAAATCGGCACAATAGCTCTCAAGAGGATGTAACTTCAGAGTTTAGTGAAAATCGGCACAATAGCTCTCAAGAGGATGTAACTTCAGAATTTAGTGAAAATCGGCACAATAGCTCTCAAGAGGATGTAACTTCAGAGTTTAGTGAAAATCAGCACAGTAGCTCAAAAGAGGGCGTCAATTCAGAGTTTTGTGAAAATCGGCACAGTAGCTCTAAAGAGGACGCCACGTCAGAGTTTATTGAAAATCGACACAGTAGCTCCAAAGAAGACGCCCATTTAGAGTTTAGTAAAAGTCGACACAGTAGCTGTAAAGAAGACATCCCTTCAGAGTTTAGTTAAATTCGGCACAGTGGCTCTAAAGAGGACGCCACTTCTGAGTTTAGTAAAAATCGGAACAGCAGCTCTAAAGAGGACGCCTCGTCACAGTTTACTGAAAGTCGGTACAGTAGCTGTCCAGAGGACGCTACTTTAGAGTTTATTGTAAATCGGCACACTAGCTCTAAAGAGGACACCACTTTAGAATTTAGTGAAAATCGGCACAGTAGCTTACAAGAGAAGGTCAGTTCCGTGTTTAGTGAAAATCGGCACAGAAACCTTAAAGAGGACGTCACTTCAGAGTTTAGTGAAAATCGGCACAGTAGCTCTAGAAAGGGCGCCACGTCAGAGTTTATTGAAAATCGAAACATTAGCTATAAAGAGTACGTCACTTCAGAGTTTAGTGAAAATCGGCACAGTACCTCTGAAGAGGACTCAGTTCTGAGTTTAGTGAAAATCGGCACGGTAGCTCTAACGAGGACTCCACGTCAGAGCTTTTTGAAAATCGGCATAGTGGCTGTAAAGAGGACGTCACCTCAGAGTTTATTAAAAATCGGCACAGTAGCTCTGAAGAGGAAGTCACTTCAGATTTTAGTGAAAATCGGCACAGTAACTCTATAGAGGACGTCACCTCGGAGTTTATTGAAAATCGGCATAGCACCTATAAAGATGACGTCATCTCAGGGTCCATTAAAAATCGGCACAGTAACTCTAAAGTGGACGTCACTTCAGAGTTTAGTGAAAATCGGCACAGTAGCTCTGAAGAGGACGCCACTTCTGAGTTTAGTAAAAATCGGAACAGCAGCTCTAAAGAGTACGTCACTTCAGAGTTTATTGAAAATCGGCACAGTAGCTCTAAAATGGACGTCATTTCAGAGTGTATTTTAAATCGGCACAGTAGCTCTAAAGAGAAAGTCACTTCCTAGTTTAGTGAAATTCGGCACAGTAGCTCTCAAGAGGACTTCACTTCAGATTTTAGTGATAGTCGGCACAGTAGCTTTCCAGAGGACGCCACTTCAGAGTTTATTGGAAATCGGCGCAGTAGCTGTCCAGAAGACGCCACTTCCAAATTTAGTGAAAATCGACACAGAACCAATTATATTTCACTTAATGGAGCATTGGCGAATGCAAGGAGATAGGGAGAGTGGGGCTACCGCCTGGCAGCCCCCACACCCCAAATCGAAATTTAAAAACCCAGTTTCTTCAGACACGATGAAATCAAAAGTTTTAGGTTATTTAAGTTTCAGGCTAAATTAACCACTCAGATCGGCTGATGATGATTTGTTCATTGATATACTGAAAAAATTAATAAAAATCTAGTGATATGTAGATTTTTCTTTTCAGTTGGTTTCAATTTTCCCTGTAACGTAAATACATATGAGACTGGCGATGTTGACATGATTTTTATAACATAATTTTTAAAATGATACATAAATTATATATAGCCTCAGGGTCAGCCCCCCTACACCAGAGAAAGTTCTGGGTACGCCTATGTAATAGTGTAAGAAAATGCTGCCCAGTTTTCTACACCTGTCATTCGACTGGAGTAAAGTTAGTTGTTGAAGAACTCTTCCCAATATCGCTAGTTATAGCTAGTTGTATGGACATCGGTGTAATAAGATACATAATTTTATCAGGAACGTAGAGATGATTTTGACGCCACTTTCTTCATTTTTCGTCTCTTTGAGTGAAGAGGAGAGTTCAGCATACAAATTTACTGAGTATTGTGAGTTTCGTTAAATATTCGGAATGAAAAACATCGTACCTTACTTAACGACGTCTATAAATTTCTGTCTGTATGTTAAATATTTATTGTCCGATTTCGGCTGAAATTCGGTGTAAGGGAGATGAAGAGAATGCTGTTGGACCTTCGGAGCTTTGCGAAAATAGCGAGCGCAAACACAATTACCCTTGCCTGCGTACTCTGAAACGCATGATACAGGAAATCAGCAAGCAACGTACCCCATTGTTCACATTACCACCACCGGATTTCTTCGCATCATCTTCTGATTTACGTAAAAATTTCTGCAATTTGTAATATAAGGTACATTTATCCTTAAGTTTAAAAAAGCTAAAGCAATCCCTGGGCAAACCTATTTCAGGCACTGAGGGTCCCAGGAGGTTTAGGCTTTCATATTTCGCTACAGTCGGCACATGAAGGTGGTAAGGTTGTCAGCGCTAAGCACCGGCTGCCTTCACCCCCAGCAAATATTCCTGGTACTCATTTCTATTAGAAAATGAGTCAACCACAGTGCAGCCGGAATGGTTATGTCAATGAAAATTCGAATGACGCCATCGGGAATCGAACACGCACTCTTCCGGCATGTGGTGCAGTGCTTCATCTGTGTGCCTCTTATGCAGAAGTAAAGGGGTCAAGGGGAGTCAGTTTGGCCATAACCGGGATGGCGTGTAACCGCAGGGAGATACTGCTGTCCTTAGACAGGAACTTGGCTATTTTTCGGGTGTGGTAGATGGGAATAAACATAGCCTCTCTTCACCCAGGAACGTTTGTGCGTGGTGAAGAGCCACATCCTACGAGATGTGACCTTGTTTTCGCAGAACACAGCGGATTTAAAGCAGTAAACCTTGAAAAACAATCCCCAGTCCTACGGTGTGAGTGCCGAGTCTATGGGATGAATGGAAGTGGGTGAGACTGCCGATAATGGAACACTCTGGGATACAAGGCGACCTCCCAGATATACGTAGCCTTACCGAGCATGGAGGCTCTGCTTGGTGGACCTCATAGTGGTTGGTCTGAAAAGTTCTCGGCCTCGACCATAGATGGCAACAATATTGGATTTTTTTTCATAAGTTGGTACATCTGTCATAAGCATCCATGTAAAACTGCAAGTCATTCTATCAAGTAGTTTGTTTTATACAGCTGTCTGAAGCAGGAATGTTGTCTGTATCCCTTAAAATGGATAAAATTGAGTATTGTGCGGTTATAAAATTCTTTGTAAAAGAAGGTTTAACCCAAAATGAAATTCATTCGAAGTTCATAAAAGTTTATGGGGACTCTTCTCCTTCGTTTTCAACAATTAATAAATGGGCTGCCGAGTTTAAACGTGGCCGTACCAGCCTTGAAGATGATCCACGTGAAGGACGTCAATAAAGTGCAGCAACACCAGAAATTATTGAACAAGTGCTCGATATGGTATTGGATGACGGGCGGATGAAAGTGCGTGAAATTGCTGAGACTATAGGCATTTCAAAAGATCGTGTAGGATATATTTTGCATAAAGAATTGGGTATGAAAAAGTTTTGCGCAAGATGGGTGCTGCGCTTGCTCACAGCAGATCAAAAACGCACTCGTATGAAAATCTCTGAACAGTGCTTGGAGCGTTTTAACGAAAATTAAAACTAATTTTATGCGTCAATTTATTACTATGGATGAGATCTGGATTCACCATTACACACCAGAATCCAAATAGCACTCAAAACAGTGGACAGAAGCCGGTTGTTCAGCGCCAAAGAAGACACGGTCCGTTCCATCAGCGCCAAAGGTCATGGCATTGGTGTTTTGGGATGCTGAAGGCATTTATTTATTGATTGTCTTGAAAAGGGTAAAACAATAACCGGGGAATATTATTCCACTCTTTTAACCAGACTAGACGAAAAAATTCGTGAGAAAAAACCCGGTTTGCGAAAGAGAAATATAATCTTTCATCAGGACGATGCACCCGCCCACAACAGTGTTTTGGCAATGGGAAAATTAAGGGATTTGCATTATGAATTGTTGGAACATCCACCCTATTCTCCAGATTTGGCTCCCTCTGACTTCTATCTCTTCCCAAAACTCAAACTCTTCCTCGCTGGTCAGCGTTTTTCTTCGAATCAAGAGCCGATTGCAGCTGTAGAGGGGTGTTCGCAGATCTTACGAAGAACCACTACAGGGATGGGATAATGGCGCTGGAGCATCGCTGGAATAAATGTATTAGTCTTAAGGGAGATTATGTTGAAAGATAAAAATAATTTTGAAATTATAAATTTGTTTTTTCATTGTTAGGCCGAGAACTTTTCAGGGCACCCATGTTAGTGTTATCTGGCATGTGACTGTGTAGCCTAATAGAATCGTAACAACGTTTCGGAGAAACCTGCTACCTCCTTCTTCATGATACAGTACAAAAACAGTACGTTCTAACAATCTGGCCTGCATACCACATTCCAGAACACAGTTACCCTGAAACCTCACAGATTTTCTTTTTTTTTTTGACAGATTCCGGTGTACCGTGGAGCCTCTAAATCTGTCCTACTGACCCCACCAGATGACAAATACTTTGGTGAAGACGGGTTTGGAGATTTTGAGTTTCCAAACCCTCCAAATCCTGATGATCTGTTACAAAGCAAGCATGCTGTTATTGCTCTTATAGACATAGTAAACCAGTACCCAGGTATGTATAAGCAAATAAGGAATTATCCCGTAATTCTTAATGATACAGTAATTAAAACAGTGTATGGATTCACTGTAAGAAGTGTCATCACGAATCAGTCGGCCAGTGACGGCGAAAAATTGGCATCGATCGAAACAGTGACTGGTATTCGTGATCAAAAATTTTCTACATATTAATATTTCGAGCCACTCTACTATTAAATAGATGGCAAATCCGCTTCATTTTTACGTCATTTGTTTAAACATACTGTCTTCGGAGTTCACCCACAGAGGTTTACACTGATTTAGATGGTATTTCAGTACGTGAAGTTTGATAAGTGATTTAAAATCTTGATACGATTACTTATCTTCACAATGCATAAATGTATTAAAGACCAACAAATGTACATTAATTTTATAGACCTAAGTTGACTGCAAAGCGATCACCAACATGTTTTGGCCACTCATGTGGGCATCTTCAACGCGATTTTTTGACAGCAAGACTACAACATCGCTCAGCAATCTGCTTTATAATTCACCATATGTATCTGCTATGTACTTCACTCCACACACTTCAGTTTTAATTTTCGCTATTTTTTAATTATCAATATTTTATTGTTCAACAGCTAATATTAACCAGAAACTGTATGATTTTTAAAACCGTGGAGTGATTTGGGCACACTGTAATTATAACAGTATTCTGATTTTAAGAAATATCACCCTGAAGATGAACACGTGAGTGGCCGAAACATGTTGGCAACCACTAAACAAAAAAATTATATCAATAAAATGAAAGTGCATTTGTTGGTCTTTAATACATTTTATGTATCTTTACTAATGCACGGAATGTGGAACATATCAAACTTATCTTAACAAATTTATCTTCGCCTACACTGCATGAGTAAGCAAACACTCTTCACTTTTAGTCACGTGTTTGGCATTAACTCGCTACCGTCAGTTCGGTGAGCATAACACCAACGAAGTTCAGATTTATCACCAAGAAATGATTAAGAGATTTTACTTGTATTATCTAGCAAAGTCCCTAGACTTTGTCATTCTGTAAGTCTGCAATCTTAGAGGAGTGTGTGTGTGTGTGTGTGTTTTTTTTTTGGGG
>Ga0268261_10003998_pt1 | contig 10970 bp, 6 predicted proteins | sample TergutNc150P1_FD_190353 | JGI IMG/M metagenome (GOLD analysis project Ga0268261, IMG submission 190353) | Nasutitermes corniger P1 segment gut microbial community from laboratory colony in Florida, USA - Nc150 P1 (SPAdes) (version 2) | ecosystem: Host-associated > Arthropoda: Insects > Digestive...
AGGCCGGAGTCATAACGGGTAACAAAAACGGTAGGCATGCAACAGACTTTGGACATGTTTGTAATCCAATCGCATACAATAATCGTTATGCCTATTTGCAAAGATACAATACCTGTCGATGCTAAGCCGAGAGTCAACATGTAATTCCGACGGCCAACACTTTGTTGATGCACATTCTACAAAAAATAATTAAAATACTGTACATTTGTCGTAGGACTATTAAATTCTCATATGTTCAATGGACTTCTGTCTTCTCCAAGCAACCAGCGCGGCTCTGGGACATATACAGTCTCTTATTCAATGGGCACCAAGGGAAAAGTTGCTGGTGTGTGAAGTGTTCCACTCATATCCCTTTTCTGAATAAAATAATTCATGATCAGCTGTTTATGTCTTTCGTTCCTTTTGACGCGTAAATTTTTGAAGGTCGAAAAGCGTCATTGAATAATCTAAGATTCTGGATTACCATTTTATAGGCTATTGTATGTACTGACGTTTCGAGAAAACCTGCTGCCTCAATTTTCAGTGTAAACTGAGAAAAAATGTCTTTCATGAAATGGAGAGATTCAAATTATGGACGCTATTTCTCTACAAATGGTCAATATATAAGATGTGAGATTATACTCTCGTTTGAAAGGTAGACAGCATTATTCTTCGAAACGTCAATATCTGTCTACCATACCACATGATGTGTCAGCCAACAACACTCTTCATTAATCTCAATATTCACTGCAGCCACAACCTCAAATCCCATTACTTAAGGACCAGTCAGACAGTCCTGAAGGAAATATTATGTACGAGTAGTAATAGCGAGTGAATAATAGACTCTGTAAACGTATACTATTTTCCTTCCAGCTTATCTGGCTAGAGGCAATTACAACATCATCGGTGTCGACTGGGGAGTGCTCGCCGCTTCTCCGAACTACGTAGCCGCTGCGCTGAACACGCGTCTGGTGGGAGCGCTCGTTGCGGAACTGATAGATTTCCTCGTGCGGCAAACAGGTGCCAAACTGGAGGATTTCCACATCATAGGCCACAGCTTGGGCGGACATGTCTCTGGTTTCGCTGGCAAAAGCGTCACCACAGGAAAAGTGGCCAGGATTACAGGTTTGTACTGCTCAGTCGAGGTGACTTCCGTCGGTCTCGGTCCATTGTCTTCCGTGTCAAACACATCCTTCCAAATAGCTGTCTACTAACCATCCAACATTATTTTTCCAGCTCATTCGAAACTAAATAGCAGATGAAGATAAATTGTATTATTAAACGAATTTATATTCAATATCCTCAGAGCTGGAAACAATTTAAATATCAGTAAGTATGGTGAATATTAACATTACGCCCCTTTGCGTGGGTCTGTTAAAGCTGGAAAGTGGCAGAAATTTTTGCACCTTATTCAGCTACATTTCTCGTTAAAAAAGAAACGAAAACAGTTTACATTATTAGCATAAACTGTATGAAATATTTCTTGTTCATATCCGTGCACTGATGTCACTATTTTACGTAAAAATCCAACTAATGCATTAAAATATGTCAATACCGCGTTATTCACACTGTTACACTGTTACACGTTTCAGTCCAAAAGGGGTTATTCTGAGGGAGTACTGATACATTTCGTGAGCAGTGCCCAAATATCATATTTATGTCTGGACCCGTATTTTGTTGACCCTTGCTCACTAGATGTATCAGCACTCCCTCAGAATGCCCCGTTGTGGCCTGCAAAATCTGGGGGGGAAGAGTGTGAAAACAGCGGTGTTAACATATATTAGTGTATTAGACGGATTTTTCGTAAAAAAATGTTCTGTTATTCTTACTTCCTACTATGCTTTAACAGTAAAGGCCTATACTTCTGTAAATCATTAACACAAAAAGCAGAGCCCCCAAACATTACCCTTAATAACACTTGCCTTAAAAAAATGTGTGTTTTCAGTTTACAATTGTTTCCATATATATCGGGGAAAACTTAGCATTTCTGGAAACGACTGACCAAAATTTGAATTTTCGAGGTTGTAACACGAATAAGACAAGATTCGATCGCGTCTGAGTCAGTTCCCATTCTTCCATTTGACATTTTTTATTGTGATAAATGTTACCTGGATTAAAAGGCCGACTTATAATAAGAGGATAACATTAATATAAAAACTGTTTCCAGAGACTCTAGAAGTAACAAGCGAGGGATCATCACAAGGCAAAACACAAACTCCTGACTGAAAGTGTCCTAGAGCAAATTTGGATCACATTTCAGTGGTTTATTGAAAACAAAATCGACATACATATAAAGTTAGGATCATTCAAAACGCTGGAACTGACTGCAGAATCCGGAACCAAGCTGGTTAATTTTCTTCGTGAACTGAATAAAGTGATTGTCACATTCCACTTACAGAAACTTAGTGCAACTGCGAAAGGCTATTTAAGATCACTTAAAAATTTTAATTTCTTAAAAAAAAAAATCAATGTTCTGAAGATACTTTTCGAGTACGCAATTGCAATTTTGAAGCATTCAGTGCCTCAGTATTGGCTGTGATAAATACTGTACGTTGTACAATTTTCTGATCTTCAGGTGCGCTAAACCTCAGTCAAATATTGAAAATATTAACGTAACATGTACAGTTGCTGATCAGTTCCAGCCTCTCTATGAACTTTCCCTTAACCTCTGCCTTTCATATGACTCACTCATTTACATATCCTGAATTTGGTTTACAGGTTTGGATTCAGCGTACCCATTGTTCGCTAATGAAGGACCAGACGGACGCTTGGACGCTGGCGACGCAATCCTGGTGGACGCTATCCACACAGCAAGTGGCTTTCTTGGCTTAAGAGAGCCTTACGCCCAAGTGGATTTCTATCCTAATAGAGGGACTGTGCCGCAACCAGGATGCGACGCAAACGATATCGTCGGTGAGTATGGGTTAACGTACACTTGCCCTTGTACAGGTCCCCAGGATGGTGCAGAAGATGAACGGCAAATTGTTAACCGTAACACACTGGCTTGGGCAGTTGGTCGGCGGAATTTTACCGCGGATTCCAGGGCTCGATCCTAGAGCACATTATTGCAGTTCTCTTTCCAAATTAGCACTGGCTTATAGTTCCTTTTCTTGGCTTAAAACAGCCTTACGCTCAAGTGGACTTCTATCCTAATAAAGGGACTAGGCCGCAACCAGGATGCGGCGCAAACGATATCGTCGGTGAGTTTGTTTGGGTTAACGTACCCTTGCCCTTGTACAGGTCCCCAGGATGGTGCAGAAGGTGAACGGCAAATTGTTAACCGTAACAAACTGGCTTGGGCAGTTGGTCGGCGGCATCTTACCGCGGATTCCTGGGCTCGATCCTAGAGCACTTTGTTGCAGGTCTCTATCCAAAGTCGTACTGGCTTAGGGTTTCTTTTTGTGAGAAATTCGGTTTTTTTCTTGTCTTTATCATTTCACCCCTTTTCTATACTCATATTTCATTCATCGACATTGCCCAGATCAATGCGCCACTCACATGTTTAGGTAGCTTTTCGGCTGTGCTTGACCCATTTCCCGACAGTTCGCTTCCTTCGCATTCCGTTACGTAACAGCAACTAATGACTTACTGACACATACTGACATGACTTCAGAACAGTCCGATTTCGTAAGATTCGCGTGAATAATGCAATATAACACAGGCGGTATTTATTGCAATAATGCAATATAACACAGGCGGTATTTATTGCAATAATGCAATATAACACAGGCGGTATTTTTTGCAATAATGCAATATAACACAGGCGGTATTTATTGCAATAATGCAATATAACACAGGCGGTATTTATTGCAATAATGCAATATAATACAGGCGGTATTTATTGCAATAATGTAATATAACACAGGTGGTATTTATTGCAATAATGCAATATAACACAGGCGGTATTTATTGCAATAATGCAATATAACACAGGTGGTATTTATTGCAATAATGTAATATAACACAGGCGGTATTTATTGCAATAATGCAATATAACACAGGCGGTATTTATTGCAATAATGCAATATAACACAGGCGGTATTTATTGCAATAATGTAATATAACACAGGCGGTATTTATTGCAATAATGCTATATAATACAGGCGGTATTTATTGCAATAATGTAATATAACACAGGTGGTATTTATTGCAATAATGCAATATAACACAGGCGGTATTTATTGCAATAATGCAATATAACACAGGCGGTATTTATTGCAATAATGCAATATAACACAGGCGGTATTTATTGCAATAATGCAATATAACACAGGCGGTATTTATTGCCGAAACCTTATAGGGAAGAAATTTCCATCTTTTTGTCCTCGCTGCACATTTAGAAAGCGGTTGGCTGTACCACACCATTAGCAACACCCTGAAGATGGGGATGAGGTTAGTCCCTGAAACGTCCGCCAACCTTCACATCTTGATGTGGCTGTCTGTCCGAGGAAATTTCATTGATATTTCAATATGTTCGCCATTGCCAGCAGTTGTTAGCAGACCTTCTGCGTTCCTATTCCTGTCTGAAATGTAACTTGATGCTCCACACATTTTCGCGTGTGAGTAAATTGTCTCCCTGTTTGAAACACACATTTCCAGGATAATTTCTTTTTGGTTTTTCGATGACATACTTGTAGGGGGGAAAAATCGGCGTGTATTTCACAAACAAAAAAAAAACGCTTTGCGCTTATGGCAATACAGAACTACGAATTGAGCCTGGGCTATACTACCTGGACACCACAAATGTGCCAGTGCAACTATAGAGTTCATGAAGAGGCATATTCCATGATGATTCATATTCATAGAGACTGAATAGTTTCATCAGTACTTGCCATTCAAGATTCAAAGTAAAATGCTACAATCATGAGAGTGTTATATTCTCTTTAAGAATGGTCAGTAAACATGTCAGTAAGTGCATCTGACCTCCCTTATCACTCCATGAATACTTTAATGTATATAAAGAATGAAACTTCACCGATAACTATCTTAACTGTTCCTTTTGGCTAATTTAATATTATTATTCAGTTTTCCACTGAAGGTTCAAACGACGTGACACACAAATCACATCACATACATTCTCGGTTGTAAAAGTTTTAACTCTTTAAACGCCGAGTTAAGTCCCATCTGCCATCTGCTGGCATTATTAGGAGCGCACAATATTCTCCACGTTAGTAGGATAAGTGTTAATTATAGAGTTTTATTTCTATCTATTTGCATTAATGTGTATGGAGTAATTTAAAACTCAATGGAGTCATATTCAAACTTATAACTGTTTGCACTAACACAGAATGTATAAGAAATAAGTAAATAAAATAAATTACACCCGTTGGAGCAAGCCTGTGATTGGCCTGGGTTGAGTACGATCCGCGAAAAGATAGGAATTGACTAATGAATGTAAAGTTCACCCAAGAACATACCACGATGGCCCAGAGGGGGAGTAGACGTTTAGCACTATTCTTTCCTTAACTTCGGTGCTAGATGTGGGTGGGTGACCAAAGCGACGTCCCGGCCGTAATACCCCAGGAAAGACACGGTACCCATAGTATAGGAGGATGAGTGGGCCCAAGGGCCGGTCTGGACGGGTGCGGAAATAATTGCCCCCACCCGGATTCGATCTCCGAACCTTCTAGCCCGTAGTGAGTCGCTATACCAACTGAGCTATACCGGCCCACGACTAATGAATGTGGCCATACAAAATGACCCTACAAAACCGCCTCAATGTGGATTTTATGAGTTGTTCATTATAGTTATTGGAAGGGAATGGAATGCAAATTTCAGTGCTACAAATGGCAATATATTTAGTGTTAGAATTGTGTCCAAAAGTTTCAAAATCGTTTTATTTCAGGTTCATGTGCGCATGGCAGATCTGTTGATTACTTCGTCTATTCTATTGGACAAAATGATGCATTCCCAAGTGTGGAGTGTCTTGATTTGGATCAGGCGGTGTCTGGAGCATGCACAGGCACTGGAAATGCATTTATGGGAGGTAAAATAAGGTTTGAGTAAGTAAAACATTACATCACATTTTCCAATTAATTAAATACATGTAATGCACCAATCTAGTTCTTCATTTCAAAGTCAGAAGAATTAACCAACTCACAAATGTACAGTAGTTGCCTATTGACGCAAGCAGTTAAGTGATAGAAACGCTCTGCCACAGATTAGGTAGTTAGTTAATAGGTTGTAAAGATGGAGGCCCACGTTCAAACCCACAATAGTCCTTGTGGGGTTTGTGGTGGGCAAAGTGATGCTAAGACAGGTTTCTTGTCTAGCAATTTGGTATGATTGATTTTAAAATTTCACCAATTAGGACCTGGTATATCATGCACATTTCTGATCACAGTACAAAAGTCCTCATACTCCTACAGCTATAACAAGAAAGAATTATGTGAGGGAAATATAACATACATGTGCAAAGTCAGTAACTGTCTTTACTGTTAACAGTTGCAAACCCAGTAGGAAGCATTTCTTGAGTTGAAGAATGATAATTTGGACCAAGAACAGGACATGTAGGTCTGAGGACTTTTGAATATTGAAAGTACACTATAATTTAATGTAATTTTGCACAACAAAATGTACATTAATCATATACTTAGTTTTGTAAGTTTTGTTACCCCTTCAGTTGAATGGAAGCAGTGAGGTCTTGTAAGAATCAAATTTCTATGTAACTTGCATATTTCACCTGCCTAAACAAAAGTGTTCATATGGGCTGTCGTTCCTTGTGTTTCAGTAAGCCTGGGCTATACTACCTGGACACCACAAATGTGCCAGTACAACTATAGAGTTCATGAAGAGGCATATTCCATGATGATTCATATTCATAGAGACTGAATAGTTTCATCAGTACTTGCCATTCAAGATTCAAGTAAAACGCTACAACCATGAGAATGTTATATTCTCTTTAAGAATGGTCAGTAAACATGTCAGTAAGTGCATCTATTTCTTGTTATGTTTCACTGATTATTCAAGATGAAAAAGTGGATTCCTGCTACATTCGTCACTCGAAAGAAGCCTTTACTGCAAAATGCTGCATCTGATTCCTCAGATCATAAACACATTTTTCATGCGATCACGCAATTTCACACTCTTATTTCTTGGTATCGAAGTGCACTACACAAAACTCCATAAGTATTTGGGAAGGGGCTGTAAATAATAAAACACATTCAAGTTGTTACAGTTACTCTGTACTATGATTACCAAGCTTTGTCACAAAATCTCTTAAGAAGTGCCAAAAGCAGAATAATGTAACTAGACTGCTGGGTTGGACTGCTGGAAGCTACTAGGATCACTTCTTCTCAGTAGCAAACAATATGAAATTTACAATTAAAAATATGAAAACATGAAAAAACCTAAAATTAAGGGGGAACTACAGAACTATAAACATCAAACCATACCAAAATCCAACCCATTAAAAAGCTTAGGTATAGGAAACTTGGATATCACATACTATACTGTGCCATTGCTGCCACCACTGAAGAAAAGTGGGGCTCATATGAAAGTCAGAAACAATAAAGAAAAACACATCAGATCCACTTGGTGTTCCGTGTTACTAACGTCCTTGATAACAAAAGGAATCCATGCAGAAGAAATTCTTGAATTTGGATGGTACCTTGAGTTTGTTACACATGTCATTTGGGCTGGTTCCTTGCATTTTCTACACCTGCTATTAGTTTTTAGTTTCCAAACATGCCAACCTATCCAATCACCTTTCCCATTAGCATGTATAAATAGTTTAAATTTTTTTAAATTCCCCCTTTGATACCGTGCTTGTGTTTGTACAGCCACAAAGCTAAGAGTCTTTTTCCACCAGTGGATTGTTTGTTAAAATGACTTTGATGAAATGTGCCATTTTTGCATTTCTTTTTGGCACATTTCTCATAGGTTATGAGAAGTACAGTTGGTTAAGGCACTGCACTACAACATGAGAGATTCTGGGTTAGATTCCCAGCAGGGTGCTTGGAAATTTTACAGTGACCTATTTCATCTGCCTGCATTCAGTAGCCCTGAGGTCTACTCAGCCTAATAGAAATGTGTACTTATAAATATTCTTGGGAGTGATGTGGGGCCAGTGCATATGTCTGACAACTCTGTCATCCTAGTTGCACTGAATGTGAAAGCGAGGATATAAGCCCAACATTACATCCCCTTTCTGAGTTTTCATGAACTGTTATGGGAGAGCTTTACCTTTACCTTTTACATTTCTCAAACTCATAGGTTTTTACACTTTTGAGACTGTTTTAGTGTTACATATCCCACTATTAGAGATCCCCTTCACAAAGGAGATAAACATAGAATCATTAAGTGTAACATTTCATCTGAGGAGCTCTTGTAAAGAATGAACATCTATTACAAATGTCCACTGCATTCACAAACTCATTTCAAAAATATGATAAGGAAAGTTTTAGGAAGGAAACTTGTTAATGAAATTGTCAGTTGACTTTTGTGCACATCACAGCATGACACTTAAAAGTATGAGACTACTGGATCATGTAACTCCCAACTTCAGTGTCGATGGCTGCATTATTTGTGGATATGAGAAAAGCCTTTTAATTTGACAAAGCACCGTGACCTATTTTATAAAATACTCAAGAACTTTAATTCAGCTACTTGGTTTGTTTTTCTGAAGGAAATTTTAAAGTCTTTATGAAGAAAAATAATACATGAGTACTTCTAGGTTTTATCCTTGCTTCTCACATGCATCATCTGTACATAAGTGATGTCCCCACAACACCTGGCACTCACAAAGCTATGTTCCAAATTATACAATTCTATATGTTATGCAGAGGTTTAAATATTTGTTTTCAGCAAGTAATAGGCAGGCACACTAATATGGAGCCATGGTGTGAGTGCTGGAACACAAATAACTGTTGAAAGACACCAGTATCTGTATATCTGAGGCTGGTCTTAAAATTGTGACAAAGAAATGTGTCCTGTTCAAGCCCATTTGTGACAACACTCTTCCCTAAATGGTAAACAGGGTTTCATTATGAATTGACATTTATTTACCATACTGAAATATACAAGTCATTACATGACATAAAAAATGAGTTCAACAATATATCCAGGTATTGGTACAAAATACTTGGAATAGAAAATTGTTACAATCAAATTACAAAATTAGCCATCTGTGTTTAATCATGAACCAAGGGCCACAGTTGTGTAAAATGCAATGTTGATAGGTACACGGTCTTTTCCTGGAACAGAAGTTAGCATCACTCTATACAATGAGAGCATCAATATAACTGTAATAAAGCAGATTGGCACTTGTGAGTCACTTGCATATTTGTCTGTGATGCTGGGCAGCCATCTCATCAGCTTAATGTTTTGTGACAAAAGAATGAGTGGGAAATACAAAAACTAGTCACTTTTGTGTAATATGAGGTTCTCATTATCGCAATGAGGGTCATCACCTTCTGAGATGTGTCACCTTGTACTCTGACAGGTAGGAGCACTAAACAAATACTGCCGTACACTCTTTATGATTGTACACCAATGAAGCATCGATCACATACAGCAGAACATGCTTAGTCAAATGTTAGTATAGTTACAATAAACTGCATATTTCCAATACTACTGCAACATTTATAACCATCATTCTAATAACACCCTAACAGCCCAATTCTAAAGGGTTCTGACGAAGGTATAATACTCAGAATTACTTGATTTTGGGATTGTGCCCATCAGCACACACAGCTTGTTCTAAAAATGCAATCAACCAACCTAGTCTGGAAATATTGCTCATATATAGCAGCAAGAAAGGTTATTAATAGGGATGGCCCATAGGGTGGAGTAGGTTCTCCATGCTCCATGCTCCATGCTCCTATCTTTCTTCATGTCAATTTTACTACAACTCTTTCCACCATGCAGGAACCCTGTAGTAAGCAGGTAGTATGTATAAATACCCTTAGTTTTATTAACTTCCATGTCAGTGTTTGTGGTTTAGGATGGTATTGTTTTGTGGTTTTTATATTTGACTTATTTTTCTGTCTTAATGTTAGAACTTCAAGGTCATTTGCACAATTGTTACTGCATACTTTCCATTCCCACCAACAAAATTTGATCATAGGTGCACAAACAGAGAAAGTTAAACCACATATGTTGTCCTGTTATGGAGAACAATAAAAGTAAACAATTTCCTCCCTACCGTTTCACCTCGGGATGGGAATAAAACCAGTTCCTAAATCATACATGGTGCGAAATGATGAATAAGTCTAGAAACCATGTAAAATTCTAACATGTTCAATATTCAAGAAGAGCTCCACATTTTTCAGTGTAAATTATGTATGCAGATATCTTCCTATGCACATATACTGCACAGCTGCCTTGTTCTTCCTATTCCACTTTCTATGGCTACTTATGTGATGTCATGTACGAAAATAACGCATAATAAAATACTGTATAAAACTGAGTATGCAAACTCCATTCTAATACATTCAATTCATACTGCTGTACTGTCTAATATCAGCAACAACCATCAAACTACAATACTCATACAAATCAAGCATTCATTACCAAATCCCCAACACATTTTACTGGAACCAGACCCAAACAGCAGGCTCCCCTCCGACATATATGAAAGAAAAATAAACAACACTACATTCTGAAACTCACACCATGCAAGCTCAAAAGTGAAATTACCATGTAGAGAAAACATAATACAACCACATAAAAAACACAATTAAAAAACTGCTCTTATATGAACATTCTAGTGCTTAGATTAAGGACATTTCACCTGAAGATTTTCTTTAAGCCAAAAATTGTAGCCAAAACTTATTATAGTAGACAGTTCTTGTGGTACATGCTGTTAATACTCATTCAATAAAATTATTCCAGGCATTACAACATGATGAAAAAATATAATTATTAATATTATCATTTTCCATAGAAGCTATTAAGGAGAATGATTATAAGGCATCAATGTGAGTAATTACTTCTGAAAACTCTGACCACAAAGGTAAACTTTCGTAGATGTGTATGATGATGATGATGAT
>Ga0268261_10003999_pt1 | contig 10969 bp, 13 predicted proteins | sample TergutNc150P1_FD_190353 | JGI IMG/M metagenome (GOLD analysis project Ga0268261, IMG submission 190353) | Nasutitermes corniger P1 segment gut microbial community from laboratory colony in Florida, USA - Nc150 P1 (SPAdes) (version 2) | ecosystem: Host-associated > Arthropoda: Insects >...
TGTCACCTAAGGGTTAATGAGAGACAAGGGTTCATGAGTATTCCTGATAACAAACGGGTAAAAGGTAAAGTAATCTCACTACAGGCCTAGTGGTCTTTGGGGTTTCTGGTAGGTTAAGGCTCCAGAATTTCTAGACACTCGGCACGTGAAGGTGGTAAGGTCGTCACCCTTACGCACCGGCCGTCTTTACCCCCAGGAATGATAACAAAGGGGTGGTCTTCTAAAATCAGTTACTATTTCAAATGTTACAGGCAAACTGCACATTTGTAAATGTACCTTGATACACACTTAGTCACCCCGTTTTGACTAAACAATACAGATCAGAAATAAAACTAGCAATTAAATTAAAAGTAAACAATAAAATGCTGTAAGCCACTGAAACTACAAGAATCTTCAAAGTACCAGCAGCAGACCCTACTTACTACAGACAATAGGCTGAGAGGTCGTTTGCAAGATCTCAATGGTATCATCTGGGTGCGTGATTGCGGTACGGAACACCATGCGGCACCGTGTCGATTTTTTCTTGTTACGTGATCCTGACTGATCTGGAAACCTGTGCTCTACATCCACATTACGTTCTTTCAAGATACCAACACAATCACACCTGTAAACATAAAATTTTTGTTTTTTGGTTTTAGGTCTTATAGGAACATCCCTGGAATTTACACAAATGAGGTGTGTACCTATAGCAGGCATTCACACGGTTGCACACTGCAACAATATTATTCACACTACATTACACAATCCACTAATCTAGGGCACGAAATATGCATGGTGATGACACACAGTAACTCCATGGTATAGGTTCTTCTTCAGCACTTGACATAAGCCAATCATCATGTTCAAAGCAATGTGCAATGGACTCTATCCTGATTCAGGTGAATTCAGCTCACATGTTCACAATCTATTTCTCCAAAACCCATTGTTAATATTATCCTCTTGTATACACACCTTGACCTCTGAAAAGGTCTCTCCTCAAAACATTTTTAACTAAAAATTTGGCACGCGTTACTGACTTTCTCCAATAGTACTATGCCAAGTATAGAAACTGTGAAGCTTCTCCATGTATACTGTCTTCATTTTTCCATACCCTACATCCCCTGCACCCAATTAGCCCCTCTACCACAACCTCTGTTCCATGTTGAAACTGGAAGACTGACCCACCGTCAAAGTGTCCAGACATTTAATAAACTATAGTAGTCACACTCCTCATACTTCTCCCCTCTTTGTTTCAGACTTAAAAACTATGTAAAACGCTGGGAAAAGTTTTGTAACTACATCAACCATTTGCAATTCTCCTTCAAACAACAGATGGCACTTCATAACAATACCACTTTACTTACGTTATGACCATGTCCTTTGCAGGGTCAAAGTCCACTTCAATGACAATGGTGCCATCAATCTTTCTCTCCATGCATGGTGTTGAGTTCTTACCACTAACACGGCACGCTTGGTAAAACATGTGTGGAGCGACACGTCCCACATCTGTTCCAATGAAAACTTGCAACGTGGCTGGCTTATTGTAGCCCACTAACTGATAAAACAAAAGACAAACAGCACAAAATTCACAGACATTAACACCGAAAAGCAAATCTATTTCCCTAATAAACAATATTCCTTTTCATCCTTCCACTACTTGGTCTCCGAAGTGGTCTCTTCCCATCACCTTTTCCAACCACTAATGCATTAAGCATTCCTTCTACCATCTATGATTCATATCCCAACCATCTCACTTTAATCACCTTAAAAGCAGGGATCAACAAATTTCTAAAAACCTATAGGCCATCTCACACTTCCAGGTATCAAAAGGGTGACAAGAAACAAATTCCATTTTAAGGACCCAAAATATTAGGTACCAGCAATTGCAGTTTAGTCACCTGGGTGCCCTGGTGCTCAGGATTTGTGCAACCCAGCTCAAAGGTATGTCCAGACTACTTGTGCTCATTCCTGCATTCACACTCATATCACTAGCAGCAAATGCTGCTGGCTGTTTACACACTGTTTATATAGTGGCCTGAAATCAACAGCTGCAGCACACTTCAGTGACTCACTCTTTGAAGTAGTGCCTCAGTGGTAAGCCACGTGGGCTTGAGTTTGTGAAACAGACCACATTTACAGACATATACTAGTGTCAGCAAGAGCTTAAGCCCAAACACCAGCAGTCTTGAGACACAGTAGCAAAATTGCAAGAATCTCAGTCTTATGCCTGGGAAAAGTTTGCTGATTACAATCAATGATTACCTTCACAATTGGGAAACCATTACCACTACGGTCCTTGACTGCACCACGGCTGCCTTCTGTCTGATATCGAGCTCGGTGTTGCTGTTCTGGCTGGCACAGAATTTGCAAATGTGTCTTACCATCCCGGCTCATCCCTGGCAATTGCGAAGCCAAGGAAACTCCTGCAGATCGTCTGTTCACTATGGCCTGGGGCCGGCTTGGTGTCCGAGGCACTGCAGCTGGAGCTGTTTCTGCATGACCAACAGCTTCTCCAGCCTTTGGTGCCAACCTGATGCAAAATATGATGTACGAATTCAGAATCCCCTGGTAGAATACTACACATAAGCACACTTATGAGCAATTCATTTTCAGTTCATTTTCAGGTACACAGCTGTTTTCAGCTTCAAAAATACATAGTTCTGGATAGGTATAAGATGATCATTAAAGTCACTCAGATAATGATCTGTATGATATCCACAGCCAATTTAAGAGGAAAAGTCCCACTTCATTTTGATAGCCAGAGGCAACACGCACATATAATATGTAACAATTGCATTCTGTAGTAGGCCCATAAAATTGAATACAATGACTAGTATGTAGGCGTGTTTTACGGAAACATTTACGTGCATACTTTCTGACTATGTATGTCCATCCCACAGAATGTAACAGTTATTAGTCACCTCTCTAGACACATTTTGATAACATTACAAATATCAAATAAAATCGGAATCTAAGTGCAAAATGGACAACATGGACTATTATGAAGAGCTAACCATATCTTTAAAAACACTGCAATTACTATTCAGTACATTAAAAAGAATATTTCAGATAAAAACTAGCTTAAGAATGTATATCTCATATCTGTCACCAAACACAATTTCAGTATCTAGACTTTGCACATGCCCAGTGTTGGCTATACCTGAAACAACACACAGAGCAGGCAAGATAGCTGGAAAGCAAAATTTATAATGGATAAAGTTTTCTCATGCAACAGGCTATAATGCCTAAGGAAAAAACTGGAGACTATTACTGTCTCCATCATCAGAATATGATGTCAACTAGTAACACAAGTTTGCCGGATGGGTGTGCGTGTCTGTGAAACCGGTCCTTCCTGGTAGAACTATCCAAACGGATTGCAGTGGAGTCAAATAGCAAGTTATCACATAACCTGCAAAACTCAGTGCTGATTAAAAGCAGCTTCAGTGGTCTAGTGGTTAGCGTGCTGGCCTCTGCTACCCAAGATGGCGGGTTCAAACCCAGAGGAAGCCGTCGGATTCTTCGGGCGAAAAAATCCTCAGCACGCCTTCCTTCGGAGGGGAAGTAAAGCCATCCGTCCCATGCCGCAGATTTGCGGCATGTTAAAGACCCCTGGAAATTACGTGGAAGTCGAGTTTTCAGGCGAAATTTGTCGGCCATTTCTCGCCCATTTCCGTTCCTCGCTACCAGAGGGCTCTCATGTCGCTTGACGTGGAGCACCTCTGGGGTTGATGGGCGGAACTAAAGGCGGTGCACAAAGGGCCTGCTAGCTTATGGCCTAGGTGCGACGGGGTGGTAGCTCCGTAACCGCAATACCAGTCTACCAATCTACCAGTGCTGATTAATGTGGATGTGACAGCAATGGCAATGAAACAATCACTGATTCTGCAGGTGACTAAACTCAACGCTGTTTTAACTTGTACTGTGGAAAGATGTCCACTTATATATACAGTCATATATGAACAAGAATGAAGGCTGTATGTGTGAAACAAACCTTCCTGCTTCTTCCCCTCTCTTGTCCCTTCTACTCATTGTTTCTGGAAAACTGAAGTTGTCATTTGCATCATCAGACTCCAGTTTGAACTCCAGTTTCTTGCGCTTGACTTCAGAATGCTCATTTAACCAGGAAACCTGCAAATAACAAATCAAAGGGACCAACTGTGTACTGAAGAGTAATGACAAAATTATGGAGAGAGGAAGGGATGTAGCAAAGCATCTGAACAACACTATGAACTCGACGCAACATGAAATCCATTGATTATGTCAACAGCTTAGAAAATTTCACAAAGCTTTCATCACCCAGTCATGCTGAAAATAATATAAAGGGTTTGTACAGCCAAGTGAAAGCACAGTACATCACAACTCAATCACAAACTATTAGAGGGAGATTAAAGATTCCTTCTACCACAGTGGCCTCATTTATCATAAAACTATGAAAGTAACAAGAAAGTCTAACTTGTATGGTGGGACCAGAAAACATTTTTAACGGTGTTGAAGAATAATAAATATATTTCAGGAACTCAGGAAGCCTTCATAGCTAAGCTGCCAGTACAGAATAAGAAAATCTTGTATTTGGTTGACTCTTAATGTTATTTCAAGTCTACGATATCAGCTTCAGTGTTTTAACTTTTAAAGGCCCACTGCATCTTTTAAGCCACAGCACTGATACCCCCAGCCGATCTCCTGCAGACGAGAGACACACCCTAGCCCAAATGTAGTCAGCCCAGCAGCGAATACAAGTCTTACCATCCCTGCCACTGTAAAGGTTAAATATGTACCAAAGTCAAAGTACTATGTAAAAAAAAAAAAAAATGGATATAGTAAAATAGAAGTAAACGATCAGCTTCACACTTGGAAAATTTATTTCCTGTGAACAAGTTCCCACTGCCCACTGAGTTGATTCCAGGCCCAGTACAGAATAGCAGAAAAGTGAAATTATCTGGCTATCAGAAACTGAATCTCCATATGCAGCCACTCTAGCAACTGAACTATACAAAGGAAAATGTGAAATTAGGAACATAATTTTTTTTATTTTATTTGTCACTAAATAATTTCAATATACGCAATTCACAAATTATTGGGATATTATAGCAGCTTCCTTGCAAACTCTGTGTACACCCACACAGTGCATACTCCTCTTGCAAAGGAAACAAACCAAACATTTTTTCTTAAAATGTACGAACACATGCTTTCTGCCTGCAGCACATGAGGTAAACCACAACATACCCTCCTGAAGTCCTCTGGCTCTGGGACCTGATATTGGGCCTCATTCAGCAGCACACACAACACACAGTCTGCTTGTTATATTTTGAATTTGTAATAACAGACTGCAGCACTGCGTATCATATCACTAAATACGAAGCAATCTATTTTTATGATGATGTCTTTCATCTCCTGGGATGTTCCACAGCAAAGAGTGGTAGCTAGTTATCAATGTTTTAGGACAATGTAAGAGTCCATCTTCACTGGTCAAGCAATCCGACTGCTTGAACCTCCATGATGGGACCAAAAACAAAATTTGACCTCCCAGCATCTCAGAACACCAAAGACCTCAACCACACCATGACAGAAGCCTGAAATCTCATATATTCTTGTTACTTTATTCACCCCAACAAAACAATACACATATCTGCATTTCTTTACTGTAACAATGAATGTAGTTCCAACTCTATGTTTTGAAATCTGTTTACGCAGAAAACAACGCTCCCAATAAAACAGGAGACAAACTTCATACCAGGCATGTCAAACTCACAGACATGTGAGGGCCACAGTGGACTAACAAATGAGGTTGGACTGTAAAATGTTAAACACAGAAAGGTACAAAGTACAAAAATACCACATTCCATTAAAAAAATAATCTTTCCTTAATGCACATAATCTACATTAGATTATCCAATTGTTCGCAATTCTATTATCTTGCCTCTAATCAGAAGACCTTCCACAAACTTGGCACCATTCACGTGCACTTGGCTTTTAAATGTCAGCTGTAAATTGCTGTGCTGATGCCACATACATTATTGTTGACAAATGTGCACCCGCTAATCCTGACATGTCCGAACTCATTCTGTTTCACAAGTGAGAACAACTGTTCACACAAATACATGCTACCAAGCATCACGCATACTTGACAAAAAACCTGTATAATGTTTGGAAATCGATGTGAAGTAAGCACACATAAAAATGTGGTACTCCAGCATCACTAAATTTCCTTTAAAACAATTCCCAACACCTATTAGCCTTGACGCTCGATTAACTGTAAGCTGCAATCCTACCTCCTCTCACAGCACATACACATACTTAATCTGTTGAAATAAAGTAATACTCACACTACCAGTGTGTGTTAGGTCATCATTTATCACATATGACTGTCACACAAAAATACAAAGTTTCAGTATATGATTTTAAAACCAACTTCATTCTGCTTATAACTAATCTTTCAGCCATATTAAGTGAGTTCTAAGATGTTCTGCAGGCTGCCAACGAAAGTGAATCGGCTACATGTAGCCCACCATCTTACAGTTTGACATTTCTATATACCCTACATTATAATACACAAAAGTCCAAAAATATGGGTACCTTAAACTCTGTTTTGTTATACATTCAATGTCAAACTATAGATACACACATGCAGATTAAACAAACAAACAAAAAAAGGTGTGAAAATGCACAGGAATGCCAAAAAGCAACATCCAACGCCAATGCTCTGGAAACCAACTCTAATAATACTCATTTTCCTACAAAACTCAGAGGTTTTCCCATACATTCAAACTAAATGTCACTATAATTTTGTAAAAATTGGAGAAATTTTGTCTAAATCAGTAACAACCTTTCACCATCATATTTTGAACAGTTCCACGGCCTTCATACATGTTTTTCAAGAGGGACTCTCACTCAGGGAGGGAACCCAAATAGTAAAAATATGTTATTAGAAAGCAACTTAACAGAGACTCAGCACCTAACTCTACAAACAATGTTAATGTAGTATAATTGTAACGTTGAAATCTGCCATTAAAGCCAACACACTTCATTCTGGGAGTACAAATCAGTTCCCAACACTAAAAGAGTAACAGCTAGTTTTGTTTAAAGTTACAAGGATGGAAGAACTGTTCACATTTTTAAGCTACAGAGGTCTGTAATCTTATACTGTGTCAGTTTTCAAATTAGTCAAATGCCAATGACCAACAGCTCTGATTCTTTCTTCTAATACAACAAAATCATAGAAATATGCTTCCATGACACTCAACCTGTTACAAGGAATGAAGCTTTGAACTGTGAGACATGAAAACAGAGTGGGTTTTTATTTGTATCTGGGGAGGAATGACAGACAATTTAGAATCTTTCAAAACAGTGATTCCAGTGCAGAAGTACAATAAGAAAATGAATTAAGTCAATTGATTAAAACAAATCCCAAAATTTTGAGAAGTTCTTTTATTCAGAGACAAATAATTAAAATAAACCCACAATGAGCAGGCTTCCTGTTTATGTCTGTTAATTGTCAAGTCTTATGTCTCATCCCATTGTATGTCATTGTAGAGCTCTGCTCTGTCTGACAAACTGAACAGAATGTATCAAGTTTTATTTACCAACTGATGTACAATTGAATTGTCTTAAAAACAATTTTAATATGTACATTAAAATTGACATTAAAACAGCTCCAACATGTTTCAGTGTAATCACCATCATCAGGGAGCACACTATTCGATCTTGCTAAAGTTACTTTTGTTAAAATAATCAATTAAAATGCATCAACGTGGATAGTTCAGTAGTGTGGCTGCATATTTAATTAGGTCCTTATTAGTGTATGTGTGGTGCACTGTTCGGAATCAGAGTGACAGAGAAAAAATAAATAAATAAAAATAAATGAACAGAATGTATTTAAGATGCTTGTCAAAAAATTCTTAATTTCAGGTATATGTCTTGCATATCACTCCCTGCATTTATGAAAGAGTACAACAGAGAAATTTATAACAAAAGCATTCAAATTTTCCATATGTACCACATATGTTGGTGATAACACAGTGCAGAGAGATAGATTCAAATACTGGATTCATGTTTGGACTTGTGGACAATGCTGATGCTCCTGAATGGAGCTATGCAAACAATAAAGCACATTAAATGATGTGCTCACTAACTGAGTTTACACACCTCCTGGTCTGCAAATTTCACAGATGACCTGGCTGCTAGCTGGAACTCCAGGTGATGGTCGAACCCAAGTCCAGAATCATTAGAGTTGTCACAAGGATCTACTGTTGTCCTCTCCTGTGTCCTTGCTGCCATCATTAAATTACAGAACCTTAGTACACGTTTCTCATTTAACATATTAACTGAACCACCAAAAGCAAGTAATAATAAAAATAATGTAGAAAAAGGAAAGCAACATATCTCTTTACACAGTACCAAGAAACTCAGTATTTCACCTGTACTGTGTTGTAATATTTTTCAGCTCACATTGGTTTATATCACATTTGTTTCATTTTACAGCACTGACTTGCTTTTGATAAAGAATACAATGTCACAGCCTTCAGCATGTACAATGTAGATACTCCCATGTACTTTGGTAACATAATTCCATTTCTGGAACACACAGGCTGTCGAATGTGGGGTTGACTTTAATGACAAATTGGGAAGCATGTATGGGGATCTATCCCAGTATTTATACAATGGGAGTGAAGAAGTCACAAAACTTTGGGGTGAACGGCCAGTCTTTGTGTCAGAATCCACAATCAGGACATCCCAAACAAGAAACAAGAGTGCTAACCACTCGTCTGCAACATTCAACATGTCTTACTGCACAATCTCACGCAGCTGCAACCATAACACACTTATAACTTATAACTTAATATCACAAATTAATATTTCAAATTAAATTATTTGATGACTGACACACAGTGAAACCGAGGCAAGTGTAATGTCCGTCACAAATGATGGGGCAAGAGCTAGTACCCCAGTTTGAGAAGAAAATCAAAGAATTAATGGATGGAAGTAAGGATACAGTACCTCACAAGCAAGAAAAATATTTTATAACTTCCAGAGACCAAATGTAATAACAAAACAAGCTGAAATGTATACAGATAACCACCTTCAGTCAATGCCCTCAGAATGTCAGATTTCATGGTAGTTATCTGTAAAGTTAAATATTAATGCATTTCTTACTAAGAATGGTCACAAAAAAGACAAAGTGTATCACAAGTACTTTCAAGTTTGCTTTTTAATATGCTCTTAGGACATCCAAGAAAATTTTGGGGAAATAATACTACAACAAATCTTTCATAGGAAAAAGCTGCAAAGGGATGAATAGGTTCAAATGTCTCAAGAAATGGCTCAATCACAATGGCAATAAACCTAAAGAAAAATGGGCTGGGGAAACCTGTTTGGGCCAGCTGACTTAACTGTCACTTTGTAAGAATGATTCTGTAATATAGAATTACTTAGCTGGCTAATTTTTGTACCTTTGGTGGATAAAAAGTATCACATTTAAAATATTAAATGTGATACTGCAAAATGCTAAATCATGTTTCATTTCATAACAACAGTCAATAAACCTGTGTCACTAATAATTAAACTCAGAATGGTGGACCCAGGGTTGTGCTGCATAAAAAGCATTCCAGCTTCATATCTGTAACTTGCACCCAAGTATTTCCCTCATGACCAACTATTCTGAACCAATTTTCTTAGTTTCCCTCAGTCCATGCATGTAAATGATATGGACGTACTTGAAAATAGCATCATAGCCATTCATGCGTTATAAATTAAGCAGAAGACATGGTACTAACATATATACATACATACATACATACATACATACATACTCGTACATATGGGACATTAGAAACAGGTGCTCAAATTCCACATTTGTTAGCATGTTGAAACACTTCAAAACTGTAATGGCCAACACTTTTAAGTACGTACATACGTAAGTACGTACGTACGTATGTATGTATGTACGTACGTACGTATGTATGGTCATAGACATGTATGCATACAAACATCTTGCCCAGTATGCCTGACTGAACAATGGGCTTCAATCCAAGAAATAATATTTGAAAGCAGTAACACACTATTTTTGACCAATATTACTTTTAAAGCTAGGTGCGATGTCATGTACAAGAAAACCTTCACAGCTACAGGTACTTGCATATCATCGTCTGGCACCATGCATCAACAACTGTGACCATACAAAGAATACCTAACAGTTCATGGGGTGGGGCCCAGAGATACTTATGCTAGGCCAACAATTTTTTGACAGTGCTTGCTGATGTGCCATTTACTTTCATATCAGATTCACTGAAATATGGATCAGCTCCAACTCCAACCAACATCTTCAGTCCCAAATTGGAATGCTCAGTCTCTAACACTTCCAGATCTAAATCTCTAACATTTCCAGATCTAAGTCCTAAGAAAGATTTAAGCATTTTAAGGACTGCAGTTTTCCTGAATCTTGTCATGCGGCAGAAATAAAAAGTGTTAACACACAAAGACACCTGCATAACTAGGCAAAACAGGATTCAAATGTATGATGATAAAGGAATAAATAATGACCTGACCCACAAACCTATGCATTCTGTACCTGAAAAGGCTGAAATCATTTACCACAACTACAGAAACTCAATGCACCTCCAAATATATACACAATTTTGAAAAGGTCAATTACAAATACTTATGTCAGTTACACACGTACAAAACTTATCAGCTGGTTTCAAAATACAAGAAAGAACTACTAAAGAAAGTGACACACTCCACTCACATTCCATAATGTCAATTACATTTTTCATTACTGTCACAACATAGGAAATAAAATAATTCCAATTTCAATACATCACACATAATTTTGCTAGTACCTTCTGGGAATGGTAAAACAGCCAAAAGAATTCTTTACGTGCAAATATAATGAAAGGTCAGGATTCTGAGATACAGGAGACAGGAAAAATGTCCCTTATGTTTGGGGCAATACAGACTCTCCACCTCATCTTCCAACAACCCCCCCCCCCCCCCC
>Ga0268261_10004000_pt1 | contig 10969 bp, 15 predicted proteins | sample TergutNc150P1_FD_190353 | JGI IMG/M metagenome (GOLD analysis project Ga0268261, IMG submission 190353) | Nasutitermes corniger P1 segment gut microbial community from laboratory colony in Florida, USA - Nc150 P1 (SPAdes) (version 2) | ecosystem: Host-associated > Arthropoda: Insects >...
CCACTCTTAATGCCCAGGTGGCCAACACCTGCCTGCCGGCAGGAGAGCGTCCTAACAAGACGCCCATTTTTATTTCAGGTGTTCGCAACACTCGTGCTTTCCTGGCCTGGTTGCGGGCATCCTGACCTGACGGTCCAACTAAAGAGCGAGAAGTTGATGGTCGTCCCATCAACAGATAACTAGTTTCGATCCGCTGTCAGCGCACTGCAGTCCCTCGATGAGATGGAGGGTGCGATCGCTGTGGGGGGCTTCTGGTAAAGAAACTTGTTAGGAGTCTGCCTGAGATCGTCGTCCGGGAGGAGCTGGAATCCCTGAACATTCGTATCCTGGGTGTCAAACAGCTGCTTTCCGGCCGTCGCGACCAGGACCCCGCCAAGGACCGTCCTTCCTCACCCCATTTCATTGTATCAGTGGCGCGAGATTCTGAGATGTCGAAAGTACGATCTCTCTCCGAACTCTGCGGCATGCGAGTGTCGATGGAATCAGACGTGGCCCCGAAAAGCCCATTGAAATGTAAGCGCTGCAAGGGCTTTGGACACAAGAAGCGAATCTGCCGTTACGCACTCCGGTGCGTGGAGTGTCGGGGTTCCCACCTCTCCGTTGGTTGCTCTACTCCGCGGAAACAGCCCCAGTGCTTTGGCTTTGGGGAAACCACACGGCGAACTACCGGGACTGCGTGAAGTGGAAAGAAGCAAAAAGCTGCACTTGCAAAATAGGCGCCCGACCGTAGCCGAAAGAGCGCCGCCACAGCCCAAATTACCGATCCGAAAGAACAGCGGGCCAAACCTGCCGAACAGATAGACCTGAGCGATGGGTGGAATCATGTCGTTCGAAGGTGGTGTATTGTCAAAGCTACTACTCCACCAACCCCTATTGCAAATTCCCTTCCTAGCCGGTCAAGAATGCTTCCGAAAAGCCTTAAGTCAACGGTACCAGGAAGACGGCCAGGTCTAAGAAGTCTAAAACCAAAACCACAACAGCCCCTAAGCTGGCTGCTGGGAAGTCTAAGAAGAAAAAAGCAGCGAGTGTCGAAACCGTCTGCACTAAACACACTACCCCAACCTACTGGTTCCAAACCAAATTTCCACCTGCCAACTCGAGGAATTTTCTGATTTCCTCGATCACCTTCCCCTCCGTGCATGTGTGAAGGTGACTCGTCGGCTTCTCACATCCATCTCCTCCCTTCCCACAGGGGCAACCCGCCCTCGGGCTGTCCTGAAGACTGTCATTCTGTTTGTGCCCGAATATGGCAGCACGCGCTAGGAGGATAGAGCGACGTAAACTCCTGCGCCTCGCCTGCTGGAACGCGGACTGAGTGCGCAGCAGGAAGCTTGAGCTGGAGGATTTTCTCAACTAGCACGGTGTCAATTTTTGTCTCTTATGTGAGACACGCCTTAGCCATGGTCAGGCATCCCGACTTGGCTATTATGTCTGCCACCGCACAGACAAACTGACAGCAGGGGGCGGTACAGCTATCCCAGTCCGCCGTGTTGTAGTCCACCGCTCAGTGCCTATTCCGGGTCTGACCTACTTGGAGGCTACTGCTATCCAGGTCACAATGGCCAGCAAACCGGTGAAAATCATTGTGGCTTACCTCTCTCCCTTCCTCCCACTAGTAGGAACGGACCTGCCCGCCTGTTTCGGCGAAGGAATGCCGGCATTGTTGGCCGACAACCTTAACAACAAAGACGTGGATTCGAACTCGCGGCTGAGCACAAGGCGGTGGAAACTGCTGCGTGATTATGCCGACGGGATCTCCTGTCTGATCGTTGGACCGAATTCCCCAACAAATAACCCATACAACCCCTTGGGTACTCCCGATGTCTTGGACATCGTGATAACCAAGATCTTCACTTCCCCTCCGTATCTGACTTTGTGCTCTGCGGTAAGCTATGACCAACTCCCGGTACTCATTGACACTACGTGTCGCTCATCCTTTCAGGACCCACCGGATCGCAATGATTTCAGGAGAACTGACTGGGTCAACTTCCAAATTTACTTGGAAGATCAAATTCCATTCGATCCGGAATTACACGACGGGTTGGCAATAGACACATGCGTTGTGAACTTCTCCGACGCCGTCCTGAAAGCTCTGGTGGCATCTACAGCCAAACGTCGCCAGCGTGCCGACCCATGGCCTCCGATACCGGCTGGTATTCAGGACGAAATAGCCTCAAGAATCTACTGCGGAGACAGTGGCAGGTCACCAGGGATTCCACTGTGAGAGCCGGGGTCAATCACCTGCAGAAGTGAGTGACCCGCCGGCTTAACGAATGGAGGATTGACCAGTGGACCACAACACTCTAATCCCTCGATCCCGAAGACCAGTCGCTGTGGAAGATGGCCAAGCGGGTGATGAGAGTTCCTACTCCATCTCCCCCAGATCAACCCCGGGGGAATCGCTCTCTCAGAATCTAAGAAAGCCGAAGCCCTTGCTGAGACTCTGGAGACTCAGTTTCAGCCGGTGTCCGACCCTCGGTCCCGGCGGTTAATGAGATGGTTGAAGTGGCGCTGACGTACTTTCAGACACTTGTCAGCGAACCCAAGTTAACCAATCCTGACGAGGTTCACGAAGCCATCAGAGGACTCAAGGTCGGCAAGGCACCTGGCCCAAACGGTATACTGAACAGTGCCTTGAAGCATATTCTGGTCCATCTCTTAAACGCAATTCTCCTCACCCATTACTCCTCTGCCTTGTGGAAGCACGCTCGTGTGACCTCTATCCATAAACCGGGGAAGGATCCGGCACTACCATTATACTATCGACCCATAGCTCGCTTGGGTACGATAGATGAGCTATTTGAAATGATTCTATTAGCTAGGATCTTGCATGTATCAAGCGAGCGCCGTCTAATGCGAGACGAGCAGTTTGGGTTTAGACCCAGTCATAGTACGTCCTTGCAGTTGGCCCTCCTCGTTGAAAGAATAACCAGGAACTTCGGTGAAAAGATGATAACAGGCCCAGTTTCCTCGATGTGTCCAAAGTCTTTGATACCATCTGGATCGATGGGTTCCTTTACAAGCTAACATTCCTCAACTTCCCTTCTACATAGTCCATACTAAACTCATCATACCTTCGGGACCGGACTTTTGAAGCGTTCTTTCAGCAGGCCACGTCATCCCGTCGTGGCATGCGGGCTCAACATGCGTTGATCTCCCCTGTCCTCTTCAGTCTGTATTTTAACGACATGCCTTCACCCTTGCACCACGTCGAGTTAGCCGTCTACGCGGACGACACGGCCATCATAGCCACGTCCCGCAAGTCGACGCTGCTCGTCAGCTACTTGCAATCATACCCCAACGACCTTCAACCATGATTGAGTGAACGGAGAATCGCCATTAATTTTTCCAAGATCATCGCGATCATCTTCACGCGTGCTGGACTTCGCTTCGATTAACCCCGACCAGTAACACTCTTAGGGAACCAATCGAATGGGTCGCAAAAAACGTTATCTGTGGGTAACCCTAAATACACGACTCACCTGGTCGCCTCTCATCTATCAGGTGAGGAAGAGGACTGCTCAAAGAATGGGTATGGTGGGTCCCGTCCTGAATAGTAAGAGTGACCTGTCCGTCAGGAACGCAGTCGTGCTATATAAGCAACTCATCCGCCCCATGATGGATTATGCGTGCCCCCCTTGGAGGTCCGCTGCCCGCTCCCATGTCCGGAGGTTACAGGTGTTGCAATCCAAGTGTCTCTGCCTTGCTATTGGTGCCCCCTGGTACGTACGTAGCAGGCAGACACAAAAGGACCTGTGTGTTCCATTGTTTGCCGAGCACATCAGAGTCCTGACTGTGATCGTTGACTCAAAGTTAGCTCACTTGGAAAACCCCTTTTACGGCAACTCGTCAGATACCTACGCTGACCGAGGGTTGACCGCGTCGCCTTAGCCGTGAGCCAAGGGCGGCAGGAGCCAGGAGGCCAGTCGAGGCCATCGCCCGCAATGGCCAAGTTGACCAAACGAGTCGCGTTCGGCGCTGATCACCCGAGCACTTTTCGTCTACCCTGACTGAGGTTTTCCTTAGTTGTAATGTAAATGCCAGGTTATACGATGTTAAGTGGGGGCACGGCCCACACTTCCTTCCCCAGGCGCGGCGACTTCACGTCAGCGCCTGACAAAAGTCGTTTTGCAACGGAGCCAGTCAGGGCTCGGAACCCAGACAGCCAACCAACCAAAGATTTAAACACATGGTTCCGTGCATCATGTTAATAAAGGTCCAACACGATGCAACAGTATGCAGACATTTATTCTCTGTCACGTTACTCTACATGTTTCGGGTGTCATGCACCCATCATCAGGAGTACCAAATACTGTATCCGCTACCTCCGGCGCACGCCATGGTAATGGTACCGTTACTTCCTTCCTCCTTGGCCTGATACGGACTGGTGTGAGCGAGTCTTGTGGAATGTATTGATCTGTGCACAGATCAATACATTCCACAAGACTCGCTCACACCAGTCCTTATCAGGCCAAGGAGGAAGGAAGTAACGGTACCATTACCATGGCGTACGCCGGTGGTAGCGGATACAGGAGCTCAGTTCTACTGGGACCCAGAGCAAGGAGAAAAGAAAACGAATCCAGGGCCCCAACAAAGTGGTCCTGCATCTCCGGACGACAGAGGGTCGACGCAAAGCCCAGCCAAGCGGCAGATGTCGGCCGGGGACACTCCTGGGAACGGGGGGCAAAGAGGTCCAAGATTGCAGGGCATCCGAGTTATGCCCAAGCTGCTCGGTAGGGTATCCCGCTGGCGATTTTGTGTGCGGGTTATCCGGAGGTTTAGGTCTCCAAATAAAATTTTATTGATATTCAACCAACTGTCGGTGGGCTTGTGGATGAACTCCCTGAAGAGGGCTTCACCAATTATATGTATTGGACCAAAGGGGCGGCAGTGGTGGTATGCCAAGACGAGGATATCAGGAACTGGCTGGCCAGCAGCGTACCTACCCTGAAAGCATTGGAGGGCTCCAGGCTCAAGAGGGTGGGCCTGAAAGCTCTTCCTACATATAGAAGAGTACTGGCCTAGCTCACGGGTCCTGCGTAAGAAACGGGACGATATCTACATCGGCTTTGCAGGTTGAACCGGGGATTGGTGACAGATAACTGGAGAGTCTACAAGCGCAAGGAGGAGTGAAATGGGGTCCGCCTGGTGCTCAGTCTGGACTCTAAGTCCATCGCGGCGCTGCAGAAGCTGTCATGGAGAACGTTCAGCGGCGTAGGTCATGCCACTTTCTCCCTTCTAGGCGCTAAAGCGGAGGGGAAGAAGTAGAGAAGAAATGGAGGAGGCGTAAGAGGAGAAGGAGGCTAAATTGGGCTCGGTGAGTACGCTGTCTTTTATTCAAGCCAACTTACAACCTAGCACTGCTGCTTCCAAGATTATTTCCAGGACATTAATGGTTAAAGGAATAGACATGACCCTGATACAGGAACCGTGGTACCGCGAGGGTCATGTTATGGGTCTCAACATTCCAGGATATACCGTTTTCCATGCGAGTGGAACGGATAAACCACGCGCCTGTATTCTTCCAAGGAATGAGACGGCGTGGATGTTACCGGGATTCTCTTGTAGGGAACTGGTAGCAGTTCTTATAAAATACAAGGACAGGGACGCAGAGCGACACTTAGTTGTATGCTCTGCGTACCTGCCCTATGATTCCTAAGATCCCCCTCTGTAAGAGGAACTCGAGGAAGTCGTGCGATACTGTGAAAACGAAAATCTCACCTTGGTAGTAGGGTGTGACTCCAATGCGCACCATAAGGCGTGGGGCAGCACTAACTGCAACAGTAGAGGGGAGGCCCTGATAGAATTCCTGAATTCTTTGAACCTGGAGATTCTCAACGGGAAAAGTGAACCCTCCTTCTGTAGTGGAAATAGGTTGGAGGTGATTGGCATCAGTCTGGAGAATCTTAGGCTCCTAGAAAATATTACAGATTAGGAGGCCTTGTCTGAGCCCTCCCTTTCAGATCATAGGCACATTCTGTTCACTCTTCGGGGCTCTATATCATTACGCCTTATCAGGAACCGTAGGGGCACCAAATGGGGCTCCTTCAAAGGGGACCTGCAGGATCGACTGGAGATGGGACCGCAGATTAACGTGAATGATGAAGCCGGACTGGGGCTTGTTATTCTTTGGATACAGTAGGCCCTGGTCTCAGCATACGATGATAACTGTCCTCTGACAATTGCTAGGACAGGCAGAAAATCCCTGAGGTGGACCATGGAGTTGGAATCCCTCAGGAAGGAAGTAAGACGGCTCTTTAACAAGTGCCGAGCAGAAAAGATCCGCATAGTTGGGACCTCTATCGGGAGGCTTAGCGGAAGTACAGGAAGGAGGTAAGGAAGGCTTCTAATAACGCTTGGAGGAACTTCTGCAGCTCCATAAACGACACGCATAAGGCAGCTAGCGTATAAAGGGCTCTGTCCAGGTACCCTAAAATAATCTGGGATCTTTGATGGCTTCTTCGGCTAGGCGTACGCAATCGGAAGGGGAAGCCTTACAGCTGTTGCTAACTAAACATTTTCCTAATTCGGAGATCATGCAGGAGACGGCAGCCCTTGCGGCTGCCCTCCCGGCTAGACGCCCCGACTGAAGGTTGGCCACAAGATGTCACCTTCAGGGGGGTAGAACGGGCGATAGATTCCTTCGCCCCATACAAGAGTCCAGGAGTGGATGGTATGTTCCCGGCCTTACTTCGAAAGGCGCTGGAGGTTTTCATTCCACACCTGGTCAAAATATTTCGTGCCTGCCTGGCGCCCAACTATGTCCCAGCCATATGGAGACAGGTTAATGTAGTGTTTATACCTAAGCCCGGTAGAAATTCCTACAGTGGTCCTAGAGATTACAGACCCATTAGTCTCACATCGTTTCTTCTTAAGACCTTGGAGAGGCTGGTGGTTAGGTATCTAAGAGACGAAACACTGGCATTGGTGCCATTGCAATCTAACCAATATGCTTACCAGTCTGGAAAATCGGTTCAAACGGCTCTTCATCAGCTCGCTGTACGGGTTGAGAAGGCGCTTGACCAGCTAGAGGCGGTCTTGTGGATTTTCTTAGATATCGAAAGGGCATTTAATAATACCTGCTATGACACCATGTGCGACGCTCTCATCAAGCATGGTAGTGAGCACACCATCGTACGGTGAATCAGAGCCACCTTGGAGGGCCGCGTGGCTGTTACGGCCCTTGGTGGATCGCCCGTTAGGGTTGCTATTAACAGGGGCAGGGAGGTGTGTTGTCACCACTTCTGTGGTGCCTGGTAGTGGATAATCTACTTACCATGCTCAGTGGAAGTGGGATCTTTATTGAAGGATACGCAGATGACATATGTCTTCTTCAGGTGGGAAAATTCCCAAACACTGTGTCAGGACTCATTCAATGGGCCCTTTCGACTGTAGAGACGTGGTGCAACGAGGTCGGGCTGACGGTTAATCCCGATAAGACTGGACTTGTCGCATTCACTAAGAAAAGAAACTCCAGGGGTTCGTTGAACCGTACCTCTTTGGAGCTAGACTAAGTATCTCAGGGTCGGTCAAGTATCTGGGGGTTACCCTGGATTCTCGGTTGACCTGGAGTGAGCATGTGGAAGTTACGGTGAAGAAGGCTCGGAACTTGCTTTGGGCCTGTAGAAGGGCTTGCGGGGCGGGGTGGGGACTGGGACCCAGGGTGGTCCGCTGGCTCTACGTCGCCGTCGTTCGGCCGACGGTGACCTTTGCATCCTTAGTCAAACGGCTACTGCTAGGAGGAAGCTAAGCAAAGTACAGAGATTGGCTTGCTTGGGCGTAACGGGAGCAATTCGTACGACTCCCACGGGTGCTATGGAGACGCTTGTTGGCCTCCCCCTCTGAATCTGGTGATACAGGGAGAAGCGAGGTCGGCTGCCCATCGCCTCTGGAGTTTCAGGTGTTGGTCGTACCTTCACCCACAACGTGGACATAGTCATATATTGACTCAGCTTCAGAAGTCTGACTCCAATTATGCAATGGGAGTCGACATTATGAAGCCAGTCTTTAATCTAGAACCCAAATATAGGGTTACTATGTTAACTAGAGAACAATGGTCCAGAAGCCCCGAGACTTCTCCCGTTGTCAAAGAGCTCGCCTGATTCACGGATGGGTCCAAGACGGGGGAGGGGACCGGGGCCGGGGTCTTTGGGCAGCCTGTAAATAGAAGGCTCAGCATCTTTCTAGGCAAACATACCACAGTCTTCCAGGCTGAGGTATATGCAATATTAGCCTGCGTTTACTAAGTCGGAACCCATGACCGGCCAAAGAAATACGTCAGCATTTGCTCTGATAGTCAGGCAGCCTTGAAGGCGCTTCAAGCTGCTTGAACGTCGTCTCCTTTGGTACGACAATGCCAGCAGGCGTTGAATGATATCTCTGCCCGGTATGCTGTGAGGCTATTTCGGGTCCCTGGGCATGTCCGAGTAAGAGAAAATGAAATCGCCGACGAGCTCGCAAGCGGTGGTTCGGCTCAGCGATTTGTTGGGCCTGAGCCTGTCTTGGCAGTTTCAAGGCAGAATATAAGAAGAAAGATGAAACGCTGGATAGAGAACAAACATCTAGCATTGTGGCGCGACCCCTGCAGTACACAGAGACAGGCTCGAGAATTGATCTCGGGCCCTAATCTGGCTATGGGGGATCGACTACTGTCCTTTAACAGGACACAAACCATGGTTGTTGCTGACCTGCTTACTGGACATAACACCTTGAGGAGACATTTACACATCATGGGGCTATGTAATGACCCCATGTGAAGGAAATGTGGTACTGAGGAGGAAACGGATACACTGCAGAATACTCCCCGCAAGTTTCCACTAACCGACACGCGTGGCACTGCAGTACATACCCAAAATGCACGAAGCCGCCCACAATGCACCTTGCATCCTGTAGCAACAAGCAACCTGATGCTGATAAGATCGTTGTGACTTCCTTGTGTTTGTTGTGAGTTGTGGAAATGGTTGCGCAAATGCAAGAGATTATTGTCAAGTACGAAGAGCGTGTGCGGAACATGGAGAATGTGCCCAGGTGCTGTGTTTTCTACCCTATAATGTTATTAACCTTTCGACTACTGCTTGTGTTTTCTTGTGATTGCTACCAGCTAGCTTCTTTTTTATATATCACGTTCCCCTGTGATCATCTTTAGGTTAGAGTTTTAAGCTAGGTTTTTTTAATACCACGTTCCCCTGTGATCATCTTTAGGTTAGAGTTTTAAGCTAGCTTTTTTAATACCACGTTCCCCTGTGATCATCTTTAGGTTAGAGTTTTAAGCTAGCTTTTTTTTAAAATACCACGTTTCCTTGTGATCATCTTTAGGTTAGAGTTTCAAGCTAGCTTCTTCTTTTTAATACCACGTTCCCCTGTGATCATCTGTAGGTTAGAGTTCTAGGCTAGCTTTTTTTAATACCACGCTCCCCTGCGATCATCTTTAGGTTACAGTTGTCAGCTACCTCCTTTTCCCTTTTCATACCATATCCCTCACCCCTTCGTCCCCACCCCTCCTTCCTCTCGGGCATGTGACGTAACTCAACCAGCGCAACAGGCGCCCGGGCGAGCTACATTTCCGTGGCGGAAAATCACGGAAATATGCCTGCTCCCGGTGGTTGTTGCGCTGGCGGCAATCTTTGCGGGGAGGATTCTGCAGTAGCTCCGAGGAAACGTCAGTCCACATTTTGTGTGAGTGTGAGGCTTTAGCCTCACTCAGGCATATCTATCTGGGCTCCTTCTTTTTGAACCCGGAGGACATACGGGATCTAGGCGTGGGGGCTATCTGGAACTTTGCTAAGGGAACAGGGCTCCTATAGCCTAGCACAGAATATGGGACACAAATGGCCTGTCATTAAGGCCTAGGTGCATCGGGCCCGGAAGGGCTGGAACCCTAACACTCTTCTACTCTATTCTATTCTAAGGCCCGGCCGACATCGCTCTCGTGATCATAGTGACGCGCAAGGACTCTTATTACGGTAAAATAAAGTACCACCGAACTTGCAGAGGGAGTGTACATTTTTTAACCCTTAAGAGCCTAACGTATATATATCACGCTTCTTGTAATGCCAGAGTGCCCAACATAATATATATATCACGTTGACATATATGTCATTTTGGCAACGTTGTCAGCTCGTTTTTCTATTTTGTGTGCAATGTCTGAACACTGAATAAGTTCTGGGAGCCTTACCGTACCATTTTAGAGTCTAAAAAACTATAGTCTGGGACCTAATTAGCCATGAATGCATAAGTGTCATAAGTCTTCAAAAATTCTCGGACAGTGTTGTATAGTCTTGCATTTAGTGAATGGAACAGAATTTTCTGGTCACGTCTCGAAACTGGATCAATTATAAATGCCTTCCTATGTTCCTAAAATGTAAATACTTCACATCTGTCTCACCCCTACCGTAAATAGCCATGAATGCATAAGTGTCATAAGTCTTCCAAAAATTGAAGTACAGTTACTTCAGTCTTGCATTTTAGTAAGTGGAACGAAATGGTCTGGGCACGTTTGAGCATTAAATGAGTTGTGAATGCATTTTCTGTTTTGCTATAATGTAAACACTTCTTTTTTCACCCTTACCCTAAATAGCCATGAATGCATAAGTGTCATAAAAGTCTTCGAAAATGTCGCACAGTTACTTCAGTCTTGCATGTAGTAAAAACGGAACGAAAAGGTTTGGGTCATAAAATCCAATGATGTGGACCAGCTGCTGCCTGGAGTGACTTTTTCAGAAGACGTATCAGTAGTAAGGGTGTCACTTTAGCGGGTGACGTCACACGTAAACAAACCTAACCTTGAGCTCCTTCCGTAAACAAACCTAACCTTCCCCTCCCTTCCCCCTGCCCTCAGGCGGTAAACATTGCTTCCAGACACTATGGCGCCATGTCTTAACCTAAATTTAACCTGTTATTATTTACAAACCTAACCCTCCCCACCCTTCTTTAGGCCTTTAGGCTATGTTATGTCAATAAAGATGGCGGC
>Ga0268261_10004001_pt1 | contig 10968 bp, 3 predicted proteins | sample TergutNc150P1_FD_190353 | JGI IMG/M metagenome (GOLD analysis project Ga0268261, IMG submission 190353) | Nasutitermes corniger P1 segment gut microbial community from laboratory colony in Florida, USA - Nc150 P1 (SPAdes) (version 2) | ecosystem: Host-associated > Arthropoda: Insects > Digestive...
ATATATATATATATATATGACATTAGTAGCCTAAGGGTTAATGATTTAACCCTTATCCTGCTAACGTGGAGAAAATGGTGAGCTCCTAATAATGCCGGCAAATAGCAGATGGGATTTAATTCAGCGTTTAAAGGGTTAATTATGTAACTATGTGTGGTATATATATTATGTAAGTTATATCTTATTGGTAGTATTATGATATATATTTATTAACTGCAGTTGGGTTGACACCTGGTGGCAGTACACATTTACACACAAACAATACATAGAACAACACAAATAACAACCGAACAACACAAATAACTAATGTGGAAGTGGGCGGGCCGTGCCCCGTCATTGCGAGTTTTACCCTGGCATTTGCCTTACAACTGAGGAAAAAGCACGGAGAAACCTCAGTCAGGGTAAGAGAAACCTCAGTCAGGTTAAGAAAAACCTCAGCCAGAGTACAGTATACATATTACCAAAACACCCACACATTACAAAACCCTCACAAACACACACATAACAAAACCCACATACACATATACACACACACACATTATAAAACAATATAAAACCACCACAGTACAAATTAAAACAAAATGCACATAGGAAAAGCAACACAATGGGGAGAAAGAACAGTACTTAGTTTCTAATGTTGTTAATCCACAGGTATAGCAAACCGTTTTTAACAGGACCTTCACTTCACTGCACTTCACCTCACTTCACTTCACTGCACTTCACCTCACCTCACTTCACTGCACTTCAGCTCACCTCACTTCACTGCACTTTACCTCACTTCACTTCACTTCACTTCACTTCACTGCACTTCACCTCACTTCACTTCACTTCACCAACCATAAATACCCTTCACGTTACACCCTGATTTACTGCGTCACAACAGAAAATGAGAGAAGTTGTATATTTTTTCAGGTTTCCATTCCTGGGTTGGCTGTGCCCATCTCCCTATCACTTAATGTATCGACAACGTCAGCCCACTCTGCAGGTGTCATAGTGACTACGCTTCCAGTTACCACGACTACGGTCACCTGCACAACCACCACCTCAGTAAGCATGGCTTTAGACTTTGAGAAGTTTGCTGAACAACTTAATATTATTTGAGAGCCTGCCATACACAGTAAATCACATAAATTATGGAGAATAATTTTTATGCTTGTACCGTGCATTTCTAATATTAAAATTCTTTTATTAAAATCCAACTAATGCACATTACTTGTTGCGTCAACTCTAAATAAAATTAAAGTCACAATAAACACTCCAACATGTTTCGGTTCACACAGGAACCATCTTCAGGGAGTCTCCCAGTGCTTGGCTAAAGCTATATATATGGTTTTTTTTTTGTGTGCACGTCGATATATACACACACACACACACACATGGTTTTTTTTGTGTGCATGTCGATATATATATATATATATATATACACACACACACACACACACACACACACACACATATACACACACACACACACACACACACATATATATATATATATATATATATATATATATATACTGTAAATAGGACAATTTTAATATTTTAAAGATTTTAAACATTGATATTTCAACAACATAAAACACACGTGAAATTGTAAACTGTACTAGCAACAGCTGCATTTGATATACTTGTGTAACTTGGCAAGGTACTGACTGCGAGCTCCCTGAGGATGATACAACAGTGTCGAAACATGTAGGGAAAGTGTAATAATTTGTCAGTTGATTGTGCATTGGTTGGTCATTACACAAAATAATAAAAGTGTTCTGGAATGTTACGCCGTGCCGAGTGGTAAGTAGTCACCGACGTTTCGTAGGCGCTCCGGAACTTCCAACGGTCGGAAACCTGTTTACCGGTAGACACGGCGTAACATCCCGGAAGACCTGCCCTCTTATCTTCATTTAGAACTCTGTAGTGGGCAGAGATTTGGTTCTTGGAGTGGAAATCACCGTGTGCTTCGCGGTCATCAATGAAAGATTAGTCAGGTGTTACGAATGTCTGAAATTATTGCTGACACCCAGGTGACCTAAGTTAGTGCAGTCCATAAAGTGGAATTTAATCGCAATGTATTTAGCAGTATCGGATATGGGACGTACGGATGGACAGAACCCCTATGTTATGCCTTCACTTCATACTGTCTTATCTAGTCTTAGTACTTGCAACAGTAGAAATTTATTGTCGATCACTCAACTACTGTATTTTGTACAGCAGACTTACTAATACTTCTCCGTATCTTCTCGATTTTAGACGTGATGTTTGAAGTGTGAAGTGTGTCCTACCGTCACGATGTTTGTTTGTGTCACTAATCTGTTGTTGTGAAGTGTACGACTGCAATTAACGGAAATTATCTTTTAGTTCTTATTAAAACTAAGAATGTTTTATTTCCAAAACAGCAGTACTTTAATTCTGTTTTCTCTCCCCTGTGGACGACCTTTTATCACACCCGATGAACTTCAGGACAGCGTCGTCGTCGGAGACAACAAAGCACACCTCAGCTTGAATTGTCAGGCGATGCGAAAGAGGACTCTGACACGGTCACAGACAAACAGGACGTAAGCAAAACATTACTTAGTCCGACATTTTCAGAAGGCGGAGGTTCGAAGTCACGAAGGCGTAGAAGAGCTAGAGGCAATAGCAGGCGGAAGTGTCGCGTGGGGAGCGCCCTTGGAGTCGAATGTGGGCTTTCAGGAACGGAGCTGAAGGTACTGGAACGAGAGAGAGAAATGTCGACAACGGAACCGGAGACGGACTCCACCATTTCCGATGCTGGTGCAAAAGGCGAAGAATGTATTCCTCACGGAGGAGAAACATCTGAGGCTGAAACTGTGGGGGAAGTTGCGAACGATGAAACTGAACAAAACGTTACTTTCACAGAAGTGCAACTCACAAAAACAAGTGTTTTGTCCGCTGATGTCAGTGAGGTAGGTCATAAAAAACAATTGACAGCGGGATTTTCGTCTTCTGCAGTCAGAGATGTTGGCAATGGGAAATGGTATGGTGCAAATGTTACCTCATTGACGGGTAGGGAGGGAACTTCATTGGATTACAGTCGAAAAAGATACATACCAGGTGCTGTTGGTTGGAGCTGCGATACGTCAGAGCGATTCCACGAGAAAGGGGCATGGAAGGGAGGTGGGAAATCGAATTACAGAGATGATATTGGGAAGCAAAACTGTGGTTTTGAAGCTAATGCGACAGAATTAAATGACACAGGAACAGGAAATACAAAAGCAGTCTTATCAAGGCGCGCTGTCGTAAGGGATATTGATACACAGGTAGGGGAAATGACCGGAATTAATGTTAGATCCAAGGAAACTGAACGCGTCGAGGAGGTTATTCAAGTAAAGGAATCACCTGAAGATATTAAGTCTAAATTTGCAAGCCAAGAATGTATGACAGAGGGACTTCGCGAGAAAGATGTAGTTGAAGTTGATAGTGATCGTATAAAGAAAGGAGAGAAAGTAAGTGAAGAGGAGGAAAGATATGTAGACGAAACAGCTTCCTTGTGCGAAACATACTGTGAGGATTTGGTCATGGAAGCCGGCGTTAAAAATACTGTGGGAGTTGTTAAAAGAAGGGCAAAGATTTCGTTTAACGATGAAACAGATACAGGAATTGAAGGGAGAGAGAGCGATTGTAGTGAAATATCGGAGTCTCCTTTAATATCCGAAATGAGCAGTGCCGAAGCAGAAAGTTGGAAACACGAAAGAGTGAATGCCACCGTGCGAAAGGATGTGGAGTTGCAGATTGAAAATAATTGTAAATGTGCTACTAAAACGAGGATCGGTAGAAGTGATCGTGTGGCACAAAAGGGGAATATTCAGGGCGATATATCAGAGTGTAATGCACTTCAGTCAGTTGTTGATAGCTCAAGCTTTAGATTTACAAAGCATTGTCATGAAAACTCACAGGAAGACGGGAAAGATTTCGGTTCGTTCGTGCAGACTGAGAGCGACTTATGCCCTGCTGCTGATGCTGCAGTACTGGGGGCATTTACGTCACTCAATAGTCGGGAGGTTAGACAAAATGCAAGTAGTAAATGTTCTTGTGAAAAACATTTACATCTTCCACTGAAGACGACAGATGTTTCACATATAACTGGCGATCCAGCTTGTGGAAATGAAACGGTTAAATGCTTAAACGAGTCTGTAGATTTCAAGGACATTAGCTTTCTGAGACTAGATTATGAATGCACGATTTCAGGTGAATTGCGTGTTAGCAATGTCACTGGATGTCAGGTTGGCCGTGATTCAGCAGCTGCTTTTATTCCAGGCAGCCTCGTGACTGCAGGAAACAGTTTACAATCTGAGTTGTGTAGTGATGTTGTCAATGAGACGGAGACAGTAACGACAGGTGGTCAAACGCAGGAAAAAGTGGCTTGTTGTTCAGAAATATCGGCAGAAGGAGACAAGTGCAGCACTGAGGCTCGACATGAGAAGGAGGCGTATTCGGTTTCAGAAGAGCCTCTGCTAGAGTACAGGGCTGCTGTTGTATCAGGGGGCGAGGAGGTGTGGGAGGAAGTTGAAGAACTGTGTTCGACAGAAAATATTGGTAAGGGCGATCCAATGGCGGAAAATACAATGCCGGATGGTGATGAAGGGTGCCAGGGCATATCGAATAACTCGACCTTTCTTAAAAATGATAAACTGTCTGAAGAAGAAAAGGAGCTGCTGGATCCTAGTCCTCTGATTGATGCAGATGATGAAGAAACCCTAAGGAAATTCCTACACAGTCTGAACTTGGCGGATTGCAGCAAAGAATCAGGGCGCACTAGGAATACCATACCGAGAGACGCTAGCTCAGAAGAGGTATATGCTATTAGAAAGGGCAAGCGACGGCCGCCCCTGGAAACGTACCCAAGCCAGCAGAGGGGACTGGATGTGATCGTCGAAGAGAACAGCAGTGACTGCAGTGACGGAGAGAAAAGGGTGGAAGAGGCCAGGACTCTGGAAAAAAGGCGGGGTAAAGCGTGGGAAGAAGCCATATATATCCCAGAAACGAATCAGATTATGTTTCTTAGTAATGACAATGAGAAAGGAGAATACGAGAGGCTTGACAACGAAGGAAGGGAAGATTCCGAAGTTCTGAACCGTTCAATTTATTATTCCGAAACAAGGGTTATGTCTTGTGGTATGGAGGGCCAGGGAGGTGTTTGTTTCTTTTACCAATGCGATGGAAATGAGACGAGAAGTTCGAGAACCCGATTTGTTTCCGAAGACATTAGTAGCGATGTTTTCTCTGAAGATATGGAAGACGCTTTAGAAAATGCTGGTGATACAGCGGAATATGATAGTGAAGACGGAAGGGAAGAAGTGAACAGGGATTGTGGTGGAGATGCGGAGGGGAAGGTTGAGCTGGCAGAGAGTAGCGAGGATGAAGACGACATGGAGGTGAAGTGGACGAGAGAGAGGGCGCGAGAGAGGCAGGACGCTGTTGAGATCGTGTACCTTGAGGACGACAGTGGCAGTACCAGCAGCGGAAGTTGCGCAGCAGCGAAGAAAACGGAAGAGGAGGCTGCAGGGGGTTTAGTCGTGGAGGAAAACCCAGAATTGGTGTATGAAGACGTTGAATTTCCCGTTCTGTTAGGGGGCATTACACGCGCAACGGGCGCGGTCCAGGAAGGATCTTCAGGAACTAACCCTGTAGATGTTATTTATGAAAATACAGAATTTCATAGAAATACAGAGACAGCGCCCAAAACGCAACAAACCAACACTGAAAGAAAGAATGCAGATATTCATGATAACTTGCAGTGTAGTGCTGTAAGTGAATCTTTAGCCGGTATTTACGAAGACATCGAATTTGGTAGTGAGGAAATATCACTTGCGTCAGGAGTAACAAGTAAACAGCACGTTTCACTTACCTCAGTTGCGTGCGGTGAAAATAATTTAATCCTTCTTCCAGACTTCCCAGACGTAGTTAGTGGCAGCCAGTCCCGGCCGAATTATGATAACACGCTTGAGTGTAGAGGAAAGGCCGATCAGATTAGTTTCACGGATCAGCTGAGGACCACGAAAGGCGACACTGAATGTGAGAAAGTAGCAACTGTAGGCGTTAGAAACGAGGCCAAGTCCATTCGGCAGAGTGAGTCTATAATCGCATTCAGTGCAGAGTCAGAAATTAGAGTTCCAGCTGGCGACACAGCTGTAACAGATGACCTCAGTAAACTACAGAAAGTACAGCCTTATGCAAGCAATGTAACTATTTACTCTGCTGTAGCAAGTGACGAACACTCTGTAACAGATTATAAAGAAGGGACACGTGTTTCTGAAAGCATTAATGTTTGTGATTCAAAAATGAATGTCATTTCGAAAACAGTAAGTACCGAGGAACGAATTTCGTCCTTGATGCTTCTGAGAGAAAATGTGGATAAAAGTTGTTTAGAAAAGATTGTGTCACAGACTTCAGGCGACAGGCAGGTGGAATCATTAAGAGAAAACGCGGCCGAAGTCGTCACAATAGAAAAGGATTATGGACAAAGAAAAGGAAGAAACGAAATATCAAATCAGAGTCGGTCTGATATAGATTCAGGTACTAAAATACTCCTTGGTAGGGAGCCCATATATTTTGACAAACTGGAACTTGATTCAGAATCCAAAAGAGCTGAGAGTGATGTTTATACGAAATTTCATCAGATTACACCAGAAATTGATACAAACCGCGGAGGTGACTTTTGCCTTAAAACATTTGGAAAGTACAATGGATGCTCACAAAACCCTGACAAATCCCTCTTAACTCCGTCTCAGATCGATTCACAAAACCAAATAGAGACAGAAAGTACGTGTTCTGGGCAGTTGGCTTATAATCTTAACACTGAAGCATTTAAATGTAATTTGGTTTTGAAATTAGTAGGGAACACCCAAGAAAAAAATCCCAGTTGCGGGCGTGAGACGTGTGTAGAACCAGAGTCACCGGTTAGCATATCCGGGGAATACAGAAATGTAAGAGACGACGAAGATGGCTTTGATGACCGCGATTCGATCACCCCAACAAATCGATCCCCTCACGGTTCTTCGAGCAGTGACGCAGGGTCTCACGGTACGGCTGTTTATTGTCCCGGGAGATTTTCACCTCAGTCTTCGGACGCAGATGTTTCTTCTTATGCAGAAGATACCGTTGCCGAAAACAAGCCTTCACGTAAAATGTGTTATCATCATAATGTTGTTAATAAGCTATCTAAATCACGCAGCCATGAAAGTATACCAGAATCCAAGCAATATCCTGGCCCGTCGTTTAAGAATAGAGCAGAAATTCATAGAAAGGTATATATATCTCCAAAGAAACTGAAAAATTTGTGCGTTGATAAGGTTTTAACCCTGCCGCATGGCTTTGATATACTGAGTGTGTTAGGTATTCGTGTCCCATTAAGTCCTGAGGACAAACACGAATGTAATAATCTTGAAGTGAAAACCATAATGCGAGATGCTGTAAAGGTCTTTCAGCTCTTAAATGCTCCACCAATTTCAGCCACATATAAATCTACGGGGAATTGGTCATTATCGGGATCTTTGCCAGATATATCATCCATGCAACAGGAGGCATTAATCAGAGACCAGTCATCTAGCATTAACACCATGAAATTGGCCCCTGCACCCGTTACTTCTCCGCTTTTTCTGGCAGACAGTGACTGGATGGGAATGCCAACTAAGGAAGATCCAAGTCTATTAGTTTGTCTGTCGCCCTCACAAATGCAAAGTTATCAGCAAGGTGAATCACCGACACCGGAAGAAGCCGAAAGTCTACTGGATTTACACTGCAAGTTTTTCCAACGACGTGGATACAATGAGAATCCTCCTCCCCCGCCCACTAGAAGAGTGTTTGGAATACATCACTTTTATGACGAAACACATTTTCCAAATCGGCATCTGAGTTATAGTTTGCGTCGAGATACAGATTGCCAGGTACCGCCATCAGCTGGGCATTATGCAGAGAGCGTGGAAGGAACTTCTGCGTCGTGCAAACACATACTCTCTCCGAGGTTCAGAGCTGTTCTTACGTCATTAGATTCAAAAATACCCTTCAAGGGGAATACTAGGTCGGTAATGGACGGGTTAAAAGATGCACAAGTGGAGGAGAAAAGGGAACTCGGTGTAAGGGAAAACGATGATACAGAGGACGGAGGGGGAGAGAAAGAGAGAGGTAGAAGCCGGCTATTGGCAATTCTCCGAGCTTCCTCCGAACCACAAGAAATCCAAGCCAAACACTTGTCTCCATCATCGTCCTGCAGTCCACCACCGCTACCTCCACTACCTTGCACTTACCAGCAACAGTTCGACATGCTGGGGTTCTTACAGCACAACCGGAGACCAACAACTTTCTGCTGCTCGTCCAACGATAAGGACTTTGAGTATCTGCTGCATCACGGGCCTCCAGGGTCGCCGCCATCTGACAAGAAACAGAATTCATGCGATATCAGCTGGCCGTCACCAACACTTCAAACAAAAGGTGGTGGTAAGGCATCACCTTGGACCAATTCCATTGACACAGCGGACAGTAAGAAAGAAAGGGTTTCATCTTGGTACGGACAGGGTGTTAGTGATGGAAGTAACAAGGAGAGGCTTAAAGTGAAGTCTCTGTCGGACTGGCTGCAGCTTGTTCGTGGTGGTGGTTCCAGTAAAGATTCAGGTGGTACTCGAAGCAAAGACCCTACTCCTTCAGTCAGTGCTTGTGCGAGTACTCAGTCTTCACCAGGGCCCAGTAGGCGAGACATTAAGGATCTATTCCCAAAACCAGAAGCAACCAGGGGTAAAGATAGCGGCATGAAAGAACACCAGAAACTAAAGCAAGAGATTTTAGAAAGAAGATTCTCTTTACCAGAGAGACAACTCGAGAAGGCATACCAAGCAGAACAGAAGTTGATAAAACCACCATTGCTACCAACTTCAGCACGTGAGGACGCAAGACACGAACAGCAGTTAAAATTGTTACAGCAAAGGCAACAGCGTTTTAGGAACCAGCAGCTTTCAAACAAAACGGAACAAACACAAGACAAACGACCTCCATTGCCTCAACAACAAAGCAAACAGAAGCAGTCAGAGACAGAGGCGAAAGTGCAAGAATTATACTGCAGTCGTCCTACCAGAGAAGAACAGAGGCAGATGTCGCCTGTAGTGCAGGAAATGCATCATATAGAACGTCGGTTCGACGCTGACAACTATCGCATTTCAAAGAAGGGAGACATTGCAATAATTAACAATAAAGCCATGTCACGAACACAGAAAGAAGAACATTCGACATTAAGAAATGAGGAGAATGAAGACACCTTGAGGAAGGTCAAGCCTTCACAACGACCGAAGTCAATGCCATCTCCTATAGAATCTCTAGTGACAAGTGGTGAGATCTTCCGGCAGCAGATGTACGTAGAATATATGGACAAAGTCGCCGAGAGAACCGAAAGGCGCCGGAATAAAGTAATTCGACTGTCTGTTCCACGTGAGGACGTGCCGACGTCAGAGACGCAAGACGCCGGCGCCACAGCGGTGCAACAGCTGGAGAACGAGTTTATGGGAAGAGTAAGGGAGAGGATGGACAAGCTGGGACTGAAGTATGAGGAGGAAAGTGACGATGGGAACAAAAGGGAGAGCGGGGAAGACAATTGTTACGTCATATCAGGTGGGGGGGCTCAAGAGATGGGTGGTGGTGGGGGTGCTTCTGTTTGTCAGCTTCCGAAACATCTGCAGGAGTTCCTGGCCATCTCCGGCGGTACAGGAAGCGATAGTGACGTGGACGGTGAGTTGACGTCGTGGAGTGTGCGTTGTGTTATGTCTTTTGTCTAACCTCCGTGTTTTTTTTGGTCAGTACATGAATTTGTAGAACTAATGCACTATACTAGCGAAGTGTGTCTGCTACTAACGGCTTATATAAAATTAGCAGCTGACAAACACAAATTACTGTCCAGCAGTTCTGATGCTACAAAGGTTAGAGTGACACTTAAATTCCATGCCACGATCCAGCCAAGCCCTGGATCAGAGTTGAGTATCCAGGTGTGGAATGAGCATGTGATAGCATGCTGACTGGTGAGGCCTGTCGATCGAGTCACTTTCAGCGGTAAAAGAACCTGGTACTGAATCGTGAAACGTTGCACTGCGGAAGAAATCTGTCTCTAGGTCGTTTCTTTGACCGTGATTGCCACTTAGGGTGCTCTGCTATTGAACCAAGGCCTCCAGCGAGTGCCCGAGTTATGGAAGACGCCTGCTCCGTTACATTTGGTGTTGCATACTTTTGTAAGTTGAATCGTAAGGAAAGTTACACTGCACGGATGCTAATGTTTTCAAAAGTATAATACTTAAACGAACTCGGTTGTGAATAATTCGAGTTTTCTGGTGTATGATGGCCGTGTGGTTTGGTGTAGATACAAGTCCATATGACATCGTATCCCTTAAGACGGGGGTTATCATCAGTACGGCTGTGAGAACCTCAGATTTCCCGACGTCATTCGTGTTTTTGTTAAAATTCCTGGGAGGGTCCCATGTGTATGTATTTTGTCACGATCAAACACACACACACACACACACACACACACACGTATTAAAATATGATAGTATCCGTCAAACACAACTTAATTAGTTAATTAATTATTAGTAGATTGGCAACATGTTTCGACCCTCCGGGGTCATCATCAGGCCTTCATTATGAACCAATTGATATTAGAAAGCTGCGTACATCCTTTTTTAAGTATTGGCCATTAAAATAGATGCTTGCGCAGCATTTCATAACTTTGGTTTGTAAGTTCTTGTAATGACTGATGGAGTGACTTTGACATGCTATAAATTTGATAGAAGCCATCCCGATGTGTCTGGGAACTATTAACCCTTTAAACCCCGAATTAAATCCCATCTGCTATTTGCTGGCATTATTAGGAGCTCACCATTTTCTCCACGTTAGCAGGATAAGGGTTAAATTATTAACCTTTAGGCTACTAATGTCATATGTATATGGAGCACCCATTCTTGATGTTTCTAGATCACACAC
>Ga0268261_10004002_pt1 | contig 10968 bp, 7 predicted proteins | sample TergutNc150P1_FD_190353 | JGI IMG/M metagenome (GOLD analysis project Ga0268261, IMG submission 190353) | Nasutitermes corniger P1 segment gut microbial community from laboratory colony in Florida, USA - Nc150 P1 (SPAdes) (version 2) | ecosystem: Host-associated > Arthropoda: Insects > Digestive...
AGTAGAATGCCAGCTGAAACTATCACGACACAATTCTCATGAAAGAACACCACCTACAATACGACCGCTTTCTTACAACACTTAATAAGAAATGAAGAGAGTTGACAGGCAACAATTCTACTGATCACGTGACGTCCACCTGCAGCGACGATAGCCGATCACGTGATTTCATCGTTGTATCAGAATTACGGCGCCAGCTTAGAGTGTTGCCAACTTTTGAAGACGGAGACCTAATATTTAGTTGCAAAAAGTGAAATTTCGGGAAATAACTAACTCGAAAACTATAGCTAAGCTGAAAATTTCTATGTCATTTTCGAATTCAGCGGCCTCATATTAGTAAAGTGTACCCAGTCTCGTTTCCGTAACATTTTGTGTGTTGAACAGTGTTATTGAATGGATTTCTTTTTATATGGCTCAGTAATTTAAAATGTGTTGCAGAGAAAATGTTCACTTCAGATATCCATATTGCCGCCCGGGGAGGCCGCAACTGTAAGCGCGGGAATTACAATTAACATGTGAAATCAAGGATGTGAAATATGTATTCAGAAATCAAAAGACACCAGTGAACACCCATCCTGAGAATTCGTGAAATACCACTCCCTCCCCAGGCTTTACTTTCGAATTCCCGAGTAACACAGGGTGTCCCAGGAGTTAAGTTCACTCCTTCGGGATTTAATTCCAGAGCTGATTCTGAGTAAAAAATGCCATATACACATGGGTCCAATTCGCAACGGTTCAGGAGTTATGAGTTTTTAAAGTACAATAAATAAATTAGAAAAATAGGGGAGCATTGTGCATTTATTGAGATATGTTGTTAAATGTACAGTTACAAATTCACCGTTCAACATTCAAGCAAGTTGTTCGAAGTCTCCTCCATCTGCTTAGATACCTTTTCTGACTTGTGTGACCAGAGAACTTCTAACCTTACGAAGCACTGCAGTGCTTCCTAAGGTTAGAAGTTCTCTGCCGCTCGCTCCGATGTAAGGAAACTGCGGGTGCTTCATTCCAAGTGGATTCAAATTGCTAGCTTAGTACATTGGTACACTGGTAACAAGCAAATTCACGTTGATTTGGGAGTCCTTTTCGTTACCGACCACGTATCTCTGAGAGTTTCGACTCAAAGTTAGGTGATGTTGGGAAACCCTTAGTTACACAGCTCGGCAGATACCTACGCTGACCGAGCGTTGGACGGCTCCCCTAAAGCAGGAAGATCGCAATCGACAACTTGTCTTGGCCACCCATAAAAGGCTGCCATGTCGGCACATTGAATCGTGCCCAACTGGCACTTTTCGACTAACCTGACCGAGGGCTTTTCCGTGCTTTGTTCCTCAGTTGCATGGGAGATGACAGGGTATAACACGCAAAGACGGGACACGGTCCACACTTTTGGCACGTTTATTCTAACGTTAACTTCAAACATGACCATTCTGGGTTCGAATTGCAGAAAGCCTTCCAGCCGAAGTTGTGCCATAACATAGGCCTATTGCTTCTTGAGCAATGGTCCTCAGTTTGCCAACGTCGGGGTCTTCAACGGCGACAGGAAATCGGTAGCGTAAGCGAAATCCCAGTTACAATTAATGTGTCTGATATTGAGCCCAGTGATGCGGTAACGCAGGAATGGCTAAACTGATATAGGGATGTGATCTTGCGCTTTCGAGTAAGTCTCCACTCTGAGCCCTTTGTTTGGTTTTTTTGGCTGTGTTGTCAGGTAACTGAGAGTAACTAACTGAAAGGGGTCAACAAGGTTAGGCGCTTCTTTGCCTGAGAATGGAAACAGAGCCGGCTTACGAAACATCGTGCTTCTTTAAAAATTAGACAATGGACAAAGTCCCCCAAAAGAAAAACGTGTCAGTTAACTTCAGTCCTCCTTTATTCTCTTTTGTGGATTTCTTGATCCTTGAAGATCTGACTAATAGGTTGTCCCGGAACGTCGATCATTAATTACTAGTTTACACTGCAGAATATCTCGGAAAAAGCTTAGATATCACATGACGATTTGGCGATGCAGGCCGGGTTTTGGCTCCGCTTGGTCGGGTTCGGCACTTCATACCGGAATTTCAGACTACCTCACATATTTAAGCGCCAAATTTAAGGGAAAAGCTCATCTTGTATTTGAGTAAATAGGTGTATGTTTATTGTTACTTACACATTTGAATTTATTTCAAAATTACAACATTATTACTAGAGCTAATTTTCCATTTTATTGGGGAGTCCATCTAGCTCCTGGTGAATGGGTACTCTGGATTTTCTTTCCTGAGAGTCGAGCGGCTGTGGTGTGAAGCTGGTCACTCCCCCACATCTAATTCCACCCACATTATTTCAGTTCATTATTCATGAACCACCCATTTGATGCTGTGTATGTAGGCTGTACTATTAAATGAATTGTCAAGAAATGTGAGAATGTTATTTGTAACAAATTTGACTTATTTGTGTGGAAACTGGGTCAATAGATTGCATATTTATTAATTTATTGTTTTTGCTATCCCCATGTTCAGCATCAGCGGGAGAGTATGCATTGTTAAAATTTCTTTTAACAGCTATTTATTGTATGATAATAAAAATAGACCAAAAGCCAAAGATTTCTGTAATGTGTGCGTGTTACATGTAGTCTTCTATTGTATGTAGTAGGTCTATATTCCAGCGTCTTGAAACTAATTATTTTGAATGGTAGTTTTTTGAAATTATTGGCAATTCTACCTTCACTGCTCTTGAGAACTGGCTGATCTTGAAGAATTGAATGCGACATGAAATTTTTTTATTGAAGAACATCATGATTTTTGTCAACAGCAAGTATGTTATTATATTCTGCAAATAAGACTAATTTTACCACTTGGGTGTTTAATGGGAGTTCATTTATGTATAATAAAAGCAAAAGAAGCCATAAAATGGAGCCTTGTGGCAAACCATGCACTGTATTGCTGAGTGAGGATTTCTGTCATATTTCTGTGTTCCATGGGGAGTTTTCAACAAACTGTGAACGGTTAAGTAAAAAAGATTTAAACAACAAATTCATGTTACCTCTGATACCATACAAATCTAATTTATCAAGCAATGTGTTGTGGTTTAGAACATCATATGATTTTGTAAGTTCAAGAAATATTCCTCCTACGTGTATACATTGATCCATGACCTCTTGAGTAGTTTTTATGAAAGCTTGACTAGCCGTTCCTGTTGATTTCATTTTCCTGAATGCATTCTGTGCTTCTGATAAAATATGTTTATTTACAAATGATGTTAACCTATTATACATCAACATCTCTAAAATTTTGGGGAAAAAACAGTAAAATGGATATTGCTGTGTAGTTTTGGACATCTTATCCCCTTGTTTAAAGAGAGGTCTTACTTCTGCAATTTTTATCTTAATCTGGGAAAAGTGTATACATTTTATATATATATATATATATATATATATATATATATATATATATATATATATATATATATATATAATGTATACACTGTTTACCTAAAAATGCAGGGATTTCAATGAAGCCTGCTGAGGAATTACCCTGTAAATTTGTATTACACTCTGTACTTCATTTTCAGTGACAGGATAAAGAAACATGGTGCTTGAACTGTAAACAATTTTTTACTGTAAAGTATGCACATTTATATGACTGCTAACAAATTATCTACCGTTAAAAAAAATTAACCTTTCCAAAACATTTTGAGGGCTATATATAATTTCATTTCCATTTATTAAATGTATTTTATAATAATGATGTATAGAATTTCAAAGCTCTTTATTTATTATTTGCCACATTACTTTTGTTTTATTTTTAGCCCTCAAACAAATCTATCAGTCTCTCTCTCTTCTTAGCTTCTTTTATAAGTTATATGATATCTCTTAATATAATCCAATGATTCTCCTGAAAGATTTGTGATTCTCTTAACTATTTAAAAATTGCATTCCTTATCTTGAAACTTTTAAACCTTGAGCATTCCACTTATTTACATCTTGATCCTTCACATAAATTGCCTTTAGAGGAAATGCTCTTTTAAAATAACATGTAAACGTACACATAAAAACATTAAAAGAAATATTTACAACATTGCATAAAAAGGTATGCAGTAATTATTTAAGTTCTTCTATAATCTTTTCTGTGACTTGTCTTTTTCTCATGGTTACCAGTACTGTTTCTGGATTATATAATTTTATATGTAATATTTGTGCTAAATGATCTGAATAACACACATCTAAAACTTCTGTTATGTTTTCATAATTTATTTATTATCATAACATCAATTAATGAACTTGTAGTATTTGTAACCCTGGTTAGTGACTTCACAGTAATTGTCAAATTATACAAGAAAAACAAATTTTGCAGTTCTTGGAGTTTTGCACTGTCTTGCAAGAAACTGATATTCCAGTCACCACATAACATTAATTGTTTGCCCTTGGATTTCACTTTACAAATTACTGATTCCAACTTTTTCAAAAAATTGTAAGTCTCTCCACCAAGTGACCTATATATAGAGACAAATGTAAGTTCAAACTCCAGCAATTTTTCTATAGTCATTGCAAAGAATTTTCACTTTCTGTCCCTTTTAAGTAGTTATCTTCTTTAGTTTGCCATTTTTTCGTACAAAAATACATGCTCTCCCATGATTACTGCTAAATCTACCAAAATTACTCTGTAATTTAAAACTTGCATTTGTTCTTCCATTTGCCAATGTTTTGTAAAACATAAAATGTCTAAATTTATTAATTCTGGATTTAACAAAATAGATAATTCAGGTAATTTATTACTTAAACTCTGAACATTATGATGCAAGTTTATTTGAACTAAAGAATTAAAATCATCTCTATTTCCCACCTTATCATCCACATTTATTATTTATGGTTGGAACCTGTTCATAAAAAATCATCACTACTAGTTGTAAGTAACCTGTGAGATTGTTTAGAAGGTATCAAGGCTGGTGCATATTCACTCTCTCCCAGTCCACTATTTTTTTTTTATTTTCTGTCTTTATTATTGTTAAGTCTTTTGTCCTTTCTTGATTAAGTTTTTTCTTTTCATAATTTTGGTTTATATTTACTAGTGGAATATGATTCTTCTCCCTGTCCATCACATGCTTTTCCGTCCATTTCATAGTGATTGTGTCAACCTCTTTTTCGTTAAAAATATCTTTTATAGTATTTACAATTTTCTTTGCTGACTGTTCTTTCCCCTTTGAATTTAGATGCAAACCATGTTCTGTAAACTGGTCTCTTATAGTGTCTTAGAATCTTATTCTCAATAATAAATTAATGATACTAGACAACCAAACATAATGAATTATGTCTGGTGGTACAAGGCCAACCTGTTACTTTGGAAGACAGTGTGATGACAGTTTATGTTATAATGACATTAATTGCTGTTAACCAGCAGCATCCTCTCTGTAACGACTCAAGTATTGGCCCTCGTGAACTACTGTTGAGACTGTTTGTACCCATAGGATTCTGAGCTTGCACTTTTCTTACCAGCACTGGTCTGGTTTTCCAAGGTTATGAATTGTGCAGGCAGGTTACTATATATGTCTCAGGTGTCTCAGTTGCTGACACAACTCAGAGCTTTGAGTCATAATGGTTCATAGCTTAACACTTTATATTGTTTTTAGTATTGTTTTTTTCTGACTTTACATGTTAGTTGACAAGCCAGAATTAATATGTTAATCTCGCATGTCTCTCCTTTCAAGTTCTTTTCTATGTGGCACTTAGAAAAATGAATATAAGGTATGTCTCACCTAAGTGTTTTAGCCCTCAAATTTTAGTCCTTTATTTTTGAAACCTGAATTCTAATTAAAAGCATTGTAGAATCAGTCAGCTTAATTGTTTTTATAACATGTATTTCCTTCCTTTCAGAGGACTATTTCTTTTCGGACCCAGAACTTAATGACCCTATCCCCATTGACTTCTTGAGCCACAAGGAACAATATGAACAGACTGTGCGTAAAGCCTGTATTGTGTATAGGAAATCACATGAACTGCAAAAAGACAAAGAGGGCACTGACGTGCACAGGTATAGTACAGTGTAAATTTTTTTATATGGGTTCTTATAACAAAATATAGATCTTCTAAGACAGGAGTAAGGTAAGAAGTTCTGGCTTTTATCTGCAGAGTTAATAGTAACTTTTTATTATAGTTTAAGTTTTTCAAAAATTGGCACTTGTTAATTTTACATTTGCTTAATTTTTGCATCTCCAAACAGCTGATTATTTTCAGATAATTGTCTACTGGGATATGACATCTTGTATTAATTTAATAGAGAGATACCAACTTTTCAGAGGAACACTGTCTAATCAGGGTAGATAATGGAGGCAGAAGTTTTGTCAGTAACATCTGTACCTATTTACCAAAGTACAAGGTGTTACATTGTTGTATACAAATGTTATTGATGGAATTTATATGTCATTGACAGATGTTATAGTGAGTATTACTTACAGGTGTTATTATGTACAAATTTTATATGTCCTATATACAAGTAGTATCATGTTAAATAAGTGAGAGATCCATTTCATGAGTGTTGTTATTCAATGTATTGTGGAAGACTATGAAGACACTTAAAGCTAGTAGACAGACCATAATTCTTTGGCTTCGTGCATGAAACCCATAACCCTCAAATTTGAAAAAGTTGAGGTAATAGTGTCCATGTGTTGGCTGAGCAAGTATCCATCACCTCAAAACAGGAACATATTGGGTGGTGTCTATGGTAAAGTACAGGTGACAGCACCTGATGAATCTTCTACAAGTAATCCTTTATATCGCAGTTGTTTTACAGAATTGTCAAAATGCGAAGAAATAGTGTAAGTACTTTACAATAACATGCTATCTAACCTATAAACTGTAGGTTTTGAATAATTTCTTAATATTTATTACTGTAGACTGTGACTCTCTGCTGCTAAAAATATAATCATGGAGACCATGAATTCGTATAAAATGTATCACAGTAGTTTGCCGGACACTTCACTCCCTGGAACTTAAAAATACACCTTGTAACTGTAATTTCAATGTCATTGTTAGTATAAAAAAGGGTGGAGCAACATAAACAGAAAGTGATTGTACTGTATATCTTAAGCATATTTCTTAACATTTGTAAGAAACTAGTAAGCTTATCTGCATTCATTTAACATCATGAAGTTCATTACACTAGCATTATTAACCTTTTAAAGCCTACTGGTTACGTGATGCACCACCAAGTTTAACATTCAACAACTGTACGCTCTGCCCACATTGTATTTATGTGTTTTGTATTTATCTGAGAACAAAAAGCGACTTGTGCCACTTACAGCGTAAACTGTGGTTTTTATAAACGAGATGAAAAGTGTTTACAGCGCGGTACAGACTGGGTCTTTAAATAAAGCGGTCTGCATTTCGTCTTTAAAGGGTTAATGCAATGCATCCTTTATAGATTTTGATAAAGATAATGAAGAAAGTGGACACCGAGGAAAGAAAAGGACTTGATGCCTGGAAAAGTGGGCATTTGGAAGGACAGGGGCACATAGGCCGTAGAAGTAAAATGCATAATGCGGTAGTAGAAGGACTCCCATGCATCTGTATCTATAAATGTTTGGACATAGTGTCAACGGAAGAAAACACGAAAATGTGAAATGCATTTTACAGCTTACATTAGTCCACCTCCCACAGATATGTTTAAAAGCGGTTGACAAGAAGCGTGTGAACATGGAAAAGGAAATACCACATCACAGTGACTTGTGAATGTAGTGTCATGGTTCAGGAAGTTCATAAACGAATCTGTAAACAAACGCTGTGTAGTATTATGGGCATTAAGCAATACAGTATAAATCATATATGTTGCATGGTGAAGAAACATGAGAATACTCAAGAGGACATGAGGGGAATGCACCATAACAGACCAAACAGTGTTTCTGAGTGGAGAAAGGGTGTACTGCAGACATTAATTAAGAAACTTCCAAACTACAGAAGCCACTTCACTTGAAGGAAAAAATCCAAACAGGTATTATCTTTCCCCTGAACTGACAAGATGAAAAATGCACAAACTGTATGTAGATGAATGCGAAAAATCTGCTGAGGTGCCAGTTTCCCTTAGAGCCTTTGAGATATTTTAAAAAAATGATACAAGTTGCATTGTGGCCACCCAAGTCTGGACACATGTAAATTTTGTGATGAATGGACAATGAAAATTGAAGCAACAAGCATTTCTGATGAGAGCAGCAGATTGAGAGGAGAATATGAGCTTCATCTTCAGAAGGCACAATTTCCTCAAGACAAAATAAAATGAAAGAAGATATCGGGAATGCATAATAGCAACAGTTTTTTGGATATATCTTTTGACCTGCAGCAAGCTCTAACAACTCCTCACATAAATATGAATGAAACTTTCTATTGTAGACAGCAGTGGACCTACAATCCAAGTTTCCGTGGTAGTACCGGACAGTCACACGTGTGCATGTGTTTGGAAGACCAGGCTGGTAGGTGACTTGAAGAAGTAGCAAATTATGTGAACAACTACATTCACACTACATGTGAGTAGGGTAGTTTACAGAACATCAGGTCAGTAATAGCTTAGATTCCTGTGGGAGACAGAATAAAAACAAGTATCTTATGTCCTTCTGGTACCTCATAATGCATGTTAAGAAAGCATTTGAGAGTGTAGGACATAATTTCCCAGTACTTAGCCACACATATCTAGTGTGTGATAGGGACTTTGGTGTATTAGAATGGAAGACAGTGAAAACTCTGCTGTATATGATCCAGAATCCTGGTTTAACCTTGTTGAATTGGAGAAATAGAACACTTTCAAGGTAGTCAGAATGATGCAAGAAAAACACTTTGTGTCAATAAGCCATTTAATAATACTCTGAATTTCAAGACTAAAGTTATGCATGGCAAATTAGTATACCTATGTAAGGCACCAAGAATCATACTTTCCAGAGAGCATCCAAGGAAAATGTTGGCTGTACACATGATATATTAGAAAATCTTCAAGAGCTGAATTCAACATAGAGGGAGAAAGCAAGTCTCAGAGAGAATGAAAATAACCTGTCACACTTGCAATGTGAAAGAAGACGTATTGCAGTACTTAAACTACTTAAACTTTCAGATTAAAAAAAAACTGTGTGTTTTAATACCAGACAGGTATCCTGAATTTTATACAAGTTTGTCAAGTGAAGAGTCCAGTTAGACTTTGTCACCAAATTGTTGGAAGGATGACAGTACTTGAAGAGTTGGATGTTGAGATTATATTATCAAAATCAGATTGATGCCCAGAGATCTTGTTCCTATGTGTGGTCTTGTTTCAATCTGTAAATGACTACCCTTTGCCTTTTTATGTTGAATGCTTCTGTCCTCAATTTTATGTTCTCTGCAGCAATCTGCGTATAATCTTGCCTCCAGCTGAGAGTTCTCAACTTGTTTGACTAGTTTTTGGAAGAGGTGTGTGTTAACCAATATTGTAGTTACTATTCTGTAAATAAATGGAAACAAAAAACAAAATATAAACTAAGATTTTTATTGCATTATGTGTTGTGGGTTTTGGTTTCTTACGTAGGGACTATGCATTTTCTGTTTCCATATTATCATTTTTATTATTATGGCTCTTGCGTTAGATGTACATACTTGTCAGAGAATAAGCATCATAAAATTCCAGCTGTCATTAAAAGATAACTGTAATAGACCACTTAACAAATGAGACTGCCACCATTTCCTTTAACCAAAGTTTTCTCGGAAAGTGTTAAGTGAGGGTTACGGGTTTCATGCACGGAGCCATAGAATTGTCACCCTCAGGTCAGGCAGTGGAGGACAGGCCCTGTCAAGTTTATGGTGGTAATATAACCCCTGACCCAGAAGAGAGCAATTACTGAAATATTGTTTTAATTAGAAGCAGTCTTTGTATGCCATGTCAGAGCTTTGATTTAGATTACATAATTTTAGTAAAATCACAGTTTAATTACTTATGTCTCCAAACTTGATGGGCACTCTCGATCATGAAGTCACACAAGCAAGATCTGTTCGAATCATCAATGGATTCAGCGATCATTACTCTTTCATTGAACAGCTGTTACATCTATCACACCAGTCCTGTCACTACATACTTGCTTCGGCTTGGCACATGTTATACTTGTATCCACCAGTTTTGAACATGCATCAGTTGCAAGTATCCTAGAAACGCAGATACAACAACATCCCAGAGTCTTAATCCTGGAAATGTCATTTTCAGACAAAAAGCTCAGTGTAAAAGTCACTGGTTCTAAACTGTAAGAAACACTGGGGAATGGTTTTGAAGCAGAACAAGGTGATGCAGTGACAGTATGAATTAATGACATGTTTCTGTGTGCTAGTTCAGCATTTTTCCAAGTCTGTGAATGAGTGTTTCTAGAAATGTGAACCACTGTATCATTCCTTTATGTCAAATTCATCTTTGATTAATTCTACCACATTTCTATACAGACGAAAACCAACTAGAATATACTGCTGTTGTGAGTTGCTCCAGATATCTTTAATAAAATTCTGACATGTTTGAGCCCAGGTGGGTCATTATCAAGGAGTCACATGAGTACATAAAGAGGCATTAAAGGTTTACCATTTTATGCCACAACAAACTATCTCATGTGCTAATGTGAAGGTGGTATAAAATTGAAGTTGTAAATTCAAGTTTAACCCTTATCCTGCTAATGTGGAGTGTAGGGTGAGCTCCTAATAATGCCAGAAAATGGCAGATGAGATTTAACTTGGCGTTTAAAGGGTTAAGCTTGTACTGTTGTTTTTTGAAAAGTGTAGATTATGAAAAACATTATTACTTCTAGTAATACATTATTATTCTAGTAAAACATTATTTAGTCCATGTGTAATTGAGTATTACACAGATACATAGGTACATATACATACATACATACATACATACACACACACACACACACACATACATACATACATACATACATACATACATACATACATACATACATACATACATACATACATACATACATACATACATACATACA
>Ga0268261_10004003_pt1 | contig 10967 bp, 8 predicted proteins | sample TergutNc150P1_FD_190353 | JGI IMG/M metagenome (GOLD analysis project Ga0268261, IMG submission 190353) | Nasutitermes corniger P1 segment gut microbial community from laboratory colony in Florida, USA - Nc150 P1 (SPAdes) (version 2) | ecosystem: Host-associated > Arthropoda: Insects > Digestive...
GTCGCGAGATATGAACAGTTTCCGGGGAATCACTTCGGACAGCTAGAGATAACGCGTCGTTGGCAGTTATTACTACACGCTGCGTAATAACAAAGATCAGCGTAATTCTCAACGCCTTCGAGGCGGCAGCCTGCAATCACGCGGTGTCCAGCTCTCACTATCACCCCTCCCGCGAAGCGGCATTCGACGCAACGCTGCCAGACCATCGGGGCGGCGCATACCGGTCAAGAAAGGGACGAATACCCTATACACAGGCGTTATTTGTCGGGTATTTATTGTTCTCCGTAATGCTTCCTGCATCCACATCTTTGTGCGTAGTGGAACAGGCGGGAGTTGTATGTTTCTAGACTGGTCAGACAAAGAACTGCGAAAAGCGTCTGTTAGTATCACCACGTCTGATTTCCCACATGGAATATTTCGACTCCCACTGTACAGATATTAGTGAAATTTTAAATCGGGGACTTGCACCAAAACTGATTTGTAGATTCAGTTTTGTTACAGTGTGACCAAAACAACAAGGCACTTCACTTTAAGACATTTTCTATGGCGTAGCTGTAAGGCGTGGGGGTGGGGGCGAAGAGCAGTGATGCTGCCGCAGAATTCAAGAAGCAGTAAAATGAATATTTTGAAGGAAAAAGTTTGACTTTCTGCGCACAATATATTTTATATTACTGGGCAAAATAAAAGGACACTCCATAAAAGATAACGATTTTTTTAAGTCTATAATTCATGCGGGGGCAGTCCCTGTAATTACTCGTCCTGGGCACCAAAAGACCTCGCTACGCCACTGGAGCTATGTAAATTTATGTTACTATCATGCTAAATTATTCTTTATTTGAAACAAACTTAAGAAAAGGCTGTAGAGAAATTAAAAACACATTTTACTTGGTATACAACTGTCTGAAAATCATGCCATTTACGAACAAATTACAAGAAGGTAAAATCGGAAAGGCCAAACATATGATGATCTAAATATATTATAGCGCCACACAGATGTGACTTGCATGCCGGGCACTCCAACTTACCAAATATATACCAATTTTCGGTCACACGAATGAAAACTGAAATATTACGGAATGAATTAACTGTCATTATGATGTTTGGTTGCAGTGTGCTACATATATTAGGCCATGAAAAAGCAGTGTTTCCATTCTGTGAATACTGGTACAATATATAGAAAAAAATGTGTGAGTTAAACATTCAGGCCGTCCGAGATGTAAAGGCATATCAGTCCACTGGTAAGCAGTTATAGACGTTTCGAATGATCGTAGTGCCTTCACCGGCAGGGTCAAGTATACCACGAAGACAAATCGTCAGCAGCACCACTGTAACGATTCAAATCTGGGTTTTAGTTGGTTTGTGGAGCAACATACATAAACTTAGAACCCTGAATTTCTGGATGCTCATATATATTTTTTTTTAATATAAAGAAAGGATGGTAATTGCACACAGTAACCGGACACGTAACGATTCTTTCGACAACTCCCATTTTCGCCACAAATGTAAACGCACAGAAATCTCGGATGAGAACGCGTACGACCGGCCGTGATCCCGAGCCCCAGCCGCAGAGCGATCGCCACAACAGCTCACCTCTCAGTCATCGCTATGCAGGCGTGGGTGATGTTGTTGTTGTTTCCTGCGCTCTCGCGCGCTGCGCTTTCAGGTCTCTATGTGGATAACGGCGTGGACCGTACGGAAATGGCACGGCCTCTGACTCTCAGCGAAAGACGCGAGGTGGAACACGAGATTCTCAGCCTGCTGGGACTCCCCAGTCGTCCATCGCGCGCCCCGCCAGGCAGTGCGGCGCCGCAGTTCCTTCTCGACGTGTACAAGTCCATGCTTGACTCGCCCCGGGGCGACTTGAACCTCAGCGGTCGCGATCTTAACGCCATCAAGGAAAGTGACGTCATCATGAGCTTCACTAGCCGCAGTGAGTTCTTTGCTCGCCCACTGTTGGTCTCTTAATTGGAACTTCCTGTTCCGGTTATAGTATTTTATTCCGCAGGAATGAATGCTAATAGTTCAGCAATCCTCCAGTCCCTTGTTCCGTTTGGTCAGAATTACATAGCACTCTGAAATGGTTATAAATATAAAATAATAATAAATATATTTAGCTTGCTTGTAGAGTCAGGATTAAGTTCACTGTACTAAAAGTGTTGAGCCATTTCATAATGTCCGGTATGTGCCGGCTATCCACAGGCGACGCCCATCAGAGTGGATTACGGCATGAAAGGGGGCGGCGTCTTTGGTTTGATGTGAGCGAGGTGCCAGCTGGTGAGCGCATTGTGAGTGCGGAACTGCGATTGTTCCGATCGGAAGGCTCCGCACCTCAGCGGGCAACAATTAGTGTATACCAGATAGTAGCAGATGAAAGGGGGTGAGTTGTGCAGTCTTTTTCATACTTAAAATGCTATGTCTGCAGGAAGCTGGTCTCGTCTTGCGACGGGATCGCATGTGTGAAGTTTGCTGTGATATAATACGTGCAGAATGCTGCCTCGTATCGTTGGATTGTGCTTACTTCCCTTCCTTTACAGCGAGAAGGCCCTGGTGCTGGTTGACAGTGTTTCTGTGGGCCCCGCAGGAAGCTGGCTCGTTCTGAATGTGACAGACCCCCTTAGCTCCTGGGTAGCCTTCCCGGACTTAAACCTGGGGCTATACCTCTCAGTGCATCTGCCCAACAAGCCCGGTAAGTGGAAGCAGCCTACTCTTCCAAACCGCACTGTGCCCAAGGCAACGCATTCCTCAAGTAAAAGTAAACAGTTGAGATGCAAGGACAGTTGTCACGTGACTGGGACGAACAGTCTTGAGGCCACAAGCTACGCACTTTCCAGCGTTGTTTGAATATAGGGTGGTCGAGGCACACATTACGGAAAACGTTGAGAACTTTGGTGGTATTAGCCACAGTGCACGCGCCGAATATCCTGTCCGCACCCTTACGTTTATTTTGTTTTGATACGTATATATGGTGGCGTAAATAAATAGCGTATTTAGCGCTCACTGGCATGTTTATCACCAATAAAAGTAAAGCCTATTCAACCTACGTAAAATTTTCCTCGAAATTGGATCACAAGAGCAATCATGTTACATGAAAGTCCAGGCACATTTTACACATATTTCAGTTACTTTAACGGATACATTTTAGGACAGTTACAAGAATCCATTAATTGACCCCCCCCCCTCCCATTTTTTTTTGCGCGAATGGAGCCGAAAACTGGACATAAGCTGAGTGATGCCATGTATTCTGGTCCATGGGTTGCCAAGTTTTGGAAACAGGTCTGCATTTGGGGGGAACAGAAATAGTGTTTTAGGTGGATTTAGGCATTTTAGAGTTGCTGTCTCCAGCCAGGTTATTAGTTCAAGCAATGGGTCATGGATGTCCAACCAAAGCTAGTTCATTTTTTTTTCTGACCGCCAATTAATTAATGTGGATGCCTGGGGAAATAGTCAAGTGACTGGAATGTGACCTTTTAGCTATGCAGCTTCCCCTCTTTGTAACTTACACTGTAGGGGATGAATAGTTACATGACACAGCAGCATATCATGAGTGCAATTTGGGTACTAACTCACTTTTTACCTGCACCAGCAGTTAAACTGTAGTAGAAGTACACATTATTAATATACAGCTTCAGTGAATCAGGTGTACATTTGTAGACGTGTTTGAATACTTCGTCCCGTTTCTCATAACACTAATCTCAGTGTTCAGTGTTATAAAAGTGGAATTGATTTCTTTTATTTCTAATGGGATCTGGCTCAATTGACAAAGGTGACCCTAATGCATTTTTTTTTTATTTTTGTACTTGACAGTCCAGTCATACCTGAATACTGCTGTGCAGGAGGTGTTATTTGAATATGGCTGGGTCAGAGTACCAAGATTTTATAATGAAGATGTTTATCTTGGCAATTATTAGTGAAGGACAGGTGCTATAAAATGATAGGAAATGAGTCAATCAGCATGAGTAAATTAATATGACATGTGAAAACAAACAAAGTCTCTGGGGATTGCAATGTAGATTTTTATGAGAATGACGCTTCACACTGTACATTTGATGTTAACATACCAGATGTTGCACAGTAGGAATATATCAGGATGATAAACTCCATTATTAAGTCATAAATTTTTCTTCCTTTTTGGGCACTAAGTTTTAGGTTCATGGGCTCTTGGATTATCCAGCATTGGCAAACATTGTTTCAAAAATTCTTCCTTCCTTTCCAACAACTTACAAATGTGAATTAGGGTTTTCAAGTTTTCTTCACTTCAAGAAAGTTACCCATTATGGTTTTATTCAAGTATGTTTATTCATTTCCATATAAAAAACTACAAGGCATTACTTTTCAGCACACCCTTCTTTGTTGAAACTCAGGAATGTGTAGTGTCTGAATAAGAGCATGCATATTGTAGATGTTTATTTAGTAATTTTTTCTTCAGAAGCCGACAGTAACTCAGCCGGTGCAAAAATTTTCCACATTAATTTACCTTGGTTCTTTTCTGTGTTCCCAGCAGCTCATCACTAGACAGTATCCAGAAGCACCTGAATACAGCCCACACCCTTATATCCTACGTCTTTATGATCCACGCTTTGGCCTTTTAGGTTTCCGATTAAAAACTGTATCCAATTCAACTAAATTATGTATACATTCATGCCTCACATTTACCATATGCTATATCCGTGTAATTCTGTTTAACCTTTTGGCACCGGAGTTTTACATTTAAATTTTAGCACACTCTGTACGTAAAATGTGAATAATACAGGAACCAAAAAACGTAGCATTATGAAATAAACGGCATTTCGAAGAGAAAAATGGAGAGTGTGCAGCATGTTTAAAATACTCAGTACTTATATTTGTTGAAAAAATATATAAAAAATGCAAGATCTGGAGGGTAGCGGTATGCCCGTCCTATATATAGGACGCACGGTTCTTATACGTTAATTGTATTACGCTAATATATGGTGAAGAGTATAGATTATAAAATTTGTCATTATGGAATTCTTCAATCCTCCTATGCCTACCAATGTACACCAGACAGTCATTTCAGTTGAGCGTTTATCCACATATTCCTGCATATTCCACCAGGGCTTCAGAATGTCTGTTAGTACCTACAGCAGTTTGACTGTGTTGTTCTGGGCATCATACACATAATTTGTTTTGTTGCATAGCTCATGAGATCCTCCCAGAAGACATTGGGATTGTGAGCTCAAAGGGACTGGACACTAGTAGGCAACCATTCATGGTGGCATTCTTTCAGTCCTCTGGACGTCACACTACACACTCTCGTATGACACGAGACACCCAGTGGCGCAACAAGAAGAGGGCTGACACAACACCAGCAGACACCACTTACTATCCACACCTATTTACAGGTAGGACCAGTATAACATTCCCTCAGTATGAAGAACTTGTGGGACTGCACTGGGTATCATACTGTTTGTCTGTTTCAGATTCTTCAGCACACTGGTCTTCCAGGAGCTGCCAAATACAGACACTATTTGTGAGCTTCAGAGATTTGGAATGGCATGTAAGTAGGCACATTTTGTAACAGAAAGGTGTTCTTTTTGCATCTTTGTTATTTGTAACGGCTCTTTTTTCCTTGCAGGACTGGATCATAGCACCAAATGGGTATGATGCCTTTTACTGCAGTGGGGAATGTAACTTTCCACTGAATGCTCACATGAATGCCACAAATCATGCAATTGTTCAGACACTAGTGCATCTCATGAATCCTTCACAAGTGCCAAAGCCTTGCTGTGCTCCTACAAAGCTGTCACCAATATCTGTGCTTTATTTTCTTGATGAGTCAAATGTGATCCTCAAGAAGTACAAGAACATGGTAGTTAAAAGCTGTGGGTGCCATTGAAAGTGAGATGACAGCAGGACATATAAACATTTAGTTTTATATATTTCTATATAACTATAAGCAAAATACAGCAGTGAGGAAGAACTCTGCAGTTTTGAATTCTGAAACTGAACCTAGCATCATGACACAGTATCAGTCAGGTGTGAGTTAACTGCTCAAGTGAATGGTATGGCCGGGTTCAAATGATGTACAGAAAGTGTAGACAAGTGGAACAAAAATAGCAGTACAGTTTAACACTGCTTCCATAGTATATACTGTTTTAAAACTGTTGTTGTTGTTGACCACCATGGTGAATGCACAGTTTAGATCTCTCACAGACATTGGTTGAGGTCACAATACAGATTACTCATGTGATAATGGCCTCACAGATGTGTAACAAACTAGTGGCCATGGCAACCTACAAGACTGTAGTGCTTCATTGGCACCACTCTTTGTGTACAGTGAACATTGATTATATTATGGGCCAACACATGACTGGTTACCTTATTTTTAATAATATCAGCAAGTATACTAAAAAATGTGACATAATTGACACTTAAATCGCTATATGTACCATAGGTAAAGACTTACTTGTGTACCGTAGCAGGCATGATGCAGAAATTCTTGCACATACCAGGTCTGCATGAAAATATTTGAATCCATTAGTGATTACAATAGCCAGTATGTCAGATTGTGGTCTTTGCAGAGGTCATTTTCACTGAGTGGCTCATTATGCCAGGGTGGGTTTTCACCACATATTACATGAAAGAAGTATCACATTACCCTTACACATTATTGCTGCCAACTGTATATCTTGGCATAGGGTTTTCTTCAGAAGTGAAACATTTGTTGGCTCAAATTCACAACCATGCTGTGTAATACAATGAAATGCACAGACAACAATATAGATGCACAGTGAAATATTTCTGGGACTGATTAGTGATGTCTTTTCAGCATTTTGTGTCAGAAGTTTAAAACCTGTCCAGATGATGTTGCAGTCTGGAATATGTTGCAGTTGCAACAGACAGTTAAGTTGGGGAACATTGTGTACAGCTGCGGTGTCATATGAGTGTAAAATAATTTACCAGTAAGTGGCGTGACCCACATTGATTTTAAATGAAGCACTGCTTCATGGTAAGACAACCGATTCATTTGCTTTTAAAAATGTGAAACATGAGTTGATGTTTTAAAGTGTATAAGTGCATGAGTTGGAACAAACAGCAAGTATCTAAATCATATTTATAATGGATGCTAGTGAAAGGTAATAACATTATAATATACCATAATGGTATTACCTTGTAAGCAATCAAATTAATCCCTGGGCAAAAGTATTGAGAAGGAATATTGATGTCATGTGAGCCAGTACCAAAACTTACAAAAAAAGAGGACAGAAGAACCAACAGTGCTGCTAAAAATTAAGTTTCTTTTTATTGGTCAACTATTGTGACATCATTTGAACAGAAGAAGGGTGTGCAGAGTAGGAAGTTCTCACACTCTAGTATGTATGAGCACTACCATGTTTTATCATATACCATATGTACTTCAATCAGCCATGCACCCCTTGTTTAGAAAACCCAATAAAATGTTTGTGACTTTTTTTGATGAACTCAAGAGTACATTTTGAGCGCAGGTGTACGTAATGCATAAAGTACTGTAATTCCAAAACAGTCTTTGTACATTTGCACTGCAGCCTTACACTGTGCACCCAAACTGCCATTATTCCCATGCACATTTGCAAACTGTTTCTTCTATATCAGGATATTTCAGTGTGAAAGGAAGAAAATTTGAAGGATATGATGGTGTTTCAAATGACTGCTGCTGCCACTGTCATCAGTAACATGCTGCACACCCCAACTTGTGGTTTTTTTTTTACAGAAAAGATGTATTTCAGAAAACATGGTATATTTGTATAAACTCAGCATGATCATTGTTAGAATTATCTTGGCTCTCTATATGGTGTGAAATTCTGTGAAATTATAATCTGCTTACTCACTGACATGAGTACATAGGTACACCTGACACTGTAGAACTTCATTATCAGCAACTGTTATAAAGATTTCCTCTGTTCAGAATATATGGAACAGATATATCATTGTTTATGTGATAATATGTACTGGATGCTATGAATGATAACTTAGCAGGTGATTGAAGGGTACAGGCCTATAGCAGGTCTGGGGAAGCAAAGGAAACCTTCAGTCATGATGGCTAGTCCAAATGTGCAACATGCGTATGGATCTATGGGTTTGGTTGTTACTTTTTACTGTCAAACTTTTGTGATAATGAAGTGAATGAACATGAAGGGAGGTTAGTTAGGAATAAAACATGCATAAAATTTAAATCTTTGTTATTATGAACCAACATTTGTTTCTTCTATCTCTGTCACTGACACAGGTGACAGATCATCATCACATTTGATGCGGTCACTGTCATGAAGAAATTAAATCATACTGAAGTCCCTAAGTATTTCTGTACGCTGAATCTGGTCAGGTAAGGATTGAGGTGACAATCTGCTGATTGTTGAGGCTTATGGCACATTTCAGGGTTGCTGATAGTTAAGTAGCAATCATAGAATGGCGAGGTGCAGATGAAAACCTAAAGTACTTTGAGAAAAATCCTGCCTCAGAGCCAGATACTACCAGTTACTTATGAGAACAGCTATGACCTTGGAAACAGGCAGAAATGAGACAATGTTGTTTATGATCAGAAACCAGTATATTCCAGTTAAAAATATTAGGCTGAAATGACATTACATTCCAAGTGTATGTGATGATTTTCTCTCTCTCTTTTTTTTTATGTATGCTATGTTGTTACAGTTAAGCATAAATTTGACTTCAGGGTTTGCATGTGCATGTGTGTGTTTGTTTTGTTACAACCTGAACACTACAAATGACCACGAGTGGAGAGAAGTGATAGTCTGAGTAAGTCTATAACAGGTGGTCAGCTCATTTACAATGCACAGTTGGTGAATGATGACTACTACACCCAAATGAACAGCACTAATTTTGAGAACTGGATGAAAGAATAATCCCAACCATACCTGTAAAGTCAGTGGTAATTTCAGAATATATGCCATACTGCTGTACATACATCAGTATAGCTCCATGCAATTATGCAGTGAGAACAGCTGTGATTTTGACTGAAAACGTGACTTCCCATTGACACTTTTTATGAATCATACATGTTAAAATATCACATTATGTAGCAATACAGACCTATGTTTTTGAAATTACCTGTATGCTGTTTTGATAACATTACACCACAGATAAAAGGTCCTGAGTTCCAGTCAAGGTCAGAGCTGTTCTTATTAGCAATGGACAGTAACTCAACATATACCTTTAAATTGAGTCCAGAATTTGCAGTGTCTTAACTATTCTCCTGATGTTATAATAGCATATGCTTCATGTGCTCTTAACTGCTCAATTTGTGGTACTGCATGGATATTACACACTCAACTGAACGTGGTCACACAGTGAATGTCTGATGCTGGACTAGCTTCCTGAATGTGCCATTCTCCATGGACAGCAGGTCACTGTACGTCCCCTTCTCCACCAGACGACCGTGTTCCAGTACAGCAATCTGGTCTGAAATCACCACATCGCAGCTCTCATATGTTGTTAATTCTTAATCACTCAGTTTTTTTCACTGCGCCAAAGTTTGAGCCTTGTAAGTATACCTATACTGTTTATCACATTCTGCAAAGGAGTGCGTGCAACCACGTCAAAATTGCAAGCAGGCAATGAGTACTGATAGGCCAACTTGTATTAGCAAGCTGCCAACAAAGATGCCATGGTCCAGCCGCTCAACACCGTCAAGGCAACAGCAATGGTAAAGTCTCATAGGCAAAATCTACAATGACTCTTACTCTGGTCTGGATTTACTAAATAAACTAGTTGTTAGTGAAATTTGAGTGAACAGATTGTTTGTACGGCTACTGTTAGCAGCATTTCCACATCCACTTCCTCTTTGCCCATGTGAGGTGCAGGTAACCAGTAAGCCTTTATTACAGTTAGATTCACTGCTAATTAGTATAGACCATCTTTGTGCTTGACTGGGAGTGTCTGGCAAAAATCGCATGGTGGTAGCAGCACTACTTGGGTAGCAATAGTAAGACATTCCACTGAAAACAGTGGGAACTAGTACCAGTAACGTTCTTCCTTAAATAATGCCATGGGCAGCAGCAGTGGAGATTTAGCTCAACTGACACTGTACACCACTAGCAAAGGGAATGGTGAAATGCATTACTGTCCAGTACACTTCATCTGTATGCCTTAACTTCAATACACAAAACTGAGTAAACATATCACAACTGTTACTGTATATGAACATTAACGTTTTATTGATCAAAATGGCATTGAGCATTAATTTTGATGCACTTTTCACTGCTACTGCGCAACGAACATGATCACGTGGCTGGAAGTATGGGACGAACTGTGCTACTGAGTTGCAAAGAAGGTTCATCAATTTAATATTCATACTTATTTTCCATGAAGCGAAATCAACTGCCAAAGTGTTGCATATTTTGTACTGCAAGTAATAAAAGCAGCTACTTACTACAAAGTATTTGAAATAATAAAAAAATCAGCTGCCTTTGACTTTAATAAAAACACTTAAAATTTTCGACATGATACTGACAAACTAACTGTACTGTCAACTGCAGTCTCGTTTGCTGGGATTATAAGCACTTTATTTATTATGCTGTGAGTGGCACTAGCTACAGACATGAAAAGTTACTGTTTATTGGAGAAGTTTCTATCTGGTTCGTGGTTGTAAGACATTTCCATACCCTCCAGGCTCAAAGTGTTAATAATGTCAGCTCCTGGCTTGGTCCCATCCTCTTTACTGACACAATTATTTGCTTTGGTTCCTTCCAACAAGTGATAAAATGCGTCCTCTTTGTGTTATTCATATTCTTTGTGCGCTTTACATCAGAATCTTATCTTTTATTTAGTATGGTAGTCATTTCTCTTGGGGGCACATGGTGGCGCAGTTGGTTGAGGCATTGCGCTATAAGCTGGAAGGTTGCGGGTTCGATTCCCGATGGTGTCATTGGATTTTTTCATTGACATAATCCTTCCAGGCGCACTATGGCCCTGGGGTCAACTCAGCCTCTGACAGAATTGAGTACCAGGAATAA
>Ga0268261_10004004_pt1 | contig 10966 bp, 15 predicted proteins | sample TergutNc150P1_FD_190353 | JGI IMG/M metagenome (GOLD analysis project Ga0268261, IMG submission 190353) | Nasutitermes corniger P1 segment gut microbial community from laboratory colony in Florida, USA - Nc150 P1 (SPAdes) (version 2) | ecosystem: Host-associated > Arthropoda: Insects >...
CATATATATATGACATTAGTCGCCTAAAGGTTAATGATTTAACCCTTATCCTGCTAACGTGGAGAAAATGGTGAGCTAATAATGCTAGCAAATAGCAGATGGAAATTAATTCGGGCTTTAAAGGGTTAAATACGGTTTCTTCTCACAATGGGGAGGAGATCCTATCTCCTCGGCACTGTACAGTGATGCGTTGAGGAGTACTAAAGCTATATATATCCAATAGCAAAATTTGAGTGACCTTATCCAAACAGGCTCAAAACTTCATTTAATATAAGACGCTTGCACTTTGCAAGGGCAACGCATATCGTGCCTAAAATAGTGCAGTTAAACAGTTCGGCTCTCCGGCCGTCTTTAACATTATGTCAACTAGGCACACTGTATATGAATCCTGTTTACATTTGGTCAACATATGAGTCGGTATCAATGCAAAGAATTGCTTACTCTCAGCCACAGCTAAATATATAAGTCTCTCATCAATCATAACGAACTTCCCAATTCTCCTCAAAAGGAAAGGGAAGGAGTGGATGTAATTCAGTTCAAAATATCTGTCGGCAGCTTTTAAAAATATTTCAACAAATAATCTAATACTAGTGGAGGTAGCAACAGCAGGCACCGTAGCAATAGTGTAATACACACACGTATCTTCAACAGTTAAGCCAGTTAGCACAGGTAGTCCCGCGGGTAGCTGCAGACTAACTTGCTGTAATTTCTCTCATAAATTGTACGGATTGATAAGCACACTACTGAGTTCTCTATTATTCATAACATCTAGCGATTCGTGCATCTATATTCTACTAATCTCAAATCTATTATGGCCATTTCTATTTCCCGAATCGCTGCACTATATTCCACTTGTTGTCCATTACCACTTGTGCGTCTAACAAGTCCGCTTCAACGCGATTTAACTGCAGTGAAATATTTCTAATAGAATCACGCAACGCCCTGGTTAATTCAACTGTATTCTTCACATTCTATTTAATCATCTCACCCAATGTACGTATGTATATCAATTATTACTCAGCTGCATGTACCATTTTTAACTCAAATGCATGCAGGTCATCATACCTCGGTTAACCGCTTTTCATCCTTCGCATCCGCGGTCCCAAATAAATATTTTAATTCATACCCGAAAACATTAATTAATCCCCTTTTTGTCGCGAACATCACCATCGCGCGGGTTTCTTACTAGCGTTTCCTCAGTTTCTCCAAATAATAGCCTCTAAAAATCCCTTAAGTCCCTTTCGAATTTCCTATTCATTCCGTTTAAACGACTTATTTCTTCCAATGTATATTAAATAAATATAATCTGAAATCCTCATGTATCTGTATAAGTATAACATAATCATCCAAAGTAATATTCACCGCAATGGTTTATTTATTTTCAAATAACAGGATGTCAATATCCTTAATATATACTAATCCTTTGTCAAAATTCATTAGCTCGGGTGCCATGGCTACATTGTCCGCGCCACATATCAAAAGAACTTGTAATATACGTACATCACTTACTTTTCCTGCGCTTCTACATTTGTGGACTCTATTCTGCTTCTTAAATTATATGGATGAGTTTTCGCAGGTTTAATTCTACCAGGTGACGTTTTATTCTGCGTGTTTATTAACATATGTTCACTTCCGTGTGAACTCTCTATCTCAACTTGCTCCGTATCAACTTCCGCTTCCCGTTCTGACCTATACACCAGTCTAGAACGTAACCTATATGCAACATTATCAGCTGTGTCATTACTTCGTAATTCTTTTCTTAAGTACGACGACCCTGGAGTCCACTCAGGATCCGTCCTACGTGTTTGTGACGGACTAACATTTTCCTCATCAGACCTATCTGACTCTTCACTTTCTACATCTAATATCCGCGGACGAGGCGGGTTCTCCGCGTTCAACTTCTTCAATTCAACTACTTTCTTTCCTTTTAGGAGCAAGTTTCCTAGTCCGTCCTGACTTCATGACTTTATTGGCACTTCCGTAGAGGGGTGATATATTATCATTCACTGCCTGCTCAAATGCTTGTTTCTATCTATTCAAATTTAATATTACGGAAGTCCCTCCTTCTTGGCGCACTTTATAAATTAATGGGGAAAATCTTTTCCTTAATTTCATATGGTCCTTTATATTGGTATGAGAATTTTCTGGCCTTACCACGCTTAATCATGGGGTCATGAACATATACAAAATTCCCCTTCTTGAATTGTTCCAGCTTTGTCTTGCGATCATACTATCGCTTAGCTGTATCATGGTTCTGTTCCGACTGCTGACCAGCCGCTTTATTTACTTCATGCAGGTGCCCTGTTAACATATTCACATATTTCCCATATTCATTTTCTTCCTCATTCTTATTAATCAATTGAGGTTTCCAGTCCTCCCCAGTTGGAGGTTGCACATTTCGACCATAAACTAAGTAGTAGGGAAAATATTTGGTAAAGCAATGAGGCCTTACTTGGTAAGCCACAATTGCATGAGGCACATATTGGCCCCAGTTTCTAGCGTCTTCCCTTACAAAATGTGATAACATGTCTATCAATACTTTCAGTATCTTATTTAACAATGGAAATCACGTCACAAAACTTAGTAAAATAATTAATAACCATACGCAAACACTCATTTCCCTTTTCAATTACAGGTAGTGGTTCTACAATATTCAAAGAAACCACATTTAAAAACTCATGTACTACCAAGGCATCTCCCAAGGGTGCAACAACCCTATGCCCTGTCTTTCCTTTTGCGCAGGCATTGCATCTCTTAATGTACTCGGAAACATTACTCCGGAGAGTTTTCCACCAATATTTCCGAATAATGAAGTCTACAGTTCTACTCACACCTCGATGTGTGGTAAACAGTAGTTCATAATAACACATCAGCACTGTTTAAACCAGGCTGACAGGAGTTAAAACACGGAGTTGCTCCTTACACCGCTGGCGATTCACTATTCCATCGTTACCGGTCCAGAAATTCCCGTACCCTTTATATTGCAGGCATAATCTTTAATCTTTAATAACTTCTCACAAAAGGACCAAATCTTCTTCTACCGCATTTACACTTTTAGATAGAGCATCAATATGCCGCATCTAGGTGCCCGGGCGATGCTCTACTGTATAATCATATTCTGATAGCTTCACTGCCCACCGGGTAAGTCTCGAACTAGAATCCTGTAGGTTCAGTAACCATTGTAAGGCTCTACGGTCATACAAATAACATCTAGATGGCTTAGTAGCAAACAAAACAACAACAAAAAAACTAATAATTCTCAGTAACTCTACATTTTGGACTCAGCAAAATTCAATTGCCAACTAGCACTAGCAAGGGGGTGTTCCCTTCCGTTGCGTCTCTGTAACAGCACGGCCCCAATAGCCTTAATCAAAGCATCACAAGCTACAATAAATAGTTGTGAAAATCCTGAATAAATTAACAATAGCTCTGTACTTAAATTTCTTTCAAGCTCATCAAAAGCTCACTAACACTCAGGTGTCCACACAAAAGGCACATCCCTTTTAGTCAAAATAATTTCACTAACCTGGCAAAGTTTAGAACATGTTGCCTATAATATCCGGCTAAGCCAATGAAGGCTCGGATATCCCTTACTGTTTTCAGCACAAAATACTCTTCAATGGCTCCGACCTCAGGGTCAAGCCAAACACCCAGGGGTGTACAAGTGTGTCCCAAATACTCTACAGTACCTGTTGCAAAGACACACTTTTCTGGTTGAATTTTGAAATTAGCTTGTTTTAACCTTTCGAAAATATCTCGTAATTTATCCGCATGTTCCTCTATGGTAGTCAAAAACATATACTGTCGTCTGAGTGTACAAAACATCTACGCATCAATGCATCGCTAATAAGTAGCTGGAGCATTATTTAATCCAAATGTCCTTTATGACATGAAAACACCATTTCCTCTTCATGCTCAGGCTTCACTGCTATTTGGTACCAATCTGAAGCCATATCCAGCACAGAAAATATCTTGTTTTTGCCTAATGAGTCCGAAGTGTCTACAATATTTGGGAGTTTTTAGTTACAGCATTCATAGCTCTATAGTCTATACAGAATCTGTACTTAACACTCCCATCTTTCAACTTCTTTAATTAGTACATCCTAGTTTCCTACTTCCCAATCCATAAAATAAGTGTTCGTGTCGTCGTAACACTACTTCTAAAATATTGCGGTTTTTCTTATTCAAGTGCGTCAATTTTCATTTAAGTATCCTTCAAAGTTTCCTTATGTTGCATCAGGTTCCCGCCGAATCATATTTACGTCATACCCCTCCATGACTTGTATGGGTGAGGCTACCTCAATATTCGTTTGCTTCTTCATTCTACTTCATCTAATGACAGATTAACAACTTGTATTGGCACATACCCCAGCACCTGGGTATCTCGTTGGATAACTCTTTTGCAATTTATGGTGCTAGTTATATTCTCAACCTTGTTTCTTTTTATTTGCCCTTGTTCACCTTTTATCTCCTGAGCCGCATCTAATTTATTTGTGTCAACATGTTTACCGAATCTGTTCTCAACGGGAAGAGAACCACTATCATGCGCCTGCAGGTCATTCCTCCGACTAGTGATAGCAACTGGCACACTACCACCCTCTGGTGATTTTGGCAGGCATTCACCCGAACCGGTTTTACCGTTGCTGCTGGTAACGTGCTGAATTTCCTCAGCAGCAAAATCTAAACTACCGTCGCTTCCGGCGACAAATTTATCTTGGGGAGAGAACACAAATTTCACCAATGAAGACTTTATTGACCACACACGGAAAACCCGCTGATACTTTCAAAGAGCTCGTATTACCTTAAAGCGTAGCTACTACCCGCGCCATATACACCCCTGACAGCCATCGGGCCTGCCAGTATTTCCTATCTCCGAGGGACTTTTCCTACCATCGAGTCATCACGTCTAATGACACGAGACCGGGCTGTTCTCCCAGAGAGAGGGGGGTAGGGTCACAGTCTCCGCGAGCTCTACGGTACCTTCCCAGTCTCCCACAGACTCATCTCCCTCTTCCTCTTGATCAGGGCACAACGATCCCGTCTGCCCAGCGTTGATCAGGCGCTGAACTTCTGAGACTTCCCGCTCCCGACCCCTCAATGGAAAAGAGTAGCGGTCTATGTAAAGTACTTGGGTGGTCAGACTGATCTCAGCCCCCACTCGCTGCAAGAAATCCATGCCAAGAATGCCAGAGCTACAGCGCTTTAAAGGGCTTACCACAAATGTATGCACTAAGGTCATACAATAATTTCCATTCCTCAAACAAATTCCACTTTTTGTTCGCCTAGTATATCCACCTTTGTGCCTGTAACACCCCTGGCCTGTACGTCACATGGTTGCACTTACGCCTTACTTACTGCAGGCTGAATAAACGAGACTATGGCGCCGGCACCCCACCATAATCTCGCACTCCTCTCCCCTTATTTCTAGTGTCAGTACGGGCTCTGTCACAACCCTTAACAACCGACAGCGCTGTGCAACCGCTTCCTATGTACGGCCTCCTTTCGGGTAGGACGGCGGGGTCACGTCCTCCCTATCCCGTTTAAATTTCCCTTTTGCCCTCGCGGATCATTACTACGAATGTCCCTGCCAGCCCGCAATTATAACAATTAGTACCTTGTGGTCCTCGTGGCGCATACCGATCGTCATCGGCCTTCGGACCTGACTTCGAGCCCCCTCCTGCGGTCCGCACGTCCTCGGATTGCGCAGGAGTCCGATTGTCAGTCCGGTGAGGGTAAGCCCCGTCTACTCTCCTCGAGTATTGTGTCTGTCCCGCCCTAAATCGGAACCCGGCACCTCGAGCTGCCGCTTCATTGGAATTTTCCTACCGGGGTTTCTCATATCTATTCTCGTATCTATTTCCTGGTATACCACCACGGTTGCCTCCTACCGTGAATACCTTAGCGCTTGTTCCCCGGTCTGCCCGACCCAAAACCTACCATTCCTCATCGGCGTTGGTCGTTTCTATGGCCATATCTACAGCTTTATCTTTTATCCGCTTCCTGATTTACACTACCATGCTCCACAGGGTTATCACTACTACGGATCGTCCGTTGACACACTTCTCGGAGACGATCCAAAAATTAAATTACTTCGGGGCCTTCATTCTTTCTAGGAAGCGTTCTGTACCCCAGCACAGTGGTACTAATCAGTGTGCTTATCCTTAAATCTGTTCACGAATGCAGCGCTATGGTCTGCTTACGAAATGTCATCAGCTCTCAACCCTGGCTGTGACGCATAGAACATTCTAGCGGCTCCTCTTAATTTCAGTCTAGCTAGCCGAACTTTGCCTTTGGCGCTCAATTTTCCTATTTCGGCAGCTTCAAGTACAGACTCAAAAATTCGATAACCGGTACACTATTGTTGTTGTCTTTCCGCGGCTCCACTAGGCTCGCTACCCACATATCCTTTGTGGCAGTAGCCATCTTCATTAGTTCATCTTTCGTTCTAGACGCGAGGTAATACTCAAAGTAGAGTGCTTGGGGTGTAAGTATCAAGTAATCCGGAGTCATCAAGTTACATCTGTCCCAGCGGATCAGAACACCCTCCGGGTACTCTTGGCTCTGCCCCTACCAACCACGGCAGACTGCCCCTGTGACTGTACTCACAATCACTTAATGGTGGTAGAATTTTGGATTGGGGACCCCATAGAAGAGGTCCAGATAAACCGTACTCACTAAGGTACGTATACACCCCCTGCTTCTCTTTTAACATTCTCCCAACGCAATACGCGCTGCCTCAAAGAGCATCATACAACCTTCTGTCAAAAATATGGAGGTCCTATAATTTTCCCCAATTTCCAAGGAAAATGCATATTTACACCGACAGTAATATCTAATTCCTGCATAAGCTGTATAAAAACAAACTTCTTCAATAATTTCTTCCCCAAGTTCCATATCTGTACCGTATACACATTTACAAACTCCAGTTAAACCCCTACGCCTTATCTGACGTATAATCGCATACCATACAGCTGATTGGACGGTATGTCGGGCAATACAATTTTGAAAAGAACCTTTACGAACTCCAGGGTTCCAAGACAAGTGAAAAGTCAACCCTGTGTGTGCGTGTACAGTCAATCCAAGCCCCTGTCCAGTAATCGAACGAGAAATTACCTTCTGTACAATCGATGTAAATTTCTTCCTTCTTTGCACTTTCATTAAATACGACCAGTTAGTAACTGCAATAGAGTAATAATCCTCCAATAAATCACATACAATATCACAGAAGCACACCAAATAGAAAGCAAAAGCAATATCATAACAACTGTCATTACCATGCTAAATGTACTATATCTATTCACGAGTTCATATATGACACCCGCATATCCATTACTTGCCGCTGTGTACACCCAGATAAGGGTAGAAAATCAGTTCGTTCTACTTCGAGAACATCAAAATCACAGTGTGGAGGAATGTAACGCTTAATGAGTCGCGTCTCCACCTCAAACACAACCGCTAACCCTTCTGAAAGTTCGTATATATACAATTGATGATTTGGAACTTTCAATCCTCTCGGCTTTCCTACAAAAGCAATTTCTAACCGAGATTCAACAGTTAAATTACTAAACTTGTGGTTATGTGGGTCTATATACTTAGTATCAATTTGGGTATGTGTTTGGAAAATTTTATCAACTATTTGTCGTGCATAGTGCGTCGACCCTTCCAACGCAGCTGGGTGTGATACATGTAACACGTGAATTAATAACACTGTAAATTTTCTAACAGTAGCTTGTCTTCCAAAACAGCAAGGTGCCATATACCCTCCTAGAACGCTGTGGAAAAAGTACATCAGTATCCCCAAAGAGTGGGTCCACGTTCCTTCAGGAACAATCGCGACGCTGCCACCAATTTGTTATGGACTGAAGGGGAAGGGTCTCTAACTACAATCGGGAAGGTGTTCCGAATCAGGAAAGCATCAAACAAACAATTAGTAACATAATTATATTCAGATAAATAAATAAATAAATAAATAAATAAATAAATAAATAAATAAAACAAATATCATCAGTAAATAAGTCTTTCCGTTCAATCCTTCTAATGTTCCTGACTAATCTACCAGTCGGTTACTATTAATCTAACCCGATTCGCCTTGGCTGAGAGTTCACAATCATTACAAAGTAAGCTGAGTACTGCCATCATCTTCTAAGGTCTACTTCAATCTCCTGCTGCAGTCACTGGTACAGGCCCGACAGGACCCCCTCTGGTTTACGTGCTCTTCTTCTTCTTAGGCCGTCAGTACAAAGATCAGAATGACGGGAATCACTCTCTGCCAAGGTATTTAATAATATCTACTTCCGCGTGGTCTACAAATTCAGACCGTCCCCCGGTTTGAAGATCTCTCATTGGTAGATCACACCTAAGTCTATTAGATCACCCTTTATAACGAAGTAACCGATCGGAGCATCTTCATTGTCATCATTTCCAGGATAAATATCCTGTCTCTCCTTTTCGGGGATTTTCTGTAACCTCATACGGAACCAACAAAACCGCTACAAAGGAAATGTGGTACACCACCATGCTGTGAAAACATTACAAACTGCATATGTGGCTAAATCTTATAAACACTCTCACCACAGTTTCCTTTCTAACTTCCTTTTGACTGCGCGTGCATAAATACAAAAAAGTAAAATATTTAACATTTAGTTTAAATGTTACAACCAAATAATCAAATCAATCTAACAAAGAATAAGTCAAAAGCTAAAACGCTTGAGTAGCAGGGCGCTACATAACAACTTCCTACAGAAATACCAACCACTGATAAAAATTTGGTCCACAGATTTCCTTCTGTCAATTCCCATAATCCATCGCACACGTTCAACATTTCTTAATTTATTGGCGTTGAGGGCGAGCACTATGGGGATCATCGTCAACACTCTCGAGTCCAACATGCAAGTGTTTGTGCCATTCACACACTTGAAATTTATTGTCTTATCACTACAGTCTTGTTTCTACATGGTCAGTGTATCCTCTGGTGATTTCTGCAGCAGAACACAAAACTAGATGTTCATACGCTCTACAACTAGACATTTTCTACATCAATGTAACCACAAACACACATACACACACACACACACTCAACAAATAAACAAACAAATTGTCTTATGCCATTAGAAGTTATTAAAAGGCGAAATTATTTATGTGATGACGGTATGAGTGCAAATAACTCATGAGACAGAAATTTCCCTCATGAAAAATTTCTGTAAATTAAATTACCGAATTCCGGGAAATTTTTGAAGCTGCCACGTGTATGTAAAAGTGATTTGAAAAACCATGTTAGGTAGTAAATTTTAATATATGGTACATAAGCCGGGTTGTGTTCTAATGAGGCATGACGACATCATACAGTTGCGACGTATCGCATTCGAAAATGAGGAAGGGTGAATTTTCCGATATTATGTACTCGAAGAGAAACTTAGTATAGATTACAGACTCTTTTTATATCTCCTCCGCATTAATAGTATTGGTAAGTAATAGTAAATTTTTACGGGTTTATTACATTAAATCACCTGACATTTTACGTAAATAGTGAAGGTGAAAGTTATCATTAAATTTCACTTAAAGTCCCGTGTGAACATTGTATTATGCAGCTGCTTACATTAGTTCTGTATGACTGTACACTGTGAGAAATATATTCTACAGGAACAATCCTATCTCCGAATTTCATCATGTCACTGATGGGAGGTTGTGGACTCTCGTACATAAGTGCCATAACGCGATACTTTCCATGAAGGGGATTTATGGGGTGAAATTACTTATTTTTGACCAAGGATCATTTAAATCCTGTCTCTTTAAACAATGAGATTTACAGTCCAGTGAAGCAAATCCTTCACAGATATTTATTAAGTAATATAAACAAATACTTTATGAGAGGTACATTAATGAACGGAATGTTTCAGATATAGTAAAAAAAACTCTGCAATATCTGGATCTAAACTGAACGTTACGGTCACAAGTGTCACTCATCACAGTTCTGTGTTCTAATGAATAATTTCAATTACTGATCATGGCAGATGTGTAGTGTAAGAATATGTTGGTATGTTTCCACATATAAAACCGTTGCCTTTCAACTAACGTTTCTCCAAACGAAGAGTAACTTTATTTTCATATATTACAGAATTACACGAACCACACACGTGTAAACAATTCCTGCGCACATTATTAACTTCGTACGGATCATCTATCTGTCGGAGAAATGCAGGAGGAGGAAGACAGAACCCAAGCATCTAGGGCGGTTCTACCCCAAGTAAGTTCAAGACAAAGTTCAGAACCACAGCATGAAATTATAACCACGCATAATAGCGAACTATATATCAAAGCCTAAAAGTTACAATTCTGCCACCACTCTAACTCCATGTATCCAGACATTCTTACAGAAACTGCTACGGTTCCCAAGCGACACAAATTTCAAAAACAGATGTGTCGTTATGAAACAGTACGTACTTAACACTTCGGTTGCTACTGATGTTTCGACCGATGTTAATAACAGTAACCCCTAGGCAGCTAAAGTGCTAGTATATCACGCTGCCTCTCAAGCATTCCTCAACAATTGTACAGGGTGTCCCACTACCTAACAAACCCGGCATTTCTTTAATAATTCTAAAACCAATGAAGATACTGCAACGAGATTTGAACAGGAGTGCGTTCGTTGTGTGAGAAATGAAGAGGAATGTGTCTGTAGTGTGTGTCTGTTTCGTTGCAATATCTTAATTGGTTTTAGAATTATTACAGAAATGCCGGGTTTGGTAGGTAGTGGGACACCCTATATTTTATATACATATATATACAGAGTGTCCCAGGTGGAATGTGCCAGACTTCGGGAGGGTGTTCCTTATGTTAAAGTATACCGATATAACCCAAAACACCTATGTCCGAAGTTGAACGGTTACGGAGATAATGGCCAGAGAAGTTTGAAACTTTGACAGCTGTTACACACTTGTTGATTACCAAATACATATTAAAACTGGCA
>Ga0268261_10004005_pt1 | contig 10966 bp, 5 predicted proteins | sample TergutNc150P1_FD_190353 | JGI IMG/M metagenome (GOLD analysis project Ga0268261, IMG submission 190353) | Nasutitermes corniger P1 segment gut microbial community from laboratory colony in Florida, USA - Nc150 P1 (SPAdes) (version 2) | ecosystem: Host-associated > Arthropoda: Insects > Digestive...
GTCGTTGTGTGTGATCTAGAAACATCAAGAATATGTGCTCCATATATATATATATATATATATATATATATATGACATTAGAAGCCTAAGGGTTAATGATTTAACAAATGAACCAAAGATATTCATCTACAGCACATTTATCAGGAAGAGTCGGTTCATGTAACCTATGACTTATCTGTTTACATCACAAAATGTTTGGTTATAGCAAAGTTATGTTTGGTTCTGAATGTCACTATTATTACGCAAATTTACAGTCTGCTGTTCCCATCAGTACAAACAATCGTGCCAAACTTTCAGTGTCAGTAAGTGGCAGAATGCCCAATAACTTTTACAGTCATGTTAAACCTGATCCGTTTGGTATCAATTAATTCCCTTAAACGACTCTAATTATAATGACAAATGTACGTCAAGTCACTTCTTGAGAGGGACTTAAAATATTTTATGCCGCTTGATTTATATTGAACAGAGTGTACCTCCGTGCAGAACAGGGCACCTCGCGACATTCTATTTGTGTTTGTAATCCGCAAATTGGCCACGTCTTTTGAAACACGCTGGTTCATTACAGTGTTCATTAAATGTTTAGTGGACCATTTTTAAATGTAATATATTATGCCCTGGATGGAAGTTAGCCTTTCAAATCTTTACTCTTCATATGTACAGATTATGTAATTCATTTCCACAAATATTGTTGTGTGGTTACATTTTATTATTACCCTCCGTACAGCTGCATTGTCTGGATTTTTGAAACTGTCATTCAACTAATTTGGTTCCAAATTGGTACCAGAAAGTGAGAAAGACAACTTGCCTAAGTTTAGGACCTGAAAATTCTGTAGTCACCTTTCACGTGTAAAGAATGACACAATATTACTAAAATAAATCGGTCATTGCAAAAGTTTAATCCAACATCCAGTAATTTATTTTGTGTTAATAACAGTCTCTTCTCTCTTGTAAGCACAAGTTAGCTTTTGAGCACTTTAGAAACATTTGAACTAACCAATCAAAAATAATCATGGATCTGAATCCGACCTCAGCAAGCTCCAAATGAAAACTTTAGAGAATATTAATTGCTTTTATGAAAAATAACGTCGCTAACTTTTCCTACAATTCTACTTTACCGCTATTGTAGTGAAGAAATAAGGCTAAAAACAAAACTATTTTACTTAATATCTATATTAATATTATCATCCCACATAAGCATATTAATTTCCAAGTATTCCTTTAAAATCTCCCTCCTCAGTCACTTCTGCGTCATGCGTGCCTCAAGACTGCCATTTCCATCCTGGATGCGATCAACAGCATTCAGTATCTTTACTCCTTAGATTGACGTTGTGTCACCGGGTAATTTGTTACCGACGTTTCGCAATAAATTTGCACACATCTTCATGGAGCAAAATATTCTTACTATTGTCGAAACTTGAATATGAGGGCACTTGTTTGTCTCGAAACGTCCGGTTCCGATTACCAAGTGACACGGCGTCGTAAAGCACCTAAATGGAGGTCGGAAGGAGAGGATTTTATTGTGGGAAAGCAAAAACTTTAAGATGCCGGACATCACTGTGTTCTGTAATTAGAGCTGTTCAGTTGCTACAGATACGTTAGGTATATATTGCAGTGTCAACAGACAGGATATGAAGTTGGATCGTGTGTCTGTATTTTGTTACAATAAAAGATATAGGTTGAGGGTTAAAATGCAGTGTAATATTCAGCCTATACTTTGCCTGTACCTCGCTGTAGTCACAAAGCAGAACACACTGATGTTCAGTGTGTGGTGTCAGCCTAAATTGCTGACTGCTGACTGGTTTTGTATTGAACTGTCTGGAGATGACGAGTTCAAAGCGTCGCTCGCTGGACACCTTTGACCGAATTATGAAATACTGAAATTATTTGCCTGAAAAAGCGACGTACGGACGTTCCTGATACTCCATGTCAGTTAATTCAACAGATACCCAATTTCTAGAAATCTTTACAAAATTTAATCTGTAGTGCAATATTTGTTTATGTTTGTCAGTTTTGTTGTGGAATTACCAACATTTCAGCGCGTAGCAACAAATGTTTCTGATAACAACAAACAGTACCTGCTACATTTCAGTGTTGCTGTTGTGATCAGAAATTGTGCCTGGTTTATTGTTTTATTCGAAAGTGTTGAATTCACAGAACTGTACTTCTGGAGTGTTTGGAGAACGTTACTTCTAATTCATGTTAGGTGAAAACAAAATATTATGTGCGTGCTTGTGCAGAAGGAATTTTTTTCCCCTTATGTTGCTGAAAGCATATAAGACAGCTGGATTACGTGTGAATATGCTTAAGTATATTACTGAAATGGGAATTAAAGAAATGGCGCTTATGTCTAGCGGAAGGAATTTAATTTAACCAATATTTAACCTTAAGATCGCATATAACAGCCACAATATTTTGTAGACACCGACGAATACCTTGACCAGTTGATCCCCTTCTGAAAGACCGCTCTGTACATACACTGTGTGGTACCGCCTGCTTATGTTCAGTTATGCAACCCTCATATCAGAATCTTTGAGACTAAACAACGACTTACCGTTTACCAAGCGGAGCTCTGTTGGATACGCATGGCAATAGACTGGATACAAAACCAAAAGAAGAAAGTCGCCACCTACGCCATCAACGTAGACTCCAAGTCAGCAATCATAGCAACAGCCAACAAACACACCACTCACCCAATAGCTGTGGACACGAGACGTAAATTGATAGAACTAAGAAAGGACATCTCGGTCAAGATCCACTGGTTGAAAGGGCACTCGGGTATACAAGGAAATGAGAAGGCAGACTATATGGCTAAAATAGTAGCGAGCTACAATCCAAACATTACATATGACGCTATACCAATATCTCGGGTCAAGAGGATATTGGAAGACTACTATACAGGAATATGGAACGCGACATATACCGACTCTGAGAAAGGACTACCCACCAAAGTACTCATTCCCTCAGTATTCCACAGAAAGACCCAAACCCTCTGGCCAAACTTTGTCCTTACACAATTCCCGACAAACCACGGCTGCTTCCACTCCTACCTCTATAAAAGGACAAAGGCGTCCTCACCACTATGTAGCTGCCCAAAAATGGAAGAACAAACAGCTCTTCACTTCCTGAAAGACTGCAGCCTATTCAACAAAGGCGTCCTCACCACTATGTGGCTGCCCAGAAATGGAAGAACAAAGAGCTCTTCACCTCTTGAAAGACTGCAGCCCATTCAACGAAGTCAGACCTGCGGCGTTCCAAACACTCACAATTCCCCAAATAATGCAGCATCACATAAACACCAAAGCAGTGTCCAGCCTAATCAACGACATCTACCACATGTTACAGCAACAATCGCTAAGTGACCAGCCATAACCACTCCTCAGTCTCAGGATACATCTTAAAAGGAAAAGAGACAATTGTGCAAATAGACATACATAAAAACATTTATATAGAAACAAATCCTGTAAATATCCCGTGGAAAACCGACAGGTGAAACATGGGCTATACATACTATGAAACAAATAAAAATAAAAAATAAAAAACCCTCATAGCACACCGCTGTACCTAGAATGGTCTAATATTTCTAAGGAGTTCTTCGAAGAACCAGGAAGAGCTGACATTACACTACACAACAAAGGAACTTTTGACTCCACCACACACACACACACACACACACACACACACACACACACACACGCGCACACACCCACAATGAAATTAAACAGTGTGTGTACAGAGGGGAAAAGAGGGAAAAAGTTACTCTTTTTAAAAAATCGAAACACTTAAAGTAATAAAGAAAGAAACTACAACCCATTAAGCACATTTAACAGTAGAATATTAAGAAAACTTTCTACCACATAAACAGCATAATTTTATTCATTGCAATATGATACATACATACATGACATACATACATTTGTTTATTAGAATATTCTAGTATTCATATGATATATGTGCATATATAAATATGTGACACATTTGTATTTATTGCCGAGTACGTTCTGAGGATGTCAATAAACAGACGAAATATATAAAGCAAGTTATGTGGTGGAAATGTACTAAAAATGGTCATTTGGCTACAAGTGTTGGCTGTGTACTTTATAGGGGTTGTGACATGCAAACTGGTTCGGGAATCTGATAGAGACAAAAAAGAACATCAACATTTAAGTATAAATACAAACACAGAAATATCTGTTAATACGTAATGAATATATTGAACTTATATTCCACTTTAATAATATTCTCAAGAATTTGCTGTTGCAACATAAAGTGGAAGGTAATATACGTAAATGTTATTTTATTGCATAAATTGTTCTGAAATCGTCTGTAAAGAAAATGAAATATGACAATTAATATATATTAATTTTTACCAACTTACCGTGTTTTGCCTTAGAATCATGCAAAATACATTGTCATTACACTAATTTATAAGATGAAAAACTTTATGTTGTGTATAGCCTGAAGAAAGTAAAAAAGTTTATTACAAAGTCAATTCCTTCTTATAAGTTCGTGAACAGTAGAAGGGGTACTTGTTTTACAAAAACAGGTTAAGTAACGTTTGAGATGCTGTCTGAACGTAGAACTGGTACAGAACAAAGCTACAGGATTGAGACAAGAATTAATTAAAAGGAAACACGTTGAAATTTGATACGTGTACCGTAATTCATTATTGGAATAAATAAGATTGTCGGCAATTTTTTCAGAAAAAATTCTAACTTGTTTGGTGAAATTTATATAGGTCCAGAAGGCGTGATAAGGCACATAGCTGATCATAAAAACAACAGTCAGTCCCACCACAATCTTTGCAATGTTTCTGCGTGCGTTCAGTTGAAGATTTTGTGTCTCCCCAGATAGAGGAAAAGAGTTTTCCGCAAGATGGCGGGCGGTTATGATGGAAGTAAAAACAATCACACAGAGAGGAAGTACACAGGATACTAAGAGTTCAAAAACAACCACACGTTGATAATACGTTACACTTCTTATAATCGTAAAATCTTCACACAAATACTTTGAGAGAGCTGATGGAATAGCGAATAAAGCAGCCACAATCCACACTCCACAAACTGTAGCCACAGTAGCACGCCATGTTGCCTGTAAAGAGACACGAGCGTGTAACGGGTACACTGTTACCCTGTATCGCTGGATACTAAGCACAGCTACAGAGTACGCTGACAGACCGACTGACAAGCGGCGGCAAAATGGAAGAAACGTACACACAAAATCACCTTTTAGCCACGTGTCGGATATTCTATTCGCACAAGCTTCGGAGAAAAGTACTGTTAAATAAATAATATCACTTATAGCCAAGTTAATGACGTACATATTAGGCACAGTTCGCATATCCTTGTTGCATATGATAATGATGAGGAGGATGACATTGCCGATTGTACCAAATATAAATGGAACTGCATATACTGGTACTTGGTACTGTTTTAAGAAACGGGAAACAAATCCTTGTTGCTTTGTATCTGTGTTCGTTTCTGTGTCTGTTTTCGTGATGTGAGAAGTAATGAATTTGGGACGGTAAATTGTATTTTTGTAGTCTCCATAAAACTTTATATTACCTTCTAAGCACTTCCCTTTCTCCAACACTCCCCACCACAATTCCTTTACTTCGCTCGGTGTGTCACATTCCACATGCAATGCCGATATGTTACGATCCTCACACCATCGCCACACTTCCTTCAGCTGACAGTCACACTGTAGCGGGTTACCATCCAGATACAGTGTGGTCAGTTTTGGCAATGCTCTCAGTATATTTATATTTACAGTCCTTAGGTTATTGTGGCTGAGGGTAAGCCATTGCATTGCACTGACGTTTGCAAATGTTTCAACTGACACTGAACTTACGTTGCAGTATGATATATCGAGAAGTGACAAAGAAGGTGAATTGATGAAGTTACGGTCAGTTGGTATTTGAAGACCGGGATTTAAGCTTAAATATAAGTATTTAATTTTTGGTAACCCTAAGAACGTGTCTGAATGGAGGTACTGCAGTTTGTTTCTTGTCAAATCTATATATTCTATGTCAACCAACCCACTGAACACATCACTATACAAGTGGTCTATTTTGTTAATCCTTAATGAAAGTGTTTTCAGACTGATCATATTCTCAAATGTGCCTGGTACTATTTTACTTATTTCGTTACCCCCTAGGAACAGTTCTGTCAACTTTGTAAGCCCGTTGAATGCCCCAACCTTATTGTTCTCAATCTCGAACTGACTACATATAATATATCTATCTCAGTCAGTGAAACAAAACTGTCCCTCTCAAGCAACGTTATATTGTTTTCAGTAAGATAGAGCCTTTGGACGTCTTTGTAACGGATTAAGGGAAGAGCGGTTATTGACGGACCGCTGCATCTGACGCTGTATGCTCCTTTCCTACACTCACATTCCAAAGGACAGGGCTGTGCCACTGTTGCAGGCACGATCACCAACCATAACCAGAATATCACAATAGCTGTTGCCAACAGCAGTGACACCAGCACCACAGTCAGTCTTGATGTCATGGCGAGTTGCTGTAATCTGCACAGAGAAAGGAATTGAAAATGAATGTTACTGTGTTTGTTGTTAGAGACTGTGAGGACAATATAGACATTTTGGAAGACAACCATAAATTGTAGTCCTGACCCACCTGCTAAAAAGGAAATACATTTACTTTGCATGATATGTATATAGATATAACATTATAGTTCGTGGATACTGTTTGTTTTGAGATAGAGCAGAGAACTATAGAACACAGCAGGCAGTCATAATGTGACAGAACACAACCACATATTTAGGAACTAGACAGGAAGCAAAGAGTTCAAACACACTTACCAAACTACAATAACTGTCGTAAGTTAATTACTATATTCTACAGCTACGTGTTGTAAGAACGAGAGAGCTTGCTAATAATGCAGCCACAGTACAAAATCCGAAAACTTGCAGGTTGTGTGAAAATAAGTTATAATTTCCAACATAAAACACGAAATAGGAACCAACGGTTGGTGAATTAATGCAGGGTTGAACATGGAGGTTTCAACGAGGGGGGATGGTTAGATTTATAATGTACAGCTGTCAGCTAATGAATGTTTGGATAACTGTACTGTGACGGTGTGTAACGATGTGTTGTGACAGCAAAACATTGTGTGTTACAGTAATGTTGTGCACACTGAACGTACATAACAAATTGTACTGTGACGGTCTGTAACGGTGCGTTCTGACAGAAACACATCGTGTCTTACAGCAATGTTGTGCACACTGAACGTACATAACAAATTGTACTGTGAAGGTCTGTAACGGTGTGTTCTGACAGAAACACATTGTGTCTTACAGCAAAGTTTTGCACACTGAACGTACATAACAAATTGTATTGTGACATTCTGTAACGGTGTGTTCTGACAGCAACACATTGTGTCTTACAGCAAAGTTTTGCACACTGAACTTACATAACAAAATGTATTGTGACATTCTGTAACGGTGTGTTCTGACAGAAACACATTGTGTCTTACAGCAATGTAGTGCAAACTGAACGTACATAACAAATCATTGCTAAACACTTTCTGTAATTCTTCACATCCTGTTCTCTAAATCAGTCCGATACACAAACACAACTGCACATTCCCACTACATCAAAAACACTTCTCACTTTGTATTTCACCAAACTAACACTACGTACCAATATTAACTTTCAGTTACATTTTATTCCCCTGCAATACAACAGATATTACTGAATTTTTTAAACAATATATGCAGAGAAAATTGTTTTCCAAATGAATGGAGAAATGCTGTTATAACTCCAATATTTAAGAAAGGTGACAGAAGAGAACCCCACAACTACAGAGGAATTAGTATTCTCAACACCTGCTATAGGTTGTACTCTAGAATCCTTAATATAAATGTGTAGAATTACTCAGAAGTATTTATGACAGAAACGCAAAATGGATTCCGAAAGGGACGGTCATGCACGGATCCAAAATTTTGCCTCAAATTATTAATTGAAAAAAGGAGGGAATTTAACTTGTAAAAACTTTTGCTGTTTATAGATTATGAGAAAGCATTTGATAACATAGAAAGACAGATTTTATTTAACATTTTGAAATCTAGACATATTCCAGATACATTGTTAAAAGGCAATAGTGGATATTTACACACAAAATAAAATATTGATAACATTTAACAACAAATTATCAAAATCGGTAGAAATTAATAAAGGAGTACGCCAAGGTTGCCCGCTTTCACCTACACTGTTTAATATATATTTAGACGAAATAATAACCAAATGGCAAAAACAAGACCTAACCGAAATTAAACTTTCAAAAAACCAGCGACTGTCAGCGCTATTATTTGCAGACGACCAAGTCATAATAGCAGACAGAGATAATAACCTACAGAGAGCTGCGTATAAATTAAATCAAATAATAACAGATTATTGTTTAACTATATCTGTACAGAAAACAAAATCGATGGCATTTAGAGGACGAGATCCAGTAAGAACTAAAATTGTAATAGATAACAAGATTATAGAACAAGTAAATTCGTTTAACTACTTAGAAAATATATCTTATGAAAAAGAATTGGATATTGACAACGAATTACATAACAATTTGAAAATTACAGGTATTTTAAATAATATTTTAGGTCACAAAGACTCTGAAGAAAACAAAATACAATTACACAATACACTAGCCCTCCTAGTGTTGTTATATGGTAGCGAAACGTGGACTATTAAAGCAAGGGATGCCAGAAGAATAACAGTAGCGGAAATGAAATACTTAACAAGAACAGCAGGATACATTTGGACTGATTACAAAACAAATGTACAAATTGCAAAGGAATTAAAAATAACACCAATTTTGGACAAATTACTGGAATACAAGAGAAACTGGATACAACATGTAAATAGAATGTCCCTCAATAGATTACCCAGGGTAATGAAACACTATTCCCCAACTGGCAGAAGGAATCATGTCAGACCTTTGAAGAGACTTCTGGATACGTGAGACCGGAACGGGTCAACAAGTTGCCCAACTTCATGACAGATATATGATGATGATGATGATGATGATGATACAAGTCACTCAGTAATTCGGATTCCCGTGAAATCGGAATATTTTTTAGATAATTGTACCCTCTCTTCTACCCCGGTCATTGTCCGGATCGCAGGAGTAAATTTGTGACAATCTGGACACTGAAGGCGTGGTTGAAGTGGGAACAGCCAGCTAGTGTTTAACTGCTCAGCAGTACGACGTGATTTGAAGAATGTCGTAATTTTGTTTCTAACATATTGTACAATGTAGTGAAATTATAGAAATAAATTCCCATTATTATTATTATTATTATTATTATTATTATTGTCACTATCATCATCATAATTATCTACTGTTTAGAGAACTATTTAGATTTCAAGAACTTATACTTTACATTCTACTAAAGATATCTTCATGTTATCTATATCATGAAATTTACCCTGCGCTCTCCCAATTCCTAACCAATCCACATTACCTCTCGCCACATACATTTCGATTTATATAAAATATGAAACAGCACTTGTCTTTGTATATTTAGTAAGCCATTAGTACTGAATTATGAATACATTAAGACCGTCTTGAGAAACCGCACGACACTGTCAGGTCACCACTGTACCGGTGTGCAGCTGTTAATTACTGTTGTACTGAGATGTACAGGAAATATTAACTGAATTTCAATGTTAATTATGTCCTTCTGTACAGTTCACATTCAGCAGTGCAGACTGCAGTGGACTGATCATACAGAGCTGCTTTGTAATGTACATGTTACCGTAAAAGCCAGAAAATTGGTAAATCCTAAGTTATACCGATAAATGCTAGCATTTGTCAGAGTGAGGCGGTAAAAGTCCAAAAAATGCTTGTCAACCCTTCCATTTTGGTCTTTTACCACGTCACTGTGGTAAATGCTGACATTTACCAACACCAGCTGGTAAAAGCGCGTTTTAAATATTAATAATGAAAGCACGAGTGATATAGAAGATGAAGAAGAAAGTGACTACGAACAAATTCTTAATTTTAATAATGAAAGTTAATGATAATAGAAATAAAACAGAAACCAACGTAACGATGGAAGTAGAGACCGGAGTTCAAAGTGAAAAAATAGACGAAAAAGCCTCCTTTAAAACTCCTAACATGACAATTGCGACTACCAGCAGAGCTCAAAAAGTGAAAATGTTTCGAGAGGTTGCCAGAGAGGCACATGAGAAGCAGGCAAAGAAAATGAAAGCAACTTTCTCTAAAAATCTTGAGATTTGGTAGGCCGAGCATCGTAGTATAATTCCTTTATTGATACCAACTTTACACACAATTTCTTATATAAATTACGTAAAATTAAGCTCCTCTATATGTTTCGAGCGTTATCCGCTCATCATCAGGAGGTCAGTGATATTAATTTTACATGTATGCAGCCTCTAGTATTCTCATTGAATACCAGAATACCAGAGGCTACATACATGTACAATTAATATCATTGACGTCCTGAAGATAAGCCTCTGGTATTCTGGTATTCAATGAGAATACCAGAGGTTGCATACATGTACAATTAATATCATTGACCTCCTGAAGATGAGCGGATGACGCTCGAAACATGTAGAGGAACTTAATTTTATGTAATTTATATAAAAATTTTGTATCAAGTTGGTATCAATAAAGGAACTTCTCTAAAATGTTCCGAAAACCTACTGTCGGACAAAATGTTAGAATATTTCTTTATTAAAATCCAACTGATGCACTCTTTGTAATTATATCAACATTGCAATAGATTAAAATTACATTACACACTCCGACATGTTTCGGTCCACGCAGGGACCATCCTCAGGGAGTTCCTTAGTACTTAGCTGAAACTATTTATATGGTTTTATGTGCACATCAGTCTACATGCGGTCAATGTTATGGCAGTATATCAACCTGTCGTGTTGACATGTGTACACTGTGGAGGTAGGATAGAGAGTCTCTAT
>Ga0268261_10004006_pt1 | contig 10964 bp, 12 predicted proteins | sample TergutNc150P1_FD_190353 | JGI IMG/M metagenome (GOLD analysis project Ga0268261, IMG submission 190353) | Nasutitermes corniger P1 segment gut microbial community from laboratory colony in Florida, USA - Nc150 P1 (SPAdes) (version 2) | ecosystem: Host-associated > Arthropoda: Insects >...
GGCTGCCATCGCGGCCGCAGTATCCAATAATTGAATTGCGTCATCACGGGATAAATCGTCCGTCGAAAGCAAATGTTTCATTTGGTCTCACATTGCGGCAACGTATTTTCGATAACTACGGCGTCAATTTCATCAAATTCATTTACCAATACGCGCACTTTTTGATGCGTTTCAGTAGCCAGCGTTCCGCCGATAAAGTCGGGCCGGATTGGTAACTCTCGATGCCCCCGGTCTATCAACACCGCTAAGCGCACGGCAGCAGGGCGGCCAAAATCATTTAGCGCATCCAGTGCGGCGCGGATAGTGCGGCCACTGTAAAAAACATCGTCCACCAACACCACGTGCTTATTGGTGACATCCGGGGTGTGAGTTGGCTTCAAAGTACGGGTCGGTTGCGAGCGCAAGTCGTCGCGATACATCGTCACATCAAGTTGCCCGCAATGTTGCGCGGGCTGGAACGATGGCGCAATTTCGGCGATTTTTTCGCTTAAGCGCTCCGCCAAGGGCGCGCCCCGGCTGGGAATACCCAAAACGACCAGGTCAGCTACGGCGGGCGCATCGGCGATAATCTCATGCGCCATCCGCGTCAGTGCCAGGTCAATTTCTTGTGGCCCCATTAAGTGGGCGCGGTCTACTCTGGGCATACTGGCGCTAGTCCCTTACTCGGCGCTGGTGTTGCGATTGCCACCGCCACCGCCGCGACCACCCCGGCCCCGGCCACCGCCGCCACCAAAGCGTCCGCCCCCGCGACCACCGCGTTCCGCGCCTTCGCCACCTTCGCCATTGCCGCCTCGGTCACCACCACGGTATCCGCCGCCGCCTTCACGGTTACCACCGTCCCGGCCACCACCATCGCGATTACCACGGTAACCGCCGCGATCGCCACCCCGGTCGCCGCCGCTACGGAATCCGCCGCCGCGCCCAAAATCTTCCGGCTCGGCGGCCTTGGCAGCAGCGGCTTGGGTGCGGTGCAACTGCCACTTGGCCCAAGCGGCGTTATGCGCAGCCTCCCAAGCTTCGCGCTCAGCATCAAAGCCAGGGATCCAGTCTTGAGTTTCGGGGTCAAAACCAGCCGGGTAAACGTACTCGCCGTTTTCGTCGTATTCGTTTAGGCCATAAAGCGAGGGATCAAAATCTTCGGATTCTGGGTCGATGTCGCGGTTCGCTTCTTTCAGCGATAACGAGATTTTGCGCTTATCCGGGTCGATGTCAAGCAATTTAACAATTACATCTTGCCCCGGCTTAATTACGTCGGAAGGTTGCTCAACGCGATGCCGGGCTAATTGCGAAACGTGTAATAAACCTTCGGTGCCGTCATCTAACGTAACAAAGGCCCCAAAATCAACCAGCTTCTTAACGCGCCCAGCAATTAGCTGCCCAATTACGTGGCTACGGATAAATGATTGCCAGGGGTCTTCTTGGGTATTCTTTAGCGATAAAGAGACTTTGCCTTTATTCAGGTCAACACCTAAAACTTCAACCAATACGTTTTCGCCAACCGCAACCACGCGGGCGGGGTGCTCAACGGGGCGCCAACTTAATTCGGATAAGTGAATTAAGCCATCAACGCCGCCCAAATCCACAAATGCACCGAAATCAGTTAAAGAACGAACTACCCCGGGTAGGATTTGGCCCTTTTGTAAGGCGGCTAAGCGCTCTTGGCGGGAACCTTTTTGTTGCTCAACTAAAAGCGCTTTGATGGAAAGCACAATCTTGTTACGCGCTTTTTCTAGCTCAATGATTTTCGCTTCGATTGGTTGGCCTTTATAACCAGAAAGGTCAGCAATATGACGCACATCAACTTGCGAGGCTGGCACAAACGCATCGGTGGGCAAGCCAATGTTTACCCGCAAACCACCCTTAACCGCATCAACTACGGTGCCGGTAACGGTGGTACCAGCTTCCTTTTTAGCCTCAAGGTCATTCCAAATGGCTTCGGTTTTAGCCCGGCGCTCATCCGAGGCTTGGTTTTTGAGTTCTTGTTGCAGCAGCGGGTTGCTTTCCGCTAAGCGGCGCACCTCAGCGGCTTTATTCAGTTTATCCCACTGAATTTTTAAGTGCTTGGCTAGGGTCTTTGCGCCAGCATTTTTACTTGCCCCATAAATCGGTTGGAGCTCTACGGTTGCAATTTCTTCTTGCATTTATCTTCTCTTAATCGATTAGGGCGGGTTTGAGGTCTTTGATGCGGTTCAATAAACCGCTCACAAAATTAGGGGATTCGTCAGTTGACATTTCGGCAACCGCAGTTACGGCTTCATCAATAGCCACGTTATCGGGAATTTCATCATTGAATAGCATTTCCCATATGCCCATGCGTAAGGCTTGGCGGTCTACCCCGGGCATACGTTCAACCGGCCAACCAGTTGAATATGTGGCTAGCAATTCATCAATACGTTCCCGGTTTTCCGTTACACCTTTTACAATTTCGATGGTGTAATCACGGATTAACTTTTCACTAACGGGGTGGGCCACCCGGTCATCAACTAGTTCAATGGCGTCTAAACCGCGAGCTTCAGCTTCAAATAACAAATCCAAAGCGGCTCGGCGGGCTTTAGTTAGGCGCGGCAATTTTTGGCCGCTAGCATTATCAGCATTGGCCTTAACAACTTCATCTTTACGGGAACTCATGAATTACAAAACTCGGTTTTCGCCATCGTGCCCGTTAATAGCCAAAATAACCACTTAGTTGTTGACGCGGCCCAAGTAGCTGCCATCGCGAGTATCAACTTTGATGCGCGTGCCGGTGGTGAGGAACAGCGGCACTTGAATCTCGCGGCCGGTTTCTAGGGTTGCGGGCTTAGTGCCGCCGGTGCTGCGGTCGCCTTGCAGGCCGGGCTCGGTGTGCTCAATCACCATTTCAACGCTGGCGGGTAACTCCACATACAGTGGGGTGCCCTCATTCATCGCGATCATGGCGTGGTTACCCTCAAGCAAAAAGTCTTTCGCATCGCCCACTACGGCGCCGGGGATGTGAATTTGGTTGTAATCATCATCCATAAACACGTAATCATCGCCATCGGCGTAGCTGTACATGTAGTCGCGGCGGTCTACGCTGGCGGTCTCCACCTTGGCGCCTGCGTTGTAAGTCTTGTCAACTACCTTGCCGGTAACCACGTTTTTCATCTTGGTGCGCACAAAAGCGCCGCCTTTGCCGGGCTTTACGTGTTGGAACTCAGTGATGGTCCAAAGTTGCCCGTCAATGCGCAGTACGGTGCCGTTTTTGATGTCGTTCGATGATGCCTGAGCCACGATGCGCCATCCTACCAAACTTCGCTAAATCGCAAAAACGCGATGACGCTCATGCCCCACCAGAGATAGCAACAAGAGCCAAATAATAGGAATTGAAGCCGAAGCCGGCGATGGTGCCGGTGGCGACGCCGCTAACGGTGGAGTAGTGGCGGAAGCTTTCGCGCGTATGCGGGTTGCTGAGGTGAACTTCAACTAGTTTGAGGCCGGCCTTAGGGATCATGGCAGCGGCATCGCGGATGGCGTAGCTGTAATGCGTGAAAGCGGCGGGGTTTAGCACCACATGAGCGCCGTTGTCAGCCGCCTCATGCAGCCAATGTACTAGCTCGGCTTCATTATCAGTTTGGCGCACGATGATGTTGAGGCCGAGTTCTTGACCCCAGCGCCCGGCCACCGCCACCAAATCATCGTAGGAATCGGCGCCGTAAATCTCGGGTTCGCGCACGCCCAAACGCCCTAAGTTGGGGCCGTTCAGGATCATGACCTTTTTCTGCTCCACGGAACACAGTGTGCCTCAGCAGTTAGACAAAAATGTGTGGGTCAAGCTCCGATCATGTACGCCTTACACCCGGTTTTGGCGGGTTGCGTACTGATAGTTCCCGGTTTAGGCCCCATTTCGGTAATAACCCGTACATTATGCATTAAGCACCGCTAGAATCGAGGCGTGGCAACGGAATTAAGCTGGGAACCGGATGTTTTACCGGGTTATTCCGCTGCGCCATTACAATATGCCACTTTGGTGAGGCACGATGGTGAACCCGATTTAGTTGCACTCGGTTTGGCTAAACCTAAAGGCGTTTTTTTACATGTGCATGGCTTTAATGATTACTTTTTTCAAACTCATTTTGCAGATGAGGTTTTGAATAATGGCTACTTATTTTATGCTGTAGATTTGCGTAATGTGGGGCGGTCTTTGCAAGCGGACCAAATCCCGCATTATGTGGAACATTTACGCGAACACGGTGAAGATTTAGCGCAGGCTGCCCAAGCTGTTAGGGAATTACACCCTGATTTACCTCTAATTGTGCATGCCCATAGCACCGGCGGGTTAACGGCTTCATTATGGTCCCATGCTTACCGTAATGCGACTGGCGCTAAAGCAGCGCCAGATGCATTAATTCTCAACTCGCCTTTTTATGAAATTCCAGGTCGCTTTTTTGCTCGTATGGGGGCCGCAATTACTAGCCCCACTTTAGGTAGATGGCGTCCGCGCAATGGTTTACCGCCCGGGCCTTCTATTTATGCCACCGGTCAACATGTGGATAATGGTGGGCGTTGGGAATTTGATCAGAATTTAAAACGTACCGCTGGCTTGCCCGCGCGCTTTGGCTGGTTGCGCGCGGTGCGCAACGCCCAGGCCCGGGTTGACCGGGGCTTAAACATCCATGCGCCCATTTTACTGGCTACCTCGGCCCGCTCCTCATCTGGAGACCCCGACTTAATTGACAGTACTGATACCGTTTTGGATGTGAAATCCATGGCGGCACGGGCGGATGCGATTGGCAAAAACGTGACGTTATTGCGCATTGATAATGCGGTACACGATTTGACGTTATCAGCCGATAAACCTCGCGCTCAATACTTTGATGCTTTATTTACTTGGTTAGATAAATCGTTAGTACCCTCAGATAGCAATTAAATCATTCCGTCATTCTGCGCCAGGAACGCAGTGACGCAGACGCAGAATCTCAAATCGTAAGGATTAATTTAAATGTCAAATTTACAACTTACTTCTGGAACAATCAAAAAACCCTTCTTTGATAACCCTGGCGCCGATGGTAAGCAGCTACCCATTGCCTTAGCGCACCGGGGTTTTTGGAATGCAAATGAAACTGGTACCCATTTAGAAAACTCAGCCGCCGCTTTTGCTGCAGCAGTTGATTTAGGTTACCGCTATTTAGAAACTGATGTGCATGGCACGTCCGATGGCGTTTGTATTGCCTTACATGATGAAACTCTGGATCGCACTACTGATGGCAAAGGCACCGTTAGTGAATTGCCGTGGAGCAAGGTCAAACAAGCTTATATTGGCGGCATCGAACCTATACCCACCTTGGAAGAGCTATTAGTAACTTGGCCTGAGGTCAAATGGAATATTGATATCAAATCTGATTCCGCCATTAAGCCTGCCGCTGAAGTTATTGAAAAGCTACGTGCCCATGACCGGGTTTGCATTACCTCATTTTCGCCCGCGCGCCGCAAAGCGACCGTCAAACTGCTGTCCAAGCCGGTGGCCGCCGGCGCTAGCTCCCCCGAGATCGCCGCGTTCTTGGCTGCCGCTCGCGTTGGTTCCAAACGCTTAGCAGCAATGGCTTTAAAAGATGTTGATGCTCTGCAAGTTCCGGTGGGCCAGGCGGTGCCCGGCATCGGCGGCATTGTGGTAACCGATGCCAAAACCGTTGAAATGGCCCACGCCATTGATAAGTACGTGCAGGTGTGGACGGTCAACACCAAGGCTCAAATGAACCAACTGCTCGACATCGGCGTGGATGGCATCTTCACCGACCGCGCCGATACCCTCCGTGCCGTTCTAGAGTCAAGGCGGCTTTGGTACTAGCTGAACAGGACGCTAGCCCCATCTTGCGGGCAGGCTACTCTGAGTTCTCCCTCTAGCTGATCTACCAAGCGGACAAATTCTTCACGATCTGGAGTATTGGCGAACAAATCTTCAATTTGTAGCCAAGAGATTTGGTTGGCCCACGGGTTCCACGGCATCGGGGACAGCGCCCAAGCCTCAAATGCTGGGGCTTCGCGCACGTCCCAGCCATGTGCGATTAAGCACTCGCGAACATCCAACATCCGCTCGTAAGTTTCGGGGGTCCTCACGCTGGCGAAGGCGGGCGCTTGCGGCATGTGTGCGGGCCGGGCCACGCGGTCATTACAATTTTGACGGGCCGCGTCATTAACCCGCATCGCTTCCCGGTCCAGGTTCCCCTCGGAATCAGTCGGCATGGCATCAACCAAAACCCGGTCGCTGCCGATTCTAGGAACCCCAACCACGCCATATTCGGCAAGGCAGTCCATCATCTCACCTTGGTATCGGGCTAGTTCTTGCCGCGCTTGTTCCATCCACAGCGGCTCCACCCAATCAGGGTCGGCGCTAATGATGGGGGCCAAACTGTAGGGTTCTGCCGCGCCCGATTGATTGGTGGTTGCTTGCCGAAGTAAGCCACCCACCAAAATGCCCAGAAATACCAGCGTGACAATCAGGAAGTGCCTTTTATTTTTCGCACTTTTCGCATTTTGATTTGGGTTAGGGGTTGAATTTCCCGCTAATACCGCTTCAACAGCACTGTTAGTCAAATAGTTAGGTTGCATTATTACAAGTTCTCCTTTTAGTTTAGGAGCAACTAGCGAATTTGGGCCCAGGTTAACGGATTAGCTCATTTCGTTGCAGTCTGATACTAACCAAAACAAACTTACGGTTTCCCGTATTTCCGGCCGACGCAAACCGCACTTTTGTAGGTCGCGCATTAGCTTTACACTTGATTTGAGACTTTGCTACTAGGGGGACAGACTCGATTTTCGTTGCGATTCTGCAGCACGCGCCCAGTCTTCTAGCTCTAACCAATTAAGGTCGACAAACTGGTGTTGGAGTTCTAGGTTAACTAACTGCCAGATTTCGTCATAGCTTACCTCTTGCCGGCAATCCCAACTTGCGGTTGCAGCAGCGATTTCGCGTTCCCGCAATGATCGCTGATCCAATTGGCCTGGCCCATCGGGGTATGTAATCCAGTCCCAGTACTGAAGGCTTTCAATATCTAGGTGATGTGCAGTTTGTTGCGAATCCCCCAGTGATTCCGCAAGGAACGAATCTGCTGCGGCTACCGGATCAGACCAAATTGGGAACCCTTTACCGGCCATGCACTGGGCCCAATCACGATCAATTTGTTGGATTCTGAGGTCGCTTCTAAGTGAACGATCGAAACCGTAAATTGCTAAATACCGAATACCTGAGAATTCATCAGTGAAGTGGACCAGTTGGACGCGCTCCCAGTCGAACAAGCCCCGGCAACCTAAAAGCTCAATTGCCGATTCACGAGTTTCCGGGAATACCCATTCACCGCTAGGTATTCCCCCATTTAGTGCGACTAAATAAGCTTCTCTATAAGCCGGACTCATGGTAGCCTCAAGCTCACGATGGAGATTGTGAGCTTCTTGGTTAATGTTTGTTCCAAAACTCCATGGTTCATCCCATCGCCCTGGTGAATTGATCGTACTGTGACCGAACCCGAAATGCTCCGCCCATTCGCGGGTGTGTGGGTGAATGAAAGTTCCGGGCCCGCGTTCTACAACGTAACGAGCTGAGAACATTGAAGCGGGCAGATACGTGAAACCCTGCTCCAGCATACACGCTGCAACAACAGAATCACGCTCTGCTTGTTCGCTTTCCGCTTCAAATAGGATGTGATCTGGCGAAGGATTGTGCCAACGGGCATGGATATTCGAACTTCCATGAATTCTCAGCCAGAACTCATCAAGTGGACCCATCTGCCATATAGGTAAACTAGGTTCAAGCTCCGGCAGCACGTCGTCTTTGTGGTCCGTTGCTCCATCATTGCCAGTCTGCGCCGAGTAAATATCGGTGCTAACACATGCAGTTGTTAGCACCGAAACCAAAAACATGAAAATTCTTCCGTAAAACTTCGCCTTCATCACGTAACCAACACACTTACGTCATGCGTATTTGCATGCCCGGAGCGCATGTATAGTAGTATCTGTTAAGAACTTCATAATTCTTTTCCTTTCATCGTTGACTACCTTGGCGCGAAAACTATATTTACATGTTCTCCGCTGGTATGAATAAGTTTGACAAACGCTTCTCATATTTGACAAGAGCGGAATTAAAATGATGAATAGATTTGTCCATTCTAGGCCAAATCGCAAAACAGTGGTTGGCCTACGTGTAAGTTCTGAGACCGACCCGAGTTTCCCGTCCATAACATGTTCGCTTGTCGTTTCCCGAACGCCAGTTTTCTCCAGTTTCCAATACAGAACGAGCGGAACCACATTAGATGATCAACTTTGCCTTGCTCCGTAGAGCACCTGAAGCACCGGCCATCGGACAATCAAAATGAGCCATGAGCGAAGCATTTCCGCGCCAGAAGACTTGCTGCCAATCCCAGCTGCTCCCGAATTAGCGTTTGGACCTGACGAGATCAAGCGAAAACTTGAATCTCTAGTAACCCAGACAAAACGCGAGGTTGCCACTTTTAGCCCCGACGGCGCTTACACCGCTGCCGCAATAAGGGATTCACAGGATCGAAACAAGGAGATGTACACGCGCGGCATCCACTCAAGAACCATATACCTTTCATCCGCCCGCAATAAAAAACCGATAATTGAGTATGTGAGTTGGCTAAATGAAAGAGGTTCAGAAGTTAGAACCGTACCAAAATTACCCTTACGTATGATAATTTCCGATCGGAAAATCGCTGTACTACCGCTCGACCCGCACCACGGCATGGCGGGCATTTCAATCCACCGCGATGAAGCTGTAGTTTCGAGCCTACAAACGCTCTTTGAAATGACTTGGGCATCAGCTACACCTTTCGGCCTAACCATAGCCAGCGGCGAAAAGGGTCCTACTATTGAAGAACGTGCGATTTTGGAACTTTTGTCTCTCGGACGCTCGGACATGGAGATCGCTACACAACTTGGTCTTTCTGCTAGGACTATACGGCGCAGGTTAGTTGAATTAATGGAACGGTTACAAGCTAAGACTCGCTTTGAAGCTGCTTATTTAGCAGTCAAGAAAAACTGGATCTAACTGTTATTTGCGAGAAGGCTTGGTCTAGGAGTTCTTGGTTGGGGCCGGTTAGGCGGGTGGGTGTGTAATTGTTGTTGAGGTCTTTTTCTAGCACGATAAAGCGTAGTTGAGCGTCTCTAGTCTTTTTGTCCCGCTGCATAGCGGGTAATAATTCCGTTAACGTGGCGTTGGAATAAGAAGTTGGTAAGCCAACGCTGCTTAGTAATTCACGATGTAGTGCCACGTCATCGTCAGTTAATAACCCGGATAAGCGCGCTAATTCGGCAACAAATACCATACCGACGGAAATCGCTTCACCATGGCGCCATTTGAAATCTTCCGCGTGTTCGATAGCGTGGCCGAGAGTGTGGCCATAATTTAGAAATTCCCTATCGCCTTTTTCAAATACATCATCCCCAGCAATGTGAGCTTTAACTTGCACTGCCCTTTGAACTAACTCGGCAACTACTTTCCAAGTCGCAGCATCAGTATCCGCTCCCTGCCAGGGAACTAACTGACTAGCATTTTGCTTTATCAAATCCAAAATAACTGGGTCAGAGATAAACCCACATTTAACTACTTCACCAAGCCCGGCAGAGAAATCGCGCGGGGATAAAGTGACAAGCATAACCAAATCACAAATAACCCCATTAGGCTGATAAAAACTACCCACTAAGTTTTTACCTTCTGGGGTATTTATGCCCGTTTTGCCGCCCACTGCTGCATCTACCATTGCCAATAAACTGGTTGGCACATGCACCACTTGAATACCGCGCAACCAGGTAGCTGCCACAAAGCCACCTAAATCAGTGGTAGCGCCACCACCCACGGTAACTACCGCATCGGAACGCGTAATGCCAGATAAGGCAGCTAATTCCCAGCAATGCACCAAAACCTCAGAAGTTTTTTGCGCTTCGGCATCGGGCACGCCATGGGCGATAACCGTGAGCCCGGCCCCATGCAATACCGCCTTAACTGGCTCCATCAAATACTGTAACGGCTGCGGATAAATCAAAAAGACTTTATTAACCCCGGGCTTCAATAAACCTGGCAATTCACTAATCACGCCATCGCCGATAATTACTTCATAGGGCTCCGCCACTGGCACCGTCACCTGCATTGCAAATCCTTAAACATTAAAATCTGTTCTACCACTTGAAACGGAGTCAAACTAGAAGTATCTACCTGGAAACTTGATACTAAACTATAAGTGGTCCGCCGTGAATCAGTTAAATGCCGCCACTTAGCAAACGCGTTTTCACCGGACAATAATGGGCGCCCGCCATCGTGCAACCGAAAAGCTGCCGTATCGGCGCTCATATCCAAATAAACTACTAACCCGCCATTTAGCTTATAATCCGCCAATGCTTGTTGCGTTTCCGCCGCCAGCACAGCGCCGCCACCCATTGAAACTACACCATTAAAGTTGTTAAGCAAGGTGCAAACCGCCACAACTTCGCGGCTGCGGAACTCGGGTTCCCCATAAACCTCAAAAATTTGCGGGATTGACATTCCGGATGCCGCTACCACTGCGTCGTCACTATCTTGATGCAACAGTTCTAACCGCTCGGCCAGCAGTTTCCCGATGGTGGTTTTGCCCACCCCCGGCGGTCCAACTAACACGTATGCGGGCCTGATCACCGCTTCCGGGTAATCCGGCCCACTGAAACCTAGAACAGTCTTCATCATTCACTTATCTTGTAAGGGTTAGGGACGATGTTGGATTATCGTGTAAGGGTTTAGGAAGATAATGTTGATTTATCTTCCCTAAGCCTTACACGCTAGGTAAGCTGGCTAGGTAAGCTGGCTAGGTAGGTTTGCAGGTTGCGGCGAGTTTCGGTTACGGAGTCGCCACCGAACTTTTCTAGGATGGCGCGGGCTAAGACCAGGGCAACTTCGGCTTCGGCAACCACGGCGGCGGGCACCACGGCGCACACGTCGGAGCGCTGATGGTGGGCGGTGGCAGGCT
>Ga0268261_10004007_pt1 | contig 10961 bp, 4 predicted proteins | sample TergutNc150P1_FD_190353 | JGI IMG/M metagenome (GOLD analysis project Ga0268261, IMG submission 190353) | Nasutitermes corniger P1 segment gut microbial community from laboratory colony in Florida, USA - Nc150 P1 (SPAdes) (version 2) | ecosystem: Host-associated > Arthropoda: Insects > Digestive...
ACGATAGCAGCAGACAACAGTACGGTGTAACGGTTACCAGATGCTGTAGTTACAGTTGTTTTGTGCTCCTGAAGATGGGTGATAGTGACGCCCGAAACATGTAGAGCAGTTGTCAGATTAAATAAACTCTGTGACATGTGCTTCTTGTTGGGATTTATATACTAGAATATTCTCTGTAATCTTGCACGATTTTTAATCCACGAGAACGAATTCTATCCAATACACCTACTACACTGTCCCAGTTCCGTTTATATAGGAAAGCGAATGTTAAATTTTCCATTTAGACAACCAACGTCTACGGTCTCAGTAACTGCTGTTCCATACACCTAATTACAATGGCGGGAGGCCTGCTGTCGTTCACCAAATACCATTAGGGTAATTGAATCTAGGACTGTGGGAAGTCCAGTATACGTAGCAAACACAGGAAGAACGAGAAATGTATACAAAATATTAGTCTGTTTGTCCCAAGAGAACAGATAGCTTGGAAGTATTAGGCGATTATGTAAACATATTCGTAGCTTTACTTCAGTTAGCTGACTGGACAGTTTTAAGTGGAAGAAGGATAGAAATATGTTTATATTAAGCATCTCCATTATTATATCAATCACAAATACAAATTAGTATTTTCAACCACACACAACACGTTGCCAGTTGTAAATTTTCTTTTTCAGGTTCTTTTAATGGTGGATAAGCTCTTGATTAGCAAGATAGTCTTTATGTGGACCATCCCCATTGGTGTGTCAGTCACAAGTATATATTAATATTTTCAGTTACGCAGCACATGTTGCGTATTGAAAAAGAAATACATACCTGTAATTGATAACACAACGGGATGGATTGCCTTACACAGTGTCACCTGACGGTCTCCTCATAAGACGGCGGCCAGTAGACCCAGAGCAACACAACTGTGTGCACCCAAAGTATCTGCTGTAAAACAATCGTTATTCGACCATTGCCTCTCTCGTCCTTCATCCTTTGTTTACTATGTGGGAAGCAGTGTTATAGACGTGGTGAGGTTCATTCAGTGTCTACATGCAAATGATTATGATATGTAGCACCATGTGATACTGGTTTCCTTTCTTACGCCATGCATCATAACATGTCATGTGAAATATGTTTGAAATGGCCACTGTTAGGGTCGCGTAACAGAATGTGTGCAAGTGTTAGTTACCGTGTTTGTCCTGCACCGTCACAGTGTACGTCGCCCGTCTTGTCTCATACTCTTCAAAGAAACAAGTAACAGTTGTTCCTATCCATGTGTTGTCGGATTGAAGTTATAGCTCCACTTGTTCTTAACCTCGACACTGGGTTAAATGATTGGCCAGCCTCAGGTTCCGGTCGCTTTAACACTACGAAAATTCATCCGCTTCCCTCTGCATTGAAGGCTGGGTAGGTGCGGAGCGCGTCTGGGCGTTTTCGAGGAGATAATATTCTTCATCCGCCTGGGTTCAACCCCGGATCTTCCAGTTCGTGACGGAGTCTGTGTACTGCCTGTGCTGTCCCGACTGTCATATGTTTCAAACATGTGACATTAATTTAAAAGGAGACAGAAGGTAATATCCAGATAATATATACGTAAAAAATACAATTAATTATTAACTGTACAGTATAATAATTCACACATACAAGCAAAAATTATGTTCGGAGGACAGCAAACTTAAAAAAAAAAAACGATGCCAAGTGAAACTAATAGAAACATTTCCAACAGCACAGATCTGTAGCCGTACAAAACTGTGCCTTTAATTTTTTGTTAGCTAAGCCGTTTTGTAAGCCAACATGGCAATTTTGCTCGGAATTAAGTGTTGGACTCCTGCCGAAGTGGTCATAATAGAATCCAATTCAACTCAGAACATATTTTCGGCTTGTAATTGCAAATATATTACATAGTATCATTCTGATCATAACAGTAAAGTGCGTGATTGTATTATCGCAGTAATCGTGTTGTGTCTGTATCTGGAAGGACCGGTTTCAGGTAGGTATAGATACAGTCTAATGGTCTGTCAGAATTAACTTCAACGATCCTCATTCGACTGTTGGTCTTTGTTAATTTGTATAACTTACAGTCCTTATAAAGTGGCTTGTAGTGTGGATCGGACCATACGCCTCTCTTATATTAATTTGTCACTGCGAAAATGAAAGTTAATTAAAGGACTCAGAAAATGTCAAAAATAGATCTTAATAAAATTCTGCATTGTGATTTTTTACGGGATATCGGAGGCCGAAGGAAAAACAAAGACGGAAAACAGAGAACGTATAAATGCGGAGGCAGGATACGGGAATGTCGGATCGGAAAGCAATGAAGATGTTGGACAATAAATGGTAATAACTGATACTAGTACATTAATAACGAAATATAAAAATAAGTGGCTGGAAGAATTCATTAGGTTCCGCAGATCAGAAAATGTCTGGAACTTTTTATTTTTTACAAAGAAAGAAGGAAGGAAAGAAGGAAGGAAGGAAGGTTTAGTTTATCTTAACCGATATTGGTTAAGAGCTGAATTCGTTATTCTGGTGGTCATGTTGGTGGTTTTGCTGCTGATGATGATGATTATGATAGTTATGACTGCCGACGACGATTCGACGATGGAATTTTTAAAAAGTTCTCTCTGTCTCTATTCGTGTTGCTTCGAACTAAACATGTTTTATTATGTACAATGTGCGATTTTATACGAATTCAGGACAAACTGCTGTAAGTGAACTCCTATGGTACGTTTTCGTGATGTAAACATTTCCGAAGGCCAGAATCCTACCTCCAGCCTTTTGAATTCATAATTTTTTTGAGTAAATCATATTTAACCATTTAAAGGCGAAGCGCAGACTGCTTTATTTGAAGACCCAATCCGTACCGCGCTGTAAACACTTTTCATCTCGGTTATAAAAACATGGAGACTTACAGAAAATAATAAGAGACGGGTCGAAGCTACAGAGATGGATGCCCTGAGGAGATCCTCGAGAATATTAAGAAAAGAAAGAATTAAAAATGTAACTATAAGACAACAAATTGGACTAGAGGAAACAATTGTAAAAGAAATTGAACAGAACCAGCTTACATGGTACGGCCATGTTCAGAGAATGGTAGATGGAAGATTACCCAAAATAGCATTGAAGTGGATACGAAAACAAAAGAGAGCACGAGGAAGACCGGAAAAAAACTGGATGGAAGGTATAAGGAAGGCCATGAATGAAAGAAACCTAAATGAAGGCCAATGGGAAGATAGGAAGCAATGGAGCCTAGGTGTCGGACAACGTAGAAAAACGTTTTGAAACTGATATATATATATATAAACCAATCAGTTTATATTGTAAGTGGGACAAGTCGCTGTTTGTTCTGGGATAAATACAAAACACATAAATACAGTGTGGACAGAGCGTACAATTGTTGAATGTTAAACTGGTTGGTGCATCACGTGACCAGTAGGCTTTAAAAGGTTAACAAAACAGGCAGTATACGTATAACGCAATATTGTGGGGAGTTTGTGGGACCATTGTTACAGTGGAATAGCAATGCGTAAAGCACATTTGGAGTATTTGCCCGTCAGGCTCTAAATGTTTTTCCGCCATATCTCGTAAACAACACCATTTTCTGAAAAAAAGTTACGGAAAATAAAATGTGTTTTGATTTTCTCTATAACGTTTTTCTGAAAAAAAAAATTCTCATTTTAAGAATAATTCAGGGAGAGAGCGTAAATAAACACAAGTGTTCATATGAAGTTCCCATTGTTATTTTCGTTTTTAATGAAGTTTGAATTTTCGCGACATATTTACGAAAAATCCTCAAATTGTGTGAAAATCTTTTAAGTATGAGCCGGAATTTTGCGTGCGGATGGATAGTCGAACGGACAGCAGAAAGCTAATAGTCACTTTTCGCAAATCTGCGAAGGCGCTTAAAAATGAAATTATTTGGAGACATTTTTATAATTTTTCACTGAAAATTTTTCTTAATCTGTGTCGGTGTTTCTGTGTTACCGCTTCGTGTTAGCGCCGTTGAATTTAGGTTGTAGAATAAAAGAGCGCTGGGAGCAAAAAGTAGAAGAGAATGTCTATAAATAATGACGTAGTTAATAGAGATATGTCATATCTAAAGAACGTCGTGGAGTAGATACGTTGATGAGGAACTGAGAGACACTGGACACCCGGTAGCGCAGTTAGTTGAGGCAGTGCGCTACAAGGCTGAAGGTCGCGGTTTCGATTCCCTTTGGTGTCAATGGAATTTTTTACTGACACAATCCTTCCGGCTCCACTATGGCCCTGGTGTCGACTTGGCCTCTAACAGAAATGAGTACCAAGGGGGTAAAGGCGGCCGGTGTGTAGGCCTGACAACCTTACCACCTTCATGTTCCGATTGTCTTGAAATCTGAGAGCCACAATATCCTGGAACCCTCAGAGCCTTCTAGACCTGTACAGGGATTGCTTTACCTTTAGCTGTACCAATAGGAATATTTGTTCACGTATTCGTAATTGTAGGTTTCATTTGCATTAGTTTGTTTACATTTTGATCTAATATTACGTGTTCTGTTTAATCTCATTACTCCACGTGGTCGCTTAACTTTACGGCTCGCTCCTTAATGTTAATTAACGTCACTTGGGCTTGCCTTTAAAATTTTTAATTTTGTTATGGATTGTGTAGAAATTGACACAAAAGGGGAAAGCTACTTTGACATAGAAACGATGAAATGCACCGAGGGATAAGCGTTAATGTTGCGGTTGTCATGGTAAAAGCAACATGTGCTAGTCGTATTTCTTTTCTCGAGACGCAGTCCACGAGTTAAATAACGTACCTCCTCAAGAGCTCTTTTCGAAATAATAATTTTCTTATTATAAAGTATTTCCAAAATATGAACTGAATATGGATCGACAACGTGACATCCTATTGCTTATCTTAGTGCATTTGCGGTGTATTCCAGAAGTGCTTGTTTAGAGTCGCTTTCCGAATTTCTGGTGGTCTGAAGCTGTTTTTTGTCTTTTTCTTCTTTCCAGAATACTGAAATTAGCCACAGCCGTTTCTTGTCACAGCATGGTCAACCTGATTATCATCCTTTCATCTTAGATCCCGTTAAACCGCAGAAATGTACAGCCTAGTTAAAAGAACGAAAAAACACAAGATTTTAACAGAGTTCGTTTTCCTTGGACGTGTGTTATCCATGTAGCTTTTGTATTAGGTATTATTCTTTCTGTTATGTTTTTACGTTTTAATTTTGATCTGCTTATAAACAAAAAGAATTAGACGTGAGAGAACATGATACATATAGGTTTTTTTGCGGAAAGTAAAGGAAAAAAGAACAGTCGGAAGGTCTAGATGTAGATGGAGTAATATGAAAATCGTACTCAAAGAAACAGGAAGGGAGCTGTGTTCTTGATTCTCCAGACTCAGAACGTGGTCTAGTGGCCAGCTGCTGTGAAGACGGTACTGAAATCTCGGGTTCCATGAAGTGCGGGGAAATTATGCAATATCTGAAGTGCTGTAGGTTCTGTAGAGGACTTTGTTGCATGGACTTGGTTAGGTAGCTAGTTAGTTATATAAAGCGTTTATAGGTATCGAGAAAGCTCAAGCAGCGTAACAAGTAGGTTACGTGTTGTGCGAGTGAGAAATGTGGCTCAGATTCCTGCAGTGACATACACATTTCTGTTCTCCGTGCTGTACAAATACACATTTCTGTTCTCCGTGCTGTACAAATACACATTTCTGTTCTCCGTGCTGTACAAATACACATTTCTGTTCTCCGTGCTGTACAAATACACATTTCTGTTCTCCATGCTGTACAAATACAAATTAGTGCCCACCCAAATTTCGAACAACGCTCATCGCGGAGTAATTTTCTCCGAGGGTGAAATGGCTGGGATGTGATAATGCCTAGGTTAAAAATGCGTGGAGCTAAACCGAAATGCCTCAGTACGTCTGCCAGCCGTTATTCTCAAGTGAGCACTGTGATCAAGGTACCATATTATTGAAAATTATTTACAGATTGAAGCCACTGAGGGTGATGGCTGTTTGTTTACGAGATATCCGCACATAGCTTAATGAAAAGCGATCCTCTGCAAGATTTTTCTGCAGTAGTTTTCTCTTTGCTGTATTTATTGTGCACAACTTGTGGCCTTGTGAATGGCTTTTAAAGTCGAAGAACAACTATTTTAACACCTCTTTGCTACTGAAGGACACTTGTCCCATGGAGTTAATTGGATAATGCATCTCATATATATGCTGTGAGGGTGTGGGTGAATCTTAAATTGGTTAGTTAGGTTAAGTGGATGTAAACATTGCATTGAGCGTCTTAAGTGGAGTTGGTGACAAACGTTGTATCAGCGTCGGTATTTTTTTTGTTGTGAAGAATGTTAACATAGGCTGTATTTCAGCTCATTAACATTTCAAGGTCTAAGGAAAGACACGGGTTACTGAAGTGTCCCTTTCCAGTTGAGTACACAAGGGAGGGTAGCGAGCCAATTTTTTACAAAAATAGAGAGAAAAACGAAGGATTGGCGCATGTCTGGAAAAATTAGAGTCTCAGGAGATAGGATATCAAATATGTTTTTAAAATGGCTTATATCCATTTTAAAAGCACTGCTTCAAATTTTGTGTTTTTTTCGAACATTATAATTTTCCACTGTAGAGAACTTATATACTTGAGGTGTTGTCGTTAAATAAACAATCAATATGTATACCGTAATTACACGTGTCTGCTGCTACCTTGTGGTTATTTTCACCGAGCCGCTTGTATTTACTGTGTCCCGCGTTATATAGATTGATGTTTGGATGACTGGTGAATTGAACAGGTTTTGGCAGGACTCGATTGTGGCATAATCGAGATATCTCGGCATATGCCTGGACAGACTGAAGAAAACTGAGAAAAATATAGATTACGGTAATCTATGTCCCAGCCGAGATTTCAACAGGGTACCGCCCAAATACAAGTTTAGAGCCTTACCGCTACGGTAACCTGTTTGTCAGTATAGCTCTTTGGTGGTTAAAGTGAAAATGACCCTATGCACGACATGAAGGCGTATAGGGGATGTAGAAGGCAAAATCCACTCATTCTTATCCTCGGCACTAGGTGAAAGTGAGTGGTTAATTTCACGCCCCGGTCGCTTTCCTCGAAGGGGGGAAAAAAAACTTGGTGCGCATTGAATTCGTGGCTGGGGGGGGGGGGGGGGGAGGGGGCACCAAAACTGTCATGAACATTTCGGAAAAGAAAAAAATCTTTTTCCTGTCTACGCTTATAATATTCGCGAATTCCCCGTTTCGAATTTCGGCCGCTAAACCGGCAAACCTTATCGTCGTTATTCTGAAATTTTGTTATTGAATGCAGGCAAACGCTGCTCTTTGTTGTATTTTGAGCCATTCACTCTCTCTCTTATCAACATACACTTTTTTTCTGTGGCTCTGCGACCCAACGCGGGTCATGGTCTCCTCATTTTTGAGGTTTCTAGATCACAAACAACGACGCAGCACAGTCGGTAGGACTCCTCTGGATGAGTGATCAGCTCGTCGCAGAGACCTCTACATGACAATACACAACACTCACAACAGACAAACATCGATGCCCCCGGTGAGATTCGAACCCACGATCTCAGGAGGCGAGCGGCCGTAGACCTACGCCTTAGACCGCGCGGCTACTGGAACCGGCATCAACATACACTACTGTTCATAAATAAGACAAATTTCTCGCAATTTCACACTGTGTAATAAGCGTAGTCTTACAGTCCAAGGGTTAATAAATGCACGTGAATGAAAATATACAATTAATGATAGAAACTAAGCCAAAACGCCGAGTGATAAAACATCACACTACTCTGTGACGTATTTCTACGCAACTGGACACAGTTTGTAACAGACTGGTGCATTCGATTTCCAGACTGACAGCTGTATGTTGATCGCTGCATATTTACACGGGCAGTCTGCGTGTAGTCATGCACCCTAGGAAAATAAGCTTCGAGAGTCAAACCCCGTCGTACTGTTAGGCGCTAGGAGCGTGGTGGCGCATGGCAGCCAGCTGTCCTGCTCTCCAAAGGGGGTAGGCGAGGGCGGCAGCTGAGTTCTGTATAGAGCCCGGGTCTGACGGGCGCGGACTCATCGCCGTCCTCGGTAGACGTCGGTGGCGTCGGATCATCCAGGGCGACGCCCGCTTTGTTCAAGGGTGGATCCACGGTCGGAAAAATCTCAAACGAAACTTTTGAGTTCATGGTCTTAATATACGCTAGAACGTGTGTTCTTTATTTAATAATTATAAGCGATATTTAAAATAATTAAAATCGGCTACAACCAGTAGATCTTAAAACTGACAAAGTGTTACACTGTGTTCCATTGAAACAGTCATTTTAAGTACGCTGAGATTAAGTAAACTTCTCCGAGATTGCCACTTATATGCGACTGGGATTTTAAATTTAAGTGTGTGTGTGTGTGTGTGTGTATGTTTGTGTGTGTTTGTGTGTGTGTGTGTGTGAAAAATTCTAAAGTGATTTTGCGCTGTGTTTTATAAGTAATAGTCCCTGTTTAAAAAGAAAATATTGTGTATAAGCAGTTGAGGAGGCTAGACGCTGGTGCATATTAAACTGGTAACTAGTTCGTGATTAGGAAAACATTCAGTGATTTCTTTTCTAAATATCTCGTTTCCTTCAGTGCAACTAAACACTAGCAGCACTTATAACGTTATTACTCTATTTGCTGCAGTCAGAATTCTGGTTACTTTGTATCGTGATTGAAAATTTGATGGACTTTGACTAAAATTGTTTTTATTCGTGAGGCAGTTACGTTCGATGAATGCAAAATATCTGCAAGTGATGTGTCACAGTGCTTGTATAACCACGAATGAAAGCCTGATTGACAAGTAAATTATACACAATAGAGTGGTGATTTTGAAACACACAGCATAGTGAATACCGTATCTTAGTGTAAATTTTGTTGTAATATTTCTTTGTTTTCTTTCCCCTTGAAGATAACCTTCAAAGTAATGTGAGGTGGGAGTGGTTTTTGGACACTGTGCTGCGAAAAGGATGGAGCTTTTTCTTCGTTCGATGCAAAGGTAAGTTTAATGATATTTTACTATTTGGAAGACCTCATATTTGATGTTGCATTACACTGAATAAATGGCTTTATCTTATTAAACTTTTAAGAAATATATTTCCTTGCAAGTATAATAAGTATTAGCGCATTGCATACGGAATCTTACTCTATGAATGTATCGATATCAAATTGATGAAGTAACAGGAGAGTAATTTAATGTCTCATGAATGGTGAGGCACATCTATTTTAATTTGTGTAAGAATAAACAGAGTCAAGCAAAACGCTGTGAATGATAAACTAGACTAATAAAGTACAGCCAATACCGAATTTATTAATATCTGAGTTTACAAAAATCTTTATATTTCAACCAACCCTTAAAGTTTTGGTGCTAAGACTTACCCAACGTCCACACAAAATTTTTCGAAGCCGTAAATTTCAGGCAACAAAGTTCGTTTAAAGTATTATTAAACACTTCTGTATGGCATCATTTTTAAACAAGTATTTTTGTATATTATTCTAAATATTTATAACTCATAAATCCGTCCGTACATTTTTTTTACCGAATCTTATGGTTCCAAGCAAAATATTTTACCTAAAGGTTTCTTTCATGTTTTGGGGATTTCCAAAGTTTTGATTTCCTTTCTTTCTAATTTGTTGCTTCTTGAACCATAATGTTACACATCGCTGAATGTACGTAGATTACTGAACATTGTATTATAAATTAGGTTAGTTTGTAGTGTTCTATAAGCAAATTAAAACTGTCTGATTTATTTACTAAATTGTTATAAGAGTTTTGGCAGTATTAGACGTAACGAATTGCTTTCGCATATTTTCTCGTAGTTCCAGTTTAGTTACCTGGAAGAATACTGCATCCTGGGACGTGCTGTCCTGAAGTGTTTTTGTTTTGTTTCCTACATAATGTTTCTGCCTTGGTTCTATATATTTTCGTGAATAATCTTTCTGTTCTATAATCCCTTTAATCACGAATTTTCCGTAATAAATACAACAGCATTTAGTTCCTTCCCCATAGAAAGCATTTCAGTCAGTTAATGAAATGTAGGAAAATAATCCTTAATTATTCTTAGAATTACATAAACCGCAAGAGTTCCCTCTGTCAGCTAGGCGAATTTCTTCTAGATATTAAATAAAACGGAAGATACATATGTTTAGATTTGTGCGCTAATGGGTCCGTATTGAATGACGATATCAGACGGTTTATTATCATAATTATTGTTACACATATGTACGATATATATGTTTATGTACCTAAGAGTTTAAGTTTACTTTAAATTCTTATGTGTTAAATTCATTAAATTCCTGTATTTCTGATCATTATTAAGGCCAGGTGGCACTGGACACGTTTCTTTTACTGTATATTAGCGTCCGTTTTTTTCTGTAACTATATTTTAGAAGTTGAGGAACTTCGTGTGTGTGTGTGTTCATTGTTAGTCTTATAAGTGAACTCGGAGATTTCTGCTCGATTATAACTGTACTCAAGAAAAAATTTCTCGAAGTAATTTATTTTAATTTCGCTATTTGCCTTTCTGCTATTATGATAATTCAACTATTCTATGCACGGTATCCTTTTTTGTACTGTTGTCATTCCTTTCTATGGGTAACAAATGACACTACGTTACATATGATAGCACCAAGGGATGGCAGCAGTACATATTGTAGGCTTACGTTAGTATTTTCCTGTAGATCACGTACAAATACTGCCCACTCTGTCAAGATATATTTACATCCTGTGAAGAAGGTCGGTCATTCTTAGGGTCTGCAAATCCGTGCATCATCGTACTTTCAACTGAATCAACCAACAAGATGCAGCAACTTCTCAAGTTTATTACTTGTCTTTTAGATACAGCTCAACATGTTTCGGGCATCCTCATGCCCATCATCAGGAGCTACAACTGCAGTAGCAGCCTTTGGTTTACCGTCGGAGCTTTTTGATGGGCATGAGGATGCC
>Ga0268261_10004008_pt1 | contig 10957 bp, 5 predicted proteins | sample TergutNc150P1_FD_190353 | JGI IMG/M metagenome (GOLD analysis project Ga0268261, IMG submission 190353) | Nasutitermes corniger P1 segment gut microbial community from laboratory colony in Florida, USA - Nc150 P1 (SPAdes) (version 2) | ecosystem: Host-associated > Arthropoda: Insects > Digestive...
GACGGTGGAAAACATCGAAAAAGCTGTAACCGACCAACTAAAAGCGATTCCAGTTAGCGACTACCAGCGTTGCTACGAAGAGTGGGAACAACGTCTCCGGAGGTGTGTAGGCTCCCAAGGGAACTATTTTGAAGGGGACAAACTCGATTTGTAATTTAAAAGTAAGTACAGAGTTATATTGAATCAGTCTCATTACTTTATTTACAGACCTCGTACTGGCAGCTAACGTCACTCGCAACTTCTTACAAACCCGCAACCATTCAAACACGAGGGAAACGGCCAAATCTGAGTCATCTTACATAGCTGGTGTATCAGTCATGAGGCCTACATGTTGACTAATGTGGAAACAGCTGGCTACACTGGAGCGACTTTGCCAGTGTGGGCCGTTCGCTAGGCTCAGAATTTCCATGCAATACAGCGAAGGTTTCGTTGTTGCGGTAACTGTGTTATGTTTGTGTGAAGTGTGCTGGAGTTGCTTTCTTAATAAGGTTTGAGACGGGCTATGTTTTGCATACACTAAGACTAACCTGTATTATATATAAACGTCCAGTGCGTACCGCGCAGTAAACACTATGTCTTGGTTGTAAAAACGAGTCAGTTAATGCTGTATTGGGAAATAATCGCATTTTTGTGATTTTTGATTGTGTTTACCGTGCGACACGAACTGAATATCTAAACAATTTAGGCCGAAATATGTCTATGCAAGGATAACACATTGTGAAGAGACGGCACTCACCTTAACTGATTGGAACTGACATAGCTCTTAGTGTTTCGTATAAAACTTTTTGTAATCGTTTGTGATGGTGCAGATTTTTGATTTGAGGGTCCGTTTTGCCGTCACAGATCAAACTGAAGTGCGACATAAATTAGCTTAGAAGTCTGTGATACTTAAATTGTCCATCATTCTTTAAGTCGGACAGACAGACGGACTCTTTCAATTATATCAGAAAAGAAACTATTTTGTGAGGGTTTCAAACTGACTGTCAGTGCTAACCTACATTTTACGCTGGACATAATGACCACTACATAACCTACTGACCTCGCGGCCGAGTGTAAATGATGTCAGTGCAGATGGCGATGGTAGCAGTTCGCAAAATGTATTGCAAGGCAAGGCAAGGCAAGGCAAGGCAAGGCAAGGCAAGGCAAGGCAAGGCAAGGCAAGGCAAGGCAAGGCAAGGCAAGGCACGGAATATTCTTAAGACTTGAGGCGTCATATTCATATACATCAGTGCCTGTCAGTCCGCCTGGCACCGCGGACTCCTTACGACGTGTCACTAATTCTATGGAACATTGCTCTCCAAATTTATCTCAGATCACGGTTCCCGAAGGCACATGTCTTAGGAACAATTACGGTTTTATAATTACAGAGAATGAATATACTGTAGCTTCAAAAATTTGTTAAGTTGATATAAATCTTTTTCACAAAAATATTGTAAGAGTAGTAAGATTAAAAGAAACCTTATGGACAATGTATTCTACTGAGCAGAGTCTACAATGTATTATACCAAGCAGAGTCTACATTGTGTTGTATCAAGCAGAGTCTACATTGTGTTATACAAAACAAAGTCTATATTGTGTTGTATCAAGCAGAATTTACATTTTGTTATACCAGGCTGAGTCTACATTGTGTTATACCATGATTACAGGGAAAGAAATTTTATAAGAAATTAAAAATAGTCAATAAATATTCTTGTCCTTTTAACTTATAATACGACAGCAATAATTTTGCACACCCGCTGGTGAGGTTTCGCCAATCCTCTTTGAAAATAATGACTTTGAATAGCCTGATTTTGAACAACTTTCTTATATATGGTGTAGGCGTTTTACGAAATAAAAAGTCCGACTTATATTAAGACGAATTTTCACGAAATTCGGTGCAGTTTCTTTTCTTTAAACGAAGTTGTCGAATGAGGCTGAGTTTCATGAAACTCTTCTGTGCTCTGTGACAGTTGTGCTTTGCTTGGGCGCGTGAACGGATTTCTGTCCGTACTTTTCACAGTTACAGGATAATTTGTGTAAAATCCGCTATAAGATAACAGTACGTAATGCTGGTGGGCATAAGTGATTTTCACGAAAATTGTGCGGGGAAAGCCGTTTCTTTCTGACGAAAATACAATTGGATGGTCGCATGTGCCGTAAAAGTTTGTCTGCAATTAAAGAACCCCTTGGTACAGTCTGCGTACTACGTCATGCAGTGTACCATTTGTAGCACTGTTGGTTCTACTCATCACTTAATACTACTGTTGGTGTTGAGGATCACTTAATACTATTGTTGGTGCTACAGATCACTTAATACTATTTTTGGTGCTACCGATTACTTGATATAATTGTTGGTGTTACAGATCACTTCATACTATTGTTGGTGCTACGGATCACTTAATACTATTGTTGGTGCTACAGATCACTTAGTACAATGTTTGGTGCTACAGATCACTTAATACTATTGTTGGTGTTACATATCACTTAATATTATTTTTGGTGCTACAGATCACTTCATACTATAGTTGGTGCTACAGATCACTTCATGCTGTTGTTGGTGGTTCAGATCACTTGATACTATTGCTGGTGCTACAGATCACTTCATACTATTGTTGGTGTTACAGATCACTTAATACTATTTTTGTTTTAACAGAGCACTTAATACTATTGTTTCTGTTCTTGCAGTTGCCTAGGTTTATTTATTTACTTACTTATTCCACCTTCTGTGTTTAATTTATCGAATACCCAAATTTTCACTTCAAATACAATTACATACTCAATTTGTGCCTAGTTCCATGCCAATTCTTTCCACAAGACCAAAAGCTAAAAAAGGTTTTCTCACAATTTCCATGTATCATTTTAGTTTCTATTAAATTAGCCTTAACATATATCACATACAAACATTATTTCAGGACTCCAAAGTAAGTGTCACTAGTGTCGCTCCCACCTCACAATTTCGCACGTCCGCTATATTTTGTTGGTGTCTGTGGGGAATTATAATGTACGGCGTTGGAGTAGTATCTAGTGGTATACGATTTATAGTATTTTTCCTGAAAATCGCTCGGGCGGTCTAAAAGTTGAGACACACACACGACTTAGTGATCTCAATAACCTAATTTTTTCGTTCTTAGAAAGGAAGTATGTTGAATGATCCAGTCCATACCGCGCAGTGAACACACTCCGTATCGGTTATAAAAACCAACCAGTTAATGTTGTATAGAGAAATAAACGCTGTTTGTTTTCGGATCCACACAAAACACATAATTACACTGTGCGGGCAGAACGTAGAATTTTGAATGTCAAAATGGTGGTACGTATAATGACCACTGGGCTTTGAAGGGTTAATATACATTACACGTAAATTCAGCCAGTACTGCGCAGTAAACACGCTCCGTCTCTGTTATAAAAACCAGCCAGTTAAAGCTATATAAGGAAATGATCGCTGTTTGTTCTGAGATTCACACAAAACACGTAAACACACTGTATGGGCAGAAGTAGAATTGTTTAATGTTAAACTGCAGGTACATATAGTGACCACTGAGCTACAAAGCCTTTGACATGGCTGTGTGTCACGGTAGGAGCCTCTTCACGCTGTCGGTGCCCTCACGCTTAGCTGAAGTTCAAATCAGTCACAGTACTCATAGTTAGAGCTCTTGCAGCTCTCGAGCGACGTTCATTTCGCTTTGAGCTTGTTCATAAAAGTAGCTACGGAAGATCTGGCAATAGGGCATCCTTGGGGCCAGATATTCTTCAGCAAATAACCTTAGCTCAGTTGAGCGTGACCGTTGGTATGAATAGACGCATTTTAGTACAGGCCCTGAATGTTTTCCCGGACCGCGGTAGGACTGCCAGCTTACCTAGAGGGTTAGTCAGCCATCACAGTTTGGCCACGCATTTATTTTAAACAACGCCAGTAAGATGCATAACTATGATTAACTTTGATCTGTGACAAGTACACTGGTTAGCCCGAGGCTTGTTCGCGGTTTACCTCAGTACTAAGAAGCAAATTTTGGTGTATTATGTCCACTAAGCTACAACCGCTTCCTTATGTCAACTAGTCTACAACCGCTTCCTTACGTCAACTAGTCTGCAACCGCTTCCTTATGTCAGCTAGCCTACAACCGCTTCCTTATGTCAACTAGGCTAAAACCGCTTCCTTCTCAATTCTTTCCAATTCACGATTCTACCATTAGACGACGAGAGCCGCATAGCTCAGTCAGTTTAGTGATAAGACTTCAGGCTTGAAAACGGAGGAGTCGTCTTTCGGTTCATGTAAAGGAAAAGAGACTTATTTTCTCTTCTCCAAACGTCCAGACCAGTTCTGGGGCCCTCCCAATACGTACCTGGAGCTCTTTTACTGGTGATAAAGTTGCTGGAGTGTCAGGCTGACCTTTGTGTAGTGCTGACTTTAAGAATGAGTGGAGTCGTACGTCTGCTACCCCTTTGTGCCTCAATGCGTGTAGAAGGACACTTGTGCTTTTCGCGATTTGATGCTGCAGAATGTGAATATTGACAACGTACACCGTGTGTGTCGGCAACCGGCAGTATTTCTGTTGGTACTGAAGTGTGCAATTCCATTACAGGCCTGGAAAGGCTCTGAGGGTTCCAGGAGGTTCAGGCTCCCAGACTTCAAGACAGTCGGCACATGAAGGTGGTAAGGTTGTCAGCCCTACGCACCGGCCGCCTTTACCCCAATGGAAATATTTTTGGTACTCATTTCTGTTAGAGGCTGAGTCAACTCCAGGGCCATAGTGCGACCGGAAGGATTATGTCAATGAAAAATTCCAGTGACACCGTCGGGAATCGAACCCGCGACCTTCTGGCTTGTAGCGCAGTGCCTCAACCAACTGCGCCACCACGTGTCCCACTAAAGTGTGTAACAGTACATATTGACAGCATACATCGTGTGTGTAGGCAACCGGCAGTAGTTCTGTCGGTACTGCAATGGGTAACACTACATATTGACAGCATACATCGTGTGTGTAGGCAATCGGCATTAGTTCTGTCGGCACTGCAGTGCGTAACAATACATGACAGTATACCTCGTGTGTATAGGCAACCGGCAGTAGTTCTGTCGGTACTGCAGCGGGTAACACTACAGATTGACCATATATCGTGTGTGTAGGCAACCGGCAGTAGTTCTGTCGGTACTGCAGTGAGTAACAATAATATTGACAGCGTACATCGTCTGTTTAGGCAACCGGCAGTAGTTCTGTCGGTACTGCAGTGTGTAACAATACATATTGACAGCATTCATCTTGTGTATAGGCAACCGGCAGTAGTTATATTGGTACTGCAGTGGGTAACACTACATATTCAAGCACACAATTTTCCATCAAATAATTTGTGTCCTTGCCACTCCCACTTTCACTGTCTTTTGGAGGCTGATTTACAGGCTCGTTATTTTATCTGACAACTATAGTCACTTCCTGCCGCTACTCAGCTGCTCCTATGGCATTCAGCTGAGTGGGCTACGTTCATGTGATAAACGAGCCGATAGAAAGTGGCATCTAGTGGAAGTCACGTAAAGTGATGACCTCCGTATTTCTTGTGGTTCTACATTTTCTGTGTCCTAAACACACGTCGCGTTTAACTGGTAATACAGTTGTAATTTATTTTAACATTTTTTATTCATATCACATTGTTTGTTGTATGGTAGGCCGAGCACAATCCAGCAAAGCAGACGAACGATATAGTTATCAGCCTGATTAATTGCAGTTTGACGCCAGGTTTGTCACACGTACTGGCGACGGTGCTGTTCAGGACAATGCAATGTGTCCAAGACGTGAGCGCGTCGAGTCGTTCAGCATGTCCGTCTTAACGCACCAATTGAGGTGGCTGTCTTTTGTTAGGGTACCCTCATTAGATTGAGGTCATCTAGTGTGGCAATGTAACATATCTGTTTGTTCTCACGGCACTTATCGTCAGTTACAGCTGAGACAACCTACTTGTGAAAATGAACTGTTACTGTAACTGATATTTCTAAGTGCGTTATTTAACGACGCTGTAAGCTGCTAAAATTTTATATCATCCATAATAAATGAGTGATTGAGTATCAAGCATTGGTGAAATTACACTGGCTGGGGAAAAACTGAAGTAGTGTGAGAAAAACATGTCCCAGTGCCATTTTATGCACCACAAATCTTACAGTGGCTGACCTGGGATCGAACCCCAAACTTCGCGGAGATAGTTGATGAAAATGTGGGGCTAGTTATAGATACAACAGCACCAGAAGCATGACAAAATTTATTGTACTTAGAAACAAGAATTACTAAAAACCTTTAAACAATCAGTTATTCAATGAATATTTTATATCACACAGCAAAGTATTTTGGTGAGAGTAAGAATACCAAGACTTACTGCCAGTGTCTATAAATCAGGATTTCGCATAGGTGATTTTCAGCAATTACTGTGTGCACAGAACACAGCGGGTTGTCCCAACCTAAATTTGGTTACAAAGAACGTGCTGCTACGTTTGTTACGTGTCATGACACCGTGTAGTCTGGCAGTAGGTACTGACGTTTGGAAGTAACGTCCTCTCTACTAAAGATGGGGGCACTATGCTCTTCAGAGACGATGGTACCGGATAACCAGTTTGTACAATGTCGTAACTCCGGCCTACACTTTCCCATCACAAAATAAGCACGTGACCTGTAGAAGCTTGTTACATCACTTTTGTTTATTTATTTAGGGTTTGTTGTGTATTCTCTCGTCTCGTGCTGCTGCAGCAACAGAACGCATCTGATTAGTTCCTCCACATGTGGAGCCCAACCTCGACCTGGTGCAGTTGCGTGCGTGAAACGGTGAAAAGGAAATGGACTGACCTTTGCTTTCAGCTGTGCGTTTGTGACAAAGTAAGAGGTTCCCTGCCTTACAGCATGGCTGCTGTTTGGTCTGAGTATCGAACGATGTCACTTTCTGGGACTGACAAGTATGTATTTCCGTACTGCAACACACATTTCTATTGTCGCAGCTGTTTCTTGTCTTACCCATTCATAAGAAACAGGAATGGAACTAACAAAAACTTGCTGAAATGTTGGTACTATTGCGTGTCTGTTCGTCCGTGTGTATAAAACTGCCCACGGGGGAGCGCCATAAATCGTCACATTCATCGAAATTTTGAACAAATCACGGCAGCTCAGCTTTGTGAGTGTGCAACAACAGCGGCTACAGAACGTTAGGTAACCAACTGAAAGATCTTCGCACAGGTGGAGGGAGAAAGTTGCAGTGTCTGAAAATAATGGCTTGACCCTCTGAATTGCATAGGACTGGATAGGACTGCTAGTGGGGTGTTTCGAGGCGAGACAGTCGGCTTGTGCGTGTCGAATCTAGACCAAATAGCACCATGCTGTAAGGCAGGGAACCTCTTACTTTGTCACAAACGCACAGCTGAATGCAAAGGTCTCTGAAGAGCATAGTGCCTTGGCATTTTCATTCTTGGAAAGGCTGTCCCCTCTTTTATAGGTAACACGGACTCTTTCCCTTGCGGGTAAAGCGGCCTGGGCGTGCAGCTGCCTACTGCAGTGCAGTGCCAAATTTAAGAATTGCCGGAGGTATGCCTCCACCTTCTCCATGACGTGTACAATGACAAATTTACAACTTTGTTATTCTGCTGTCTTGCAGTTAATGATAAAATGGTCCCTACCCTTGCTATGAGGACGAATGCAGTACAGGCTTATCTCTACTGCACGGTAGATGGAAGTGTGTGATAAACTGCACATCCTGGCCGCTTTACCCGCGGGACTCGTTGAATAGGAGGGTGGGTGGATGTGGACAATATAAATGACCCTGCCCCCCCCGCGCAAGTAGCTTGCGAACAGCTGTGTGCTGCAACAGGACGACTGGAAAGGCTGGGCACGAGACGAGTAAATTGTGCAGCTGAACTTTTGACAGTTCTGCACTGTGCAGTAAGTTGTACAGTTTTCGGTACCAATTACTGCAGAGTATTATTCAATCAAAAATAACTTAAATGGAGCAGTCAAATGTGCTTTGGGCTGTCACAGAAATAAGACTTCAAGCAAGCGGCAGTCCCATTCTTTTCACTGAAGTGTAGTTCCTCAGCCCAGCATTCTTCTTGCCTGTGTCAGGCCCAGGCTGTTCACAGCGCTCTGAACAGACTCAGCAGATGTCTGAACTGCTAAACATTTTAAATCTTCTGTGTACTTATAAGCTGTCTGTATGTCGTCCAACTGCAACGCCTTTTTAACTAGCCTTTACCCCTTATTTTATTTTTTAAATTTTAGTCATTCTGTAACAAGTAAACAAAATCCAACCCCGTCATGTGGAGACATGTTCTGACACAAGTTTTGCGCAATTGCGAATTTTGTGAAAAAATACTCGGTGGCAGCCGTTCTTTACAGAAGATGGTAAATTAATTTCTACCCTGTTTTTTGTACATCTTGACTACTTTGGGGAAAACTGGGCATGCGATATCTGCAGGTGAAGATGTTGACTGTGTGTGTGTGTGTGTGTGTGACTGCTGTATCATGCAGTGCAGTTACTTTCGTGATGCACGGAAGGGCGTAACAGAAATATTTCTTTGTTTTCTACATTTGTCAACGTATTTGAAAACAGTTTAGTATCGAAGACGTTCACGAAACCTGAATGACTAATTTTGGTTCTCAAAAAATTAGGCGCAGAAAAAACCGCACTGTATTTTGGGTCGTTAATGAACTTAAATCCGTCCCTATCACATTTATTGTCCAATTTGGGGAACATTTATTCTGCACATCGGTCTGTTGAACATGTGCGAATTATATGAAAATCGCCGCATGGCATTTCATATGGACTTAAATGCAAATGCATGTACATGTGTACCATGAAACTGTGTGACATTCTGACAGCAAAGAACGCCTTGGTAATGTCTGAGTATTGCGTCACGAGTGCAACATTAGCATTCCTGTTGTTCCTGCTAACAACCAAGCCTCGTAACTAAGCCTCGAATTTTGCTTCTTGAATACGAGCCATGGTTGGTCCATGACTAAAGATCACGTGACGTTACTGACCGCAGCTGAACGATACTTAACGGCACTGAACAGTTTTGAACGGTGCTGGGCGATACCGAACGGTAATGAAAGTATTGAACAGTGCTGGGCTGTACTGAACACTCTCAGATCAATCATAGTGCGAGATTTGAAGTTCCCAGAGCGGTGTTGCTGAATATTCACGTCCTATGGGCTGTGATGCCGTGATATCTGACGAGTGGTACCGACGCTTCGAAGGATCGTAGTGCCTTCTTTCTGGTTAAAAGGTTATAGGACTGAAAAAATGTTATTTGTTGGACTGCCTGACCCTGACGATGAAGACAGTACGGAAAGTCGAGGTCTGAAGGTAATATTTGTTAAATATATTTCACCCTGAATATGAAGGCGGTACGAACAATCGAAACGTCGGTAACTACCCACTTCTCGGTGTAACATCCCATATTTCCATCTTACAGTAACGTGGCCGCCTTACAGTCTTCTTCCACATTCCTAATTCAATTACAAACGGCTGTATTGTTCTGGCGGCGCCATCTTGCACTACAATTAAAGGTGTGCACCGAGCGTTACAGATTGATTGCAGAGCCACCTGCGAATGTAATTGGTACCTCATCTGCTGCTCAAGGATGTGTTACACCGTTGCACTGACATTCGCCATACTGTCCGGTCGGCCACTAACAGAGCATCACCTTGTGCAGTCCAGCAGCTCTTTTCGTGCAGCTGTTGGCTCACAAATAAATGGTCCTCTCAAGTGAAACTGACACGACATTTTGGGCACACGATTTTAGCATGTCGAATGTTGGCATTTCAGTATGGTTTGTTGTTCTTCTGGCTCCCTACCTGATTGTTTTAAGGAGTAGTAACAGGCGGGAACGTGAAGCTACCTGTTCACCTCCATGCAGTGTTATATCTGAATGTGTAGTTTACAAGTACAGTTTGTTTGCAGGCTGCCCTCTTGTGTTGGGCACATTTAGGCCGTAAACATTTGACTGGCTGCAAATAGAAGGGTGTGTTAACGCTTTAAACATCTAGAAGAAGAGGAAGAAGAGAAAGAAGCCAGGAGTGTAGTGAGAGGCTGTACATTTGTTGTTATAGGGCGGATAAAATTATCACTCTGATAGTTCCCAGCCAATCCCGCTCGTCCTTCTCGTAAAGGTAGGCTGGAGGCAAAGTAAAAGGTCGGAAAGTGAAGAAGGTAAGGAGATAGGAAGTGGGCTGTTGGGATTAAGCAGCAGAGGGGAGAAACTGAGCATTTGGGCTTGGAGGGCAGTATTGTGACAAGATTTTGATAGCGTTGGGAGGGCTGTATTTGGGCGGAAATTCTGAAATTATTGTTGGCAGGCCTGCATATGGAGCTTGCAGCGCAACGGGGATCTTGGATACCAACATAGTACTTTGTTCTAGGACCGAGGAAAACCACTGAAAACTGGCCGGGCGCAGAATCTTCCTATTGCATACTTCTAGACTTCAGTTTGGCGTTCAGATACATTACTGTAACCATGCTGTAACGGACCGCCAAACCGGATCGCTTTGAAGCAGACCATACCGAACCAAACCAAGGCCTGCATCGCCAAATCGTTATGTGTAGAAGAAAGGAGAACACATCGTGACTAAAGTGCTTTAAATGTATTTAGATGAAAAGAAAAATATTTATGAAGTATTTATAACATTAAAATAGAACACTGCAAATTGTACGTGGTTGTGGTGACCACCATACTCCATACAATTTGGATCAAGGAAGAACAGATGTTTGTATGCAAAGAATTAAATAAAACTTAGGCATTTATAATTTTTAAACATATTAACGAGTAAAGTGTATTATTAGTGCTGTTTCCCCAACATTATGTTGCACTTATGCACAGTATTTTAACCAAAACATGTGCAACTTTGCACTCTGCCGCGACATATTTGTGTTTATTATGACCAATTTTGTTCTGTATGTTTCCAAGAAATTATGATGTCAGCTGCCTGAAGACGGCGAGTTACAACGCCGAAAC
>Ga0268261_10004009_pt1 | contig 10956 bp, 2 predicted proteins | sample TergutNc150P1_FD_190353 | JGI IMG/M metagenome (GOLD analysis project Ga0268261, IMG submission 190353) | Nasutitermes corniger P1 segment gut microbial community from laboratory colony in Florida, USA - Nc150 P1 (SPAdes) (version 2) | ecosystem: Host-associated > Arthropoda: Insects > Digestive...
TGCGACGAGCTGATCACTCGTCCAGAGGAGTCCTACCGACTGTGCTGCGTCGTTGTGTGTGATCTAGAAACATCAAGAATGGGTGCTCCATATATATATATATGACATTAGTCACCTAAGGGTTAAAGTGTATAAATTGTGCATAGGTTGGAACAGTAAAACAGTGATTGAATCAACATGCACGGTGCAACAGTGAAAATTTAACATCCCATAAGGTTGAAGGTTCAGAAATGAAATTCTTCAGTTCCTTGGGGGGAAAAAGAAGTACATTTATTATGCTCTGAAATTGTTAGCTGTTTAACTTATAATTAAACGTGCATTTGCCTTGTCATGTGACTAGTAGTTGGATAGTAATTGTGCAAGGCATGTGTCTTGAAATGAATCAGTGAGTATTTTAACATGGATAGTACATTATCATTCTACAACTTGTACACTGTTCTTCTATGTAGTTAGTCCCATGGAGAATGAGACCCTACTTATGGCATAGGATGAGTTTTTCAATCCTGTCAATAAAAATCATTGTTCAGTTTTTGGGCAAGTTTGCAAAATTCCATGAAGAGATTATTAGCTTTGTCCTGTCTGTCCATTCGTCCGCCCACATGGAAAACGGCTCGCACTGGACAGATTGTCATGAAATTTGATATGAGTATTTTTAAAAAATCTGTGGAGACAGTTTAAGTTTCATTAAAACCTAACAAGAATAATGGGTACTTTACATGAAGACTACTGTACATATTTGAGCATATCTTGCCCAGTTCTTCTTAGAATGAGAAATGTTTCAGACAAAGGTTGCAGGGAAGATCAAAACACACATTTTGTGTTAAATAACTTTTTTTGAAAATAATACCGTTTATGAGATAATTTGGAAAAATACTGTAGAACTGGACAGGCCACAGATGACACAATACAGTGCATGCACATTGCATTCTGAATGACTAAGACTACAGATACACACTCAGAAAATGTAATACTTATTGCTTTTCCATGGCAACAGTTGTTATTTGAACTCACATTAGTGTTACTTTATACGTACAGTGCCTGTCTTGTTCAACTGTAGATTCTGTTCTAGAAACAGCCTTTGCTGTATGTGGGAAGGTGCAGATTTAAAACTGGTACCAAGGGGGAATCAGTGAAACGGAGGTTACAGGAACAGTATCATTCACTTTTGTTGTCATTGAACATAGAACCTCAGAATGTTGAGTATTCAGAGATATGTTGTGCCCTGTAACCCTGCTAATTCCACAGAAATAATAAATAGTTTTCATAATGTCACAGGTACAGCAACTGTTTCCTCATCTGGCACTAGCAACTGTGATTGAAGATTTGCGAGTTACTCGCTCTGTGGAACTCACAATAGAAAATGTACTGGATGGCCAAGTAGTGGCACCTCCTCCAATGTTTCAAAGGGACACAGACCCACCACCACCACCACTTCCAGAGCTGGAATATTCTCCAGGACCAGTTGATATGGCAACACCACACTGGGATGATCTCTCAGAAAACCATGACCCTGACAGGTTAGTAAGCAATCAGTGTGGTCGTTACAATCACCCACTGATTTTTTTCGCTCAGCTGGGTCATCACATGACCACTTTTTTTATTCTTCTCTGTCCACCCATAAGCACTCTTCTCTTTGTGTATCTTCTGTTGGACTCTGCAGTAGTCATTTATTCACACCTTGCACTTGATGTTGTTACAGGAATATTATTTTGTCCATATGACACATGTTTTTTTCAACATTCCCTCAGTATCACATGCTTTATTTATACTGTGCATATTTTGTCAAATGTCCAAGTTTTAGACATGTTTTTGTTCATTTCTTAATAGACAAAAGCAACTTGTTCTCTACTGCTAACTTGCTTTGATTCCATCACCAAGTTCCTGTTTTGTATGTCAAAATACACAAGTAACTTACAACTGGTATCAAAAGTCATTTGTCGCCACGCAGGCTTGGCATCTCTGCTGGCACAGTGTTCAAGCCATACAATACTAAGTGTACATGAGAGCAGTAGAAGAGATAGAATTGTAACTGAAAGTCTTTGTTTCCTGGTTTTGATTGAAAGTACTTAAAGGGAGAGCAACAGGAAAATTTATGCCCCCAGTTTGAATGTATATTCATGGAATTGGGTAGAAAGCATAACGTACTTCTCATGGAAGTTTTGGTCGGATGAGTAAAAACATGTAGAATCCAGGAAAACTGAGATTCAAGGAATGTAAGATCCAAGTTTCACTATATTTGCTTTAAGTCTATTTACGTAAGTGTTACTAAATGTCATAACAGCTCTTCATGGCACTGGATCTGAAACAGTTACAAAGACATTAATCTGAAGTAATAGTTTATGCTCAGTTTTTTTCATTGCTGTTGTTGATTATAGTGCTACTGATTGGTGTCAATACCATTGTGTTCTAGTATTGAAGCCTCCATAAATCTTGGAGGTCGATTCTCAAAGTCTTCAACGGAACGTGAGCGTATCTTACAACTTCGCAAGGAGCAACTGCTTTTGTCTGCTCGACGTCGGTACATTGAACGCCACAAGTCAGCACAAAGTAATACAACACCTGAGTATGAGAGAGCTGAATTCCAGTACAGGCATGCTGACAGTTGAATAATTGTCACAGGTAACTGCAGTGCATCATAATGCCGGTGCTCTTGTATTGTTTCCTTCCATCCACCGTGGCTGGAAAACAGGTGGCTAGTATATTGTGTCAGTATGATTTTCACATGTCATGAAGTGGCTGCCCCACCTTGACATATAGAAACCAGTTTAACTTTAGAGATGGTATTTGCCCAAATATAAGATGATAATTTTTTCCTAATTCATCTGAAAAATGGAGGATTGCCTTATAATCATGTATAAAGTTAAACATGTTCTGTAAAGGTATTTTCTTGAAAATTGAAGATTGTGAAGGGAGGAGTCATTTTATATTCAGGTAAATACACATAAGTCAGTGAATATCATGAATTGGTGAATGTAAATATTTACATTTTTGCTGATGTGGTTGCCTAGTAACCACTAACACTGATATGCCACACTAGTTACTTTAATGTGACTCATAAATTTAACTTCATTTCTGTATTAATACTTGTTAAATTTGCTGTAGTTTTTACCTGTGATGTGTTTATAGTTTAATTTTATGTATCGATGTTGAAAAGAGTCTAGGAAGCATTCTCTCCACTGCATTTGACACATTTGCTAATCATTGGTCATAGTCCTGCTGCCAAATTATGTTGTGATATGTTGTGATGAATGATAGAACATAGAACTTGGAGGGAAAAGATTTTGTTGTCTTCCTGAATGAAGGAACATAGCTTGAAAGTAGCAGCTGTGCAGCTTATGGACATACGTGTAGCTTGTAAATCACAATAGTAACCAGATGAGCATCACAGTGGTATGTTCAAACTAAAGTTTTTACATCTGTAGTTAGGAAATACTGATTGATCGCATTGCACTTGTCAGAAATAACTATTACTTACCAGCATTGCCAGAGAAGAATCCCCAGAATTTAGTGTAAATATGTATCTATATTCATAGAACTTAACAGAATAATGATGTTAACATATTCGATTAGTCATGTTTATCTTTATATAAGACTGAATCCTGTCTGCATTGAATTAAACATAATGCCGCTGCTTGTGTTGTGTAATATACGTGTGCTTGGAAATAGACCAGTAAATTATAAAGTAAGATTTTGGAGAAAGTTTGTGCGACATAATACAGATCAGTGTCTGAATTGTTTTGTGGTTTAGGTAAGTGAAAGTAGTATTTCATATTTATGTAAGGAAGGTTGAACAGGCACAGGTATTATTTCATATTTAAAGTGTTGGTGTTGTTTCTTAACACCAGATCTCGAAACACGTAGAACTGTAAGAAGTTCAGCTTTTGCACCATTTTCATAGTGGAAGCTTAAAGAATACTAATGAACCTGTAATTTAGTTTCAGTCCAAGTTGTATAACATTGGCACTTTTAATTTTCAATGGAATTACACACTTTGTCACTCACAACATCACAGATACATTATTGTAAATATTTGTGATTAGATTTAAGTCAGGTCCATGCAAGATCTTAACAAGGCTTCATGGAAATAGACTCCCACCACAAGAAGTGAGTTGCTGCTAAAGAAACCTCCATCAAATGACCATTTACTGTGGTGCATATGTCCCATATGTACATAAATTCATGTTGCTATTCATTCCTTTTGTAATTCCATTGATCATTTTACAGACAGAAATGAACTAAGTTGACAGTGCGCCTTTCTCTTCTTGAAAGGGTTAATTGTGTCTTCAGGTTTTTAAAGTACTGAGTTTTTGTAATTAGGACATGTAAGCAAAGCTTTAGTTGTTATTACTGTTAGTGCAAAATAAGTTGAATTTTATACCAATAATGTGAAAAGTCAGCAGTCAAAAGTAGAAATTGCATTTAATAAAGGTGCCATAAAAGCCTTGGAGATAATGTACATTTATTTAAAATGTCCTATAATGATTGACTAATGGATAGAATAGTTTAGTGTAGTTTTTCCTCTCTCTCCCTCTCTCCCACCCACCCACACCACCCCCTTCCAAAGCAAAAATGATCCAAGTAGTCTGCAGTAGTGTTGAATTATTGGCCATCCTGATTAAGGTATACATGTTCTTTAATTGCTTGACACTAAGATTGTAAGTTTGACTCCATCTGGGTGTGCTGTGTTGTCATGTGATCTGATCCAGGAATGGAACCACTGGTCTGTGTATGGATTTAGGAAGGTTGCCTAGTGTTAGATGGGGGATCAAATCAGGCTGTAATGTTAAAAGAAGGACCTGTTTATGTATAATGAAAGGGCAGTGTCGTTGCAGCATAAACACTGAATACAATCGTCTGTGAAACATCATACAAGTATTAGTTATTCATCAGACAGTTTTGTAATCAAAATTAAGCATTCTGTCCTTGTCGAGACTTAACAATCGTTGTTTGCATAGTTATATGAAACTCAGGATGCGAATTTGTCTCTCTCATTTAAGTACTGTAGCGGATGAACTTCGAAATAAAGTGGGAAAATTAGATTCCAAACTGAGAATTCATTGTCAGCCTGTCTGCTGCCCATGCTGTTCTCAGTAGTGAAACATATCTGTAGAGTGATCCCTTATCCAATGAGGGATAGGCAGAGTGATCACAGTTTGCAAACATCTTACGGGAAGAACATGGTGATGTGAAGTGAATGTAGAGACATTTGCATGCATGTAAGACAACTGTGGATTATGATGTGTGTGATACAGATCATGAAGGAAGAGAGAATTTTGTAAAGTTTTAACTTTTTTACAGTGAACAGTGGGGAAATAGACCCTACATGTGCTCTGCGTATGGACGAAGCATGTTTTCATCTTGGTGGGCACAGGACTTCCAGAATAACAGGTTTTCCATATTAATCCATTGAGTGCCATTATACGATATTGTGGTTGGTGTGTAGTGTCCTGTAAGTGCAGCTAGCATTATTGGGCCCATTTTTTCTTTCCCAGACCATAAATTCGCACCAATAAGTTACACATATATTGACACTGTTTTTTTTTTTTACCACCTGTTCAACCTCTCCAGCAATACAGTACAATATCTTGTGGAATTTTTTAATGCATTATTTACTGTATACCATAGTTTTAATTTAATTAATAATTATACCAGCACAGCACATCATCTCATTCTTGAATGCTTTATGTCTGCTTGTCTTCAGTGCGAGGATTATTACTATATTATCTTGTAACGTGCCTCAGTATACATGATTATAATCCATGCTCCACACTTAGACCTGCATATAGGATCAGTAAGAAGGGCGCATACGGTCTTACTTTATGAGCTTCCCTTTTGGATATACAAATCTATCATGGGACAGTACTCAAAGACAAATGAAAGATCCCTGCAGGTAGTGTGGTTGTGAAACTATGTGTCAGACATTGAAAGACACTATAGTTTAAGGCCAGAGACAGAAGACTGAACCTGTATTGCATCCCTGAAAGTGTGACCAAGTCTACATTGGGCAGACTGGTAAGTATATTGAGACTAGGGTGAAAGAGCAGCACTGGCCCCTGCATTGGACAACCAGACAAGTTGTGCATGGCACAATACAGCCTCAACAGGGAGCATTGTATTCAACTCCAGGACACCAAATCCTGAGACAGAGACTCTATCATGGATCTGACTAATTGAGGTTCATCCCAACAACATGAACAGGGAGGATGGCCTTGTCATGAGCATGACATCAAACCTCTTAATCACTCCATGCAGGAATGGAGGAAGCTTCCACATGAGGACACATGACTAACATTACAGCTGAACTGAGGCCATGCACATCCCTGTTCTTCCCTGGTCACCTCTCCTTATTTCCTTTGGTTCCACTTACCACATCTGTGACCAACGTCATTTAACTCCCTCTCTCTACCCAATCATTATTTCCTTTCCATAAATGCATCCACTGCACAGCACCACTACTCACAGCTTCCTGCACAATATATGAAAATGACCAACAAGATGCAACTGTGTAGGATAATTTATTATTCCTTGGCTGCTCTACATGTTTTGAGCGATATTATCGCTCATCATCAGGAGCATCTAAACTGTATTACAGCTTCTGGTATTGCACACTGTAATAAGGAGTGAGCATTTACTAGTATTATATTATACAAGTTTCAATGACAGAATGGATTAATAAATTAGTTGGTTATAATTGGCGTTACATTTAAAACTTATGGTTAATATTGATAACATTAAAATGTGATTGGTACATGCAGGAAATGCAATATATCTGGTTAAAAGATGTGATAAATGACTCATACAAAATGTACAAGATACGTACATACCGTATGTTGCTGCCGGCTGGTTTCATGGGAGTGTTGTAGATGAACATGTAGAGCAGCCAAGGAATAATGAATTATCCTACACAGTTGCATCTTGTTGGTCATGTTCGTAGATTGTGTCATGATGCGCAGAAACATGAATATCAAGTTTCCTGCACAGTCCCTCAAGCCCATACCATATACCCATTTTTCTGGCACAGCTAGTTAGCTTGGACTAATTAAAAGCTAAAGATGCTGTGTAAGCTCCTCCGAAACGCGGGTAAATATCTACTAATCGACACAGCGGAATACTGAAATTATAAATCATCACGGATCAGACAGTTCACATAGCAGTAACCGATTGATCTACCGCTCCCAGTACTCATGTTGCAGCGTGATCATCAGAGATGGCATTATAGCACGGTCGACGCCTGATCTGTGGTCGACGCTGAGTTGCCGTCTGTGCCTTCTTGCAGCAAGTCCACCGTATACGTTTCGTGCGTGAAATCACGTGGGATCGGAGGGTAAAATAACGTAGCCTTTCGAACGAATTGCTGCTTCAGTATTTTAATGTTTAGGTGAGTGTATGTATTTTGATACAGTTGTTGTCACATTTTACTATTGTTTTCGAATCAGGTGTGCAGTAGTTGTCTTCAAGATCTGTTTACTGTCGAGAATGTAAGGGTACGTAATCGAAGTCAACTTCCCAATTCCGGATCAAGGCTGAGGCTTGACCCTGAAGATGAAGGCATTAGGATCCTTCGAAACGCGGTGACTCTTGACTGATTTACACGATGTAAAATAACAGAAGACTCTAACGCAATACCGTTGTAAGAACCCCAACTCTCGCATAGTATATAAGTCACTGCAGTTACATTTCGGCCGGCATTACCCTTTCCTGTACAGTCTGGTATCCGACTAAACGTTGTCCATTAATGCTGAACACCGGCTAACGGACTCCATGGAGCAGAGACCCTAAGAACTAATAGCTTTGCAGCTAGTAACATACTTGTACGTTATGGAAACCGACGATTCATTACCGAATTCACAAGAGCCCGCCGCAAGTACGTGTTATAACTCCGCATTCCCACCCTGTCTTTGAACATATTTTAATATTTTCGCGGTTGCTTCTGGGTTATCAAAGCCATATGATTTCTTAAGGTCTTTGTGTGTGTGTGTGTGTGCATTTCCTTAGTCTCACATGTGCTACATGCCCCTTCCAGCCCATCCTTTTGATTTGATTGCCCTTGTAATGATGTACAAGGAGTTTTAAAAATGTTACTCTTTATACAGTTTTTCCACCAGCCAGCTGGTAGGTCCAAATATTCTCAGTATGTGTCTCTTGAAGCTTGCACAGTGACAGAATTCAATAAACTCCTTAGGCTGACAGCCATGTTAGTTAGTTCAAATCAACTTGTGTTTCAGAAACCGACTCCATCTCTGAAATTCTGGTTCATTTTAACATGATACTGATGTTCACCCAAGAAGACTTTGTTGCATGGGAGGATTGTTCCAAATGATCCACCATGTAACTGCTGAGTTTGTGTGTCAGTGTGTGTGTGCACTTTATATCAGAGGTGGTTTATGAAAAGTTGGATATGAAATCTGCATTCACAGAGCTTATGATTCTAGGAGGAAAAATTGTAATTTTATGTGTGTTAGTATTTACATTTTTAGACAAAAGCTGGGATGACAGAAAAATCTTAACTGAATGGTAACAATCCTTAATTAATTGAATGTGCTGTCATTGGTACCTTGAAGGGGTTACTGTTTATGCCTGAAGTCAGGTAGTAGTGTAGGTTACCCTGCCCACACAGACTGTACATCATCAGTGTCTTTCTTCCTGCTGTTTCCAATGGCAGGCTGATTCCATTGTTTACATGGAGGGGAGCATTCTAAAATGGTTACTACATACTTCTGTATTCCTCCAAGTGTAATGAAAAATAATAATGGTAATGCAATTAGAACTTTTAAACCATTAACTACATTACATATTCATTCCATCAATCCATTTTCCGCGTAAATCGCGTCTGGATATAAAACATGTCAACAAAACATCTATACACACTTCACAACTCAAAAACATTCATAGAAGTAGTCCCACGTACTACTCCATGTCATCAACCACAATAGTAAAATTACATTCATGTTTACACTATTAATATTTCAACAATCCAGTATAAAACCTAGACATATTAGTTATTTAAACATTTACAACTGAAGTGGTCTGTCTTTGTACACAATAAAATATAAAAGTCACTATCGTGCCATAGGCAGCAGGTTGTACCCCTATCCAGTCTTAATAAAATGTCTTACATCAATATTTCTTAGGCTTGTATAAACTCTTGTACAGAATAAAAAGGGTTGTCAATTAAATATTTTTTTTTAGTTGTATTAAAAAGTGTTTCCTACTTGATACCAATCGGGCAAGATCATCAGGAAGATTATTATAAATATGTATACTATTGCAGTAAACACTCTTCTTATATATTGTGAGTCTTACTGCTGGTATATGCAGTTTAAGTTTATGCCTGGTGTTTAAATTATGTATTGAAGTATTAAATTTATAAATTTCCAAGTTTGATGAGAGGAATCTCATCAGGGAGAATATGTAGTGAGAAGCTAAAGTTAATATCTGTAATTCTCGAAATAGTGGTCTGCATGAAGTCCTTGCAGTAGTTCCTGTCATGATTCTGATTATTCTTTTTTGTTTTTGGAAAATTCTTTTACTTTCTACTGAATTTCCCCAAAATATAATCCCATATTTCATAATTGGCAAAAATAGGCAAAATAAATAATTTTAATGGTATTTAAATTACAGCAGGCATACATTCTTCTGGCCAGGTAACAAGCGCTACTCAATTTAGGTAAGAGTTTTTGAATATGGTTTTTCCAACTTACATGTTTGTCAAGTTCCAATTCTAAAAATTTTATATTATTTACTCCCATTACTATCTTATTTTGATGTATAATTTGGAAAACTTCACTCTGGTGATAGTTTGTAGCGAATTTCATTATGTTTGTCTTTTCCATGTTCAAAGCTAGGCTGTTTGCTGAAAACCATTCTGTCATGTATGCTAGTGTACTGTGAAATTTAGATTTTAGCTGGTCGTTAGTATTAGCAGTTAACAGGATGCTTGTGTCATCAGCATATATTACGGGGTTAGCTCCTTGGTTTAAACCACCTGGTAAATCATTTAAATATATTATAAAAAGCAGGGGTCCCAGGATCGAGCCCTGGGGAACTCCACTAGTTATGGTTTCCCAATTAGAATAATTTTCTTGCTCCAGAGTATGTGGCGATGTGCTAACCTTTCGTTTTCTATTTTCAAGATACGATTTAAGCCAACAATGTCCTTTCCCTCTGATTCCATAATAATATAACTTGTTTAATAAAATATTATGGTTAACACAATCGAATGCCTTGGTCAGATCACAAAAGATACCCCCTACTTGATGTCGTTGATTCAGCTCAGTGAGTACATTATTGGTGAGGGTAAAAATTGCATTTTTGATGCTTATGCCTTTCCTAAAACCAAACTGTTCGGCAGCCAAAATGTGGTTTGATTCTAGGTGTTGTTCCATTCTTTTGAACATTATTATTTGAAAATTTTTAATGTAGTTGTTAAGAGGGATATTGGTCTATAGTTGCCTATTTCTTTTTTATTTCCTTTTTTGTAAATGGGTCGCACTGTTGCATATTTACATCTTTCTGGAAATATTCCAGTAAACAATGAGTTATTGAATATGTGAGTTAGGGGTTTACTTATAGATTTTACGCAATGTTTTTGAATTCTATTAGATATTCCATCATATCCTGTTGAATTTTCAGATTTGAGGGACATTATTGTTATTTTTATTTCAGCTTCAGTGACCGGGATTATTTCCACTTGCGTTATATTATCAAACTTGGTATTCCGTAGTGATTTTAAGGCTTTATTTGCGTCGCCATTTTCTGTACCTAATTTTGCAGCTATCTGTGTATAGTACTTATTAAATGCGTTCGCAATGTCCTTGGTATTACTTAGTGTTCTATCGTCACAATTTATCTTAGTTATTATATTGTTTGCTTGAGGAATCCCAGAGTTGTCTTTTATTATTTTCCATGCAGTTTTAATCTTGTTAGATGAAATTGCTATCTGATTATGGAAATATT
>Ga0268261_10004010_pt1 | contig 10954 bp, 6 predicted proteins | sample TergutNc150P1_FD_190353 | JGI IMG/M metagenome (GOLD analysis project Ga0268261, IMG submission 190353) | Nasutitermes corniger P1 segment gut microbial community from laboratory colony in Florida, USA - Nc150 P1 (SPAdes) (version 2) | ecosystem: Host-associated > Arthropoda: Insects > Digestive...
TATATATATATGACGTTAGTAGCCTAAAGGTTAATAATTTAACCCTTATCCTGCTAACGTGGAGAAAATGGTGAGCTCCTAATAATGCCAGCAAATAGCAGATGGGATTTAATTCGGGGTTCAAAAGCTTAACGACAATCATTGTATTGGTCTTGAGATGATTCATCCCCGTTGTGTTTGAAATATATAATCAGGGTTAAAAATTGACAGTCAAAACACAACTAGTATATGTTGTTTTCTATTTGTTTGTCAGAATGACTACACGTTTCGGCCCCAATTAGGCCATCATCAGGTCACAAGCAGGTTATATATTGTATTGATGTTCACTTGTCAAAGGAACACGTCCGCGAGCACAAAAATCTGACGACTTACGAGAAAATATTTCTGTAATATGTATTTAATCATCTGTATGTGTCATGCTAACGAAGCTAAGGGAACCAGGTCTTGTGATGTACGACACCCTGTAGTTTGGTAGGTGAGAACCTGTTGCTATACTGAAAATGGAAGCAGCAGTTTTTTTTAAATGTTGTTAACAACATATGAGATCACCACCCATAAAAAAACTAAAATTGAAGAAAATTTCCGTGTTTTTGGAGAACTGAAATCGCTGAAATCAACTGAGAAATATCGGCGGAGCTAGACACTACCTTTGAAGTTAAGAGAGAATTAACTGTTCTGAGTAAAAACACAGACGGTAGGTCGGTCAAAAAAAATCTCCGGGGAAGCTGTCTGTAGTTAAGGGCGATGCAAGTAAGAAGCTACTGGAAAAGATTACACAGTGTAGAGTTTCATAATCCCTAAGAACGCAAGCTCTGAAGCTGTATACATCGCTGCATTCTTACTAAAGAACGAAGCATCTTCCCTTGCCGTCACTTACGAAGAATAAAATTTAAGTTCAGTCTACCAGAGTACCTCGTTTCAGCAGGGCGTAGCAGTAACCAAATACCTGCCGTGAGCTCAACTCTACACAACAACATTTGAACAAACGGGTCCAATTTTGTTACACTTTGTATACTTACTTTCGTATCAAAAGCTACCTCTCCTTTTACTTGTACTTCTTTATCCCGATATCTAACGACTTGAAGGTTACGACGAATTTAAAATGAAAGCGATTTTACCATCAAGTACTACTGGTCCAAATGTGCCGCATACAGTGAAGGTTCAACGAGTATGCAAAATCCGTTAATGTATGTATTAAAAAAATTATTTCCGCTACCAATTTTGGCGCTGGTTTATGCATGTGAAATCTTGTGTTAATGTATATAAAGAAGAGGAGCCGAAATATCAAATCGGTACGGCACCTAGGGTACGGCGTGTGAGTAGCGAATATTTTTCCCTTTTCCAACGATCCAAGGGTAGCTCTGCTGTTGAACACATCTCTTATTTGAAGGACACCGTGGAGATTTCCCCTGGTGGTAAGGTAACTGGGGCGTGAATTTGACTCCCAAACTCTATCTAGAGCTAATGTTCAGAATAAGTGAACTTGTACCTAAACGCCCCGACATGACATCACGTCGTGTGAAGGAACAAATCCATCTGCTGTGTAAAAAGTAATTAAAAATTTTGTCTTAGATATTTTAATGAAATGGCAAATATAAACGTGACAACTGTGGGGAAAATTGTTGTTCTGACAACTTCAACTTTCAAGAAATCCAACAGAAATTATGCACCTACATGAATTCCTGAATTGCATTATTTTTAAATAGTTCTTTATTTACCGCGCACAATATTAAAATTATCCTCAGTAATAGACTTTCTTTATTTACAAGAGAATAGAATTACTGGCTTAGGCTATCACAATACAAAACGATTTAATTTAGCATCCCACTAAAAAGGGTGTTTCATACAGTTGTAGAAAATACCCAAGCCTATCTGTAGTAATCACGCGGTGACGCAGTTGATTGAGGCACTGGGCTATAAGCCGGAAGATCGCGGGTTCAATTCCCGATGGTGCCATTGGATTTTTTCATTGACATAATCCTTCCGGCCGCACTATGGCCCTGGGGTCTACTCAGCCTCTAACAGAAATGAGTACCAGGGATGTTTCATGCGGGTAAAGGCGGCCGGTGCGTAGATATGACAACCTTACCACCTTCATGTGCCGATTGTCTTGAAATCAGGGAGCTTCAGACTCCTGGAAACCTCAGGGCCTGTCCAGGCCTGTAATGGGACTGCTTTACTTACGTTCATCTGTCTGTAGTAATACAATGGAAAGCATCGATAATAAAATACCACAGTCACTTATCTGTGGCAATCAGTATTCTTAAAGAGTTTGGTTTCAATTATTCTGTTAACTCTATGGACCCAAATTAAATTTTTTTAAAATTTTTAACACATTTTAGAACTACCCTAAAATTACACCATTAGACTGCAGGATGGATATTTACAAACACTAAGCTATATTTAAGTAGGTACTCCTACAAATATCCTAATTTGCATATGTATATACAAGAAAATTCCTAAAGATTTTATTTATTAACGTAGCATAATTTTACCCGTAGATGCCTTTCACAGGACGACACCCGCCAGAAAAGTAAATGGATACATTATATAATCAAATCATCCTGTGTACATTAGTGGTTTTTCATTGGTGTCGTACAGTACAATTATTTGTTTAGTCTGTTGCTAACTTCATCTTAAGTACTGATGCATTCGAAGGTAACCCGGCATAACAAGCGATTCCTACAATACTTTGTTCAAAATACCCATGCCAATTGACCTCAGTAGTGCTATATTCAAGGCCATATTTCTAAAGGTAAAAGGTATAATTTCCTATGAAACTACGGTTTGACCACTGGGTTCTTGAATATGAAGGCAATGTACTCCTAAAAGTCTGGTAGGCCCCTCATCCCCTAAAGGTGAAGGCATAATAGGCCTCAGAAACGTCGAGAAAAACTAAGCCAGCGGCACTGTGTCACATCCCAGCAGACCCAAATAAAAACAACAGGCACTGTGCAAACCTCAAATCTCGCACGGGCTCAGCTTAGCGTTGGTAAGTACAATTTACATCCTTAAAGTGCCTAAGACGTCATTATAGCAAGAGCCCAGTAAGATAGGGCACAATATACTTTACAAAGCCTTGTCTGGCAAAGATCTCTTAGTAATTCTGCATGTACGCTAGAGTAAACAGTATTTCATAGGCCTAGTCCTGCCAAATATGGTAACTATATATACTTGGCAAACACCAATACACTGGAAACAACCAGGATCTTGACTTCCATGGCAAACGCTAGAAGAAGCCATTCTACAATGAGACTGTGTAAAAAATATGTGTATGGTACAATAATGTATAATTCACATAGAATACTCAATGAACCACTTCCGAATACTCGTATGCCTTGTAAACAAACATTCTGACAACCTACTGTACCTTTCGTAGCATAGCGCCCAAGTTGGCAAGCTTGTTACAGAATAAAGCACGACACTGCAATATCACTGCAGTAGCAACAAGCAGTGGAATATTCAGTCTTCTCTTCGGTGTTGACAGTGGAGACTTGTACACTGAATATGCCTTCCGATCAGTCTGGCGACAAATGCCTTATATCCCCGCAAAATATGTAACGCCTATTTCACAGAGTTTTCGTAAATAAAGTTTCTTCTTTGGAACGACGTGCAAATAAAACCCAGAATTTCTGCTAGTTGTTTGTAATAATTTGGGGGTCTCTCTAGGCCTCTTATTTAATAGGTACTGGGGGCGTTATCCGCGGGAGTAATCCAGCCCGCCCGTGAAGCTGAACAATTCACTCCAAAGAGTGACGAAGTGAAAGATATGTGGAGTTACACCTCCACAACCACATATGTCTCAATTGCGTCCACAAATACACCTTCACCTTTATCGTAAATATTTTTTCTTGTTATGTACGTCGTAGACACTTCGAATGATAAACCGTCAAAGTACACATTACGGTATACAACAGTACCGATTTGTTCAGGAACTTCAAGAAGTGTCATGTAGGCTCATCCTCAGAAGGGTGCATCCCGTCATCATATTGTGAGAACAAATATTAATAAATGCTGTGTTACCCAGTATAGACACTAACACTTTGCTAATACACAGTAATAAGATATCTGGTGTAGACTGCCTTTCGATGTAGGATTTCAGTGCATATAAAAGGTAACCTGATAGGAGGTTATATTTTAATTATATTGAAATATATTAATGTATATACTGCTTGTAGGGGCAAGCGTGGGGGCAGTTGGTTGAGGCACTGAGTTGCAAGCCGGAAGGTCGTGGGTTCGATTCCCGATGGTGTCATTGGAATTTTTTTTTGACATAAACCTTTCGGCCGCACTATGGCCCTGGAGTTGACTCATCCTCTAACAGAAATGAGTACCAGAAATATTTCCTGAGGGTAAAGGCGGCCGGTGCGTAGGGCTGACAACCTTACCACCTTCATGTGCCGATTGTCTTGAAATCTGGGAGCCTCAACTTCCTGGAACCCTCAGGGCCTGTCCAGGCCTGTAATGGGATTGCTTTACCTTTTTATATACTGCTTGTAGCTCTTAATATTGTTTTTCCTAATGTGTGCTAAGGTACGGCTCACTGAGAATGGTTCTGCAGGGAGCAAAATTTTCTAGACTTTCTACAAAATAGACGCTGTTCACAAATTACAAGGTTTACACTTGTCTTGCCCTCTTGGGACCTCATGTAGACAGACTGAAACAGGTTGGAAAGCGATTAGCAGTAATACTCTCCGAACCTAATCCTCTCCTATTTCAATGAGAATTTATATTTTTTTAATTTCTTGTGTCATTCCAATCGAATGTACCAAATTTTAAATGCTTGAAAATTTAACATGACAGTTGTTCAACTAAAGTTGGAGCGGACATTTGAGTGGGTAAATACGATTATCTTGGGAACAAAAGTTAAGCTTATCGGCCAGGTTCCGGGAGTGCAACAACATATTTTGGGTCACCATTCGGGCAGCGAGCCTTCTGCAGGTGCGTGATCAATAACACGGCGTGACCCGAGAGTCGGCTGCTCCATCAAGAAGCTGTGTCGTGCGCTATGACTCGCTGTTTCACGGTAAGGTCCCGGTGGCTAGGAGCTACAGTGACGAGCAAAAACGCGCACTTCGGGGTTTAGCATACCTCACAGGCGTCAAACTTCTTTTACTGCAGGCATGGATTTGCTAACACAAAGTCTAAATCTCTGCAGCTGTCAGACCGCACACAGTACGGAACTGTTTGCCGTGGACCTCGCTAAATATTCACAAATCTAAAAACTTTTCATATAAAAGTTGTAGATATCTGTGATTTCCTTGTCAGACAAAGTTGTAAATTAGAATTGTCGCTGCGCACTTCATGAAGGTACGAGTATACAGGGGAGCGGTGGTAGAGATCCATTCCTACTTGTCCTCGGCACTAAATAGAGATGAGTTTTCAGCTTTACGCCCCGGCTGTTTTACACCTTGTACTTGCACAATTGTAAAGTTTGCGGACCCCAAAGCTGGCCTGCGATATTTGAATTAAGCAAAGATATTATAAGTATTATATAAACATTTTACAATATAATATAAAATAAATACACATTCTTTTTCCCTGATGGAACTGGAAAAAGATTCCTCAGTTTGATATTGCTGTACGTTTGTTCAACATCGTGGGAAGTTCTTACCCAATAAACCAGGCGCCCGAGTTATGTAACTTTGCTACGTAGCATAGCAAAAACGACAGAAATAATGTGATTGGCAGAGCATATCCTTTGTAGTTCTGCAGCCTGAATCTTCAAAGGAGCTTAAGGGATGTGTATAACATTTATTTTTCTTTGCTTCACTAAACTATATCTTCATGCTTCGTTATTAAACAGTAGCTGAGAGGAATATTGCCGGAAGTTACAAGTGGTGTGATTCTAAATCCCACAAATATAGATTATGGTATACATACAAGAATTTTGCATTCAGGAAGAGCACATCCGGCCATAAATCTGGCGCACATTAAGGGAGGTTAAACTCAATACAAAGAGCTTATAATATTTCATTTGAAGTTAGAAATACAACGTAAATCTTCTGTAATACTTTTTTGGGTTTTTTTAGGTTCATGGTTCCGTACATCATTGTAATATCTTGAATAAAAATGCCAACTAGATGTACTTTGTTTTAAAATCCTTAAAATTTATTTACATTATTCCGCTCTACATGTTTCGGACACCATTGTGTCCATCATCAGGAGCTTCTCAGCTGCACATGCAGTCTCTGGTCCCGTGTGGTGCTTGGTTCGTTGTGTCCTCCAGTCCTGCTGTGTTGTAACTGCTTCGGTAATACTGTTCGCAACGGCACTGCTCTCTATTAAGTATAAGGCTGCTTATTATCAGGAAAAGAGAAACAACGCTTACGTTACGTTTCCATGGAAACATGATACTAATAAACTGCAGTTCTAAACTTTACTCTGTACTTTCGCACCTGTAGACTACATATTATAGAACCTTATGCAAATTCTGCATGAACTACTCTCAACTTTATTGTGAAACTTACTAGTATTGTACACTCAAGTTGCAGCAACATTGAGGCTAACACTGCACACGAGTAATGAAGTAGGGCTCAGAAAATAATTTGCGATACAGAGATTCAAGAAGAGGAATGTGCACTACTGTAGTAGATGCTGTGTGGTGTGTGGCGCTGCACTGCCAACTCACAGCGTGCCTATATTTATATAAAACTGAAATGAGAGTCTGTGAATTATTTTACTTTATATTTATTAATGTTTGTAATTTAGGCTTGGATACAGACACGGTCACAAAATTCATAATATTATGTAACCACTCATTTTATTTGTATTTTACAAAAGGATTGGAAAACCAATACATAATAGTCTCTCGCAAAGCTACTGCTGAAAGTGTTTAGTAATGATTATGATACTCGTATTATCTGACCTTTGCTTCTTTTTGGACTCAAGGTTGTCCTTTGTTAATACACAATAGATATGATGGCACTGTTAATATGTAGCAGAAAAGTCAGCATAAAATCTTTTCTTTAAATAGGTGTTCCCAAGCTCGCAGTTCTTCTCGATCAGGTGTTCCTAACGAACTCGCAGATGACACGGAGGGAAAGTCAATATTAGAACATTCGGAACCTAATTTCATCACAAGCATAAAATTTTCCTTTGTATGAATTAGTAGATTCATCTTGGTAGACTACGATTCAGAAAATTATTCCTTGCTATATTTTTACGCTCTCTTATTATTTTGTGTTTTTCCGTTTTATTATACTCAGCAGTGTGAATTAAAATTAATTTTGATATCGGCGTTATTAAATGGACTTATCGTGAATTGTGACACCGTTATTAAATGTACTTATCGTGAACTGTGACACCGTTATTAAATGGACTTATCGTGAACTGTGACACCGTTATTAAATGGACTTATCGTGAACTGTGACACCTTTATTAAATGGACTTATCGTGAACTGTGACACCTTTATTAAATGGACTTATCGTGAACTGTGACACCGTTATTAAATGGACTTATCGTGAACCGTGACACTTTTATTAAATGGACTTATCGTGAACTGTGACACCTTTATTAAATAGACTTATCGTGAACTGTGACACCGTTATTAAATGGACTTATCGTGAACCGTGACACTTTTATTAAATGGACTTATCGTGAACTGTGACACCTTTATTAAATAGACTTATCGTGAACTGTAACACCGTTTCGCATTCCAGAACGTATTAAGATGCGTAGTTATTGGATTGAGCAGGCAACTTTAGAGAGAGTAAGTTCCACTATTTACATAGCAGGAAACATGGGCGAGGCCCCATTATAGTTTCCTCAGAAACCTTTAGCATTTTAGACCCTCTTTGTAAAGTAAAAGAATGGGTTTTGTGGAGCTCACGTCTGCCTATCTCTCTTCCCGATTGTCTGTCTAGCTCTTTGTCTTTGATCTGGTCCCAGAACATAAAATTTTGACGGATTTTTAAAATTCGATTTGGAGGACTTTGACCAAAAAGCTGTCAAGTAATTTCGATCTTGAGGCTTATTAGTCTATAGTTAAATAAACTTGGCTTAAGGCCATAAACAGCTTTCTTTGTGATATGATATTTATTTACTGTATTTTAGTTTCCACCCGGTGGCAGTAATTGGCAAATTTCCCATTATGTACCCCAGCACGAAGCCTCATATTAAAAAATCGGACACAACATAAGGTTAATACAAAACTTATGAATTTGTATTAATTAAAATTTATAAACTACAAAGAACTCCGCTAGGAATTTTATAAACTGATATACAGAATAAAATATTTATAATCCTTTTACACTGGTAATGTGATGATAAAAGTTACAAGGTGTTTAAATCAAGTGCAAAGAACTTAGTTGCGCATGGGGCACGTATAGTGACGAAAAATCTATATCCAGTTCTTTTTGAATTCCTTAAACAATGAGACCAGTTGCGAGACAAAGACATGAATACGAATACAATAGCACAAAGGGATTTGCAGTGTGCAAAAATGATTGAAACCAATTTGCTCAATAGAGTATCGGTATGGGAACGTTTCTGAATCAAGTCATGAAAAGTGTGTTCCGTAACAACCGGAAGTTTATTGTTTAGTTAAGCAGCTATAAACTGCTAAATAAATTTTCTGAATGAGATGGCGGCAAAGAAATCCTGTCTACAATACCAGGTAATTGGGCCAAGCAGTACTGAAATGGAGAAATAACGAGTTTTGCCTTAGCAAAGTCCTACTAAGTGCTGGGAAAAACTTTAGTTATTTGATATCTCTCAGACCTTAAACTCTTGTTATATTCTTCGATTCAGGAAAGAAATACCAATAAAAAGGAAAAACGCCCAGACAGTTCAAAGTTCAGTTGTTTTGTTACTTCGAGTGTAAATTCTCTTGGTGGAAAGATAAAAGGATTAAATAAATTTTCCAAGAGGTACATAAAAATTCGATATTTTATAAGATTCGAACTTCCTTGGGAACAAAAATAAAATTTACTTGGTTGGTAGTGCTTCTATGCACATAGTAGTAGGAATTATTCTACTTTATAATAACATCACTTTACATGACGTCACGTCACCATCCTAAAGGCCATTAAGTTCCGTGATCCAAAATGGAGTCGTAATCTCTTCAGTTCCTCCTCTTATAGCAAACAGTGCTGATGTAAATGTACTGAAATTTCAACGTGATGTGAGGTGTAACTCATTGTAGCTACGGTGCTTAGAATGTCACTAATGGATGGGAATGTAATGTGCCTCATGTACTTAGGTTGTCTGATGTCACATAAATTTTAACACTTGTAAGACAATGTACTATTTGTAATCTTGGTCGACATTACTTTAGTTAAGTCACATGAAGGGAACAGCTGTGTTACGTACCAAATTATTTTATGAGCTGGATGTACTAGCGCAGCAAACCACATTTTAAATGAGCGTGCAGGTGTTCGTCTCACACATGAGTTTGCAGAGATGTACACGTTCTTCATTAAAACAAGGACAACGGACTCAAAGATGAGTTGTACCACATTTGCAAGCAAAGTGCGCCACGCCTTCGTAGTTCCGCACATAAATAGGATAACATTAAAAGGCAGCTTAAGAGAAATTCCATGTAAGTGCTTGAACTAGACTGAAATGACTTAATATAGATTTATTATTCCATAAAATCAGAAAGTTTTTTAACTATGTGAGACTGGGGACCTAGTACCGAGGGTTTGATGAAAGAGGAGAGTGAGATATGGTAGTAAAATATAGAGTGAGCCGGCAGCTACTCCCCAAATACCATAGACAATCAATCAAACTCAACGTGCTTTCTTTAAAAAAAAAAGATGAAGTGACATTGCTTGAGGAAGGGAGGTTTAGTCACTTTGCGTGCCGAAAGTCGCGTAAGCCATAACTAATGGTAAGGTGGTTGTAACGTTAATACCAAGAATCAGGTGGTAGTAACATTAACACTAAACAAGATAGGCAATGTGCTTATACAAGTAATATTGAGGCGCGTTTGCATAAGAACTGTTGCCGTGGAAAAGCAGTAAATATTACATATTCTGAGTATATTTTTATAGATTTAGTTATCCAGAATGCAAAGGCATGCGCCGTATTAAATTATCGCCTGTAAGCTGTCTGGCTCTTCCAGATTTTTAACATTATCTCAGTGAGAAACTCTTTTCGGAAAAAAGTTTTTGAGCATAAAATATGTGTTGTGATCAGAAATGTGTCACGGTCTACGAAGATTTGAGCGAGATATTGTTATAAACAAAGCACTTCATGTAAAGTTCCCGTTATTGTCGTCAGATTTTAGCGAAAATTGAATGTTCTCCACGGATTTTGGAGAAATGTTTAAATATGATATTTATTGCAAATCCTGCCAGTGGAGCAGAGTCTCTCCATGCGGACGGACGTACACACAGACCGACGAAAAGACAGTCACAGGGACAGAGAGATATGACGCAGCCCATAGTAGTTCTCCGCAATTATGCGAACGCGCTTAAAAGCCAGCAGTTATAACATTAACCCTTTAAAGACGAAGCGCAGATTGCTTTATTTAAAGACCCAGTCCGTACCGCGCAGTAAACACTTTTTATCTCAGCTATAAATACCAATCAGTTTATGCTGTAAGTGGTACAAGTCGCTGTTTGTTCTCAGATAAATACAAAACACATAAACACAGTGTGGGCAAAACGTACAGTTGTTGAATGTTAAACCTGTTGGTGCATCACGTGACCAGTAGGCTTTAAAAGGTTAATAATAAAATAAGAAGATATTAAGTTTAATGTAAACACGAGGCGATTCTATCTTTTGCGGTGCAGGTGCACTGTGGGTTTTGTTGCCTGTCTGTAGAGGAGAATATGAGTAGTATAGTAATACATGTTTTGCATTCAACTGAATCAACCAACCAGATGCAGCAACTTCTCAAGTTTAATACTTGTCGTTTAAATACAGCTCAACATGTTTCGGGCATCCTCATGCCCATCATCAGGAGCTACAACTGCAGTAGCAGCCTCTGGTTTACCGTCGGAGCTT
>Ga0268261_10004011_pt1 | contig 10951 bp, 8 predicted proteins | sample TergutNc150P1_FD_190353 | JGI IMG/M metagenome (GOLD analysis project Ga0268261, IMG submission 190353) | Nasutitermes corniger P1 segment gut microbial community from laboratory colony in Florida, USA - Nc150 P1 (SPAdes) (version 2) | ecosystem: Host-associated > Arthropoda: Insects > Digestive...
CATCAAGAATGGGTGCTCCATATATATATATATATATATATATATATGACATTAGTCGCCTAAGGGTTAATATTGTTCAGGAAAATAATTACTGTTTATTTTGAGAATTACATGGAACACACTGAGGTCTTTTTTGAGCAGAATGTGGAGTTTTTGAACATGTAAGAAAACAATACTACTGCGATATAAATAGCTATATGCATGGATACGTAGCTTGGCATTGTCATCGATTTGTTGTCAGGCCCCATGTGATGTGTATGTAGTGTGTAATGTCTGTTTTAAAGTGAGTAAAGGACATCTGCATACACATGAAACAGGTGAATTCATGTCTAGGGTTATCTAAAAGCCATCTCAAAGTTCTAGATGCTAGAAGGATGACATGAAGCAAGTCCCATATTGAGGACCTACAAATATTAGGTGCTACCACATGGAATTCAGTGGCCCAGGTGACCTGCCACTCCAGATTTGTGCATCTGTGTTTACATAGATATATATATATATATATATATATATATATATATATATATATATATATATATATATATATTCCAAACAGGCCCTGATAGCTCAGTCGGTATAGCAACTCGCTATGGGCTGGACAGTCCGGGGATTGAATCCCGGCAGGGGACGAGATTTTCCACACTTGTACATACTCGCCCTGGGGCCCACCCAGCCTCCTGTACAATGGGTACTGGGTCTTTCCCGTGGGTAAAGCGGCTGGGGCATTGTGTTGACCACCCACCGCATGTAGTGCTGAGGTTAAAGAGAGAGTAGAACAATATCTCTCCTCCCCTCTGGGCCTCCGTGGCCTGTTCTAGGGTGAACTTATATATATATATATATATATATATTCCACGAGTCAAAAATTTAGGCTAAATGGCTGTAGAATTTGGAACAAGCTACAAGCATTATGATAAGTAACTTTTAAGACAAACTCATTTTCCTAGAAATATATTTGGCAGCAATGTAGTTATAGCCTTGCACTGGATTGTTTTGCCATAACCATATAACAGTTTGGTTGCAATATGTATTACCTGCCTGCTACTGCTTTGAGCAGTGATTTATGATTATCAGTAAATTAAGGAAAGTTTAGCTTCACAGGACAGGCAGGGCATGAGGATTTGACAGATTGTATGCCTTGTGTGTAGACAGTGAGGAGATACATCGTGAAGTTGACCTTCATTATCTGCATTTCCAAAGCATATCTTGAATTGTGATGTGATAACAATCTGTCTTACATAGCTGCATTTTGGGATATAACTTGCTTAAAAGATATTATTATTGTTATTATTGTTGTTGTTGTTGTTGCTGTTGCTGCTGTTGTTGTTGTTGATGATGATGTCTCTTGTCACAGGCCTATTCTTCCTGGTAATTCTCTTGAACCAACAGTGATTATTATTATTATTATTATTATTATTATTATTATTATTATTATTATTATTATTATTATTATTATTATTGTCTCTTGTCACAGGCTTATTCTTCCTGGTAATTCTCTTGAACCAACAGTGATCCCCACCGCTCAGGCTTCAAGCTTCACACTGCAGTACTTTCCATATTATGTGTGATATTCCAAGTATAGCTGTCTTTTGTAGTGAATCTATCGAATGTTTTCCTGGTACCGCTTCCAAATTTTTCCTTACGCTTCTCGTTACTATTCCAGTGGCTCCAATTATTACTGGTATAATCGTACATTTCAGGTTCCACATTCATTGTATATTATTATTATTATTATACTTTTTAAGACTTTTACAGCAGTAACATTTAACATTTTAGTCTTGTGGGTTGTGATACCACACACTCATACTGTACTGTGGTTGGTGGTTCCAATACTATGGAGAAAAATCAGATTTGTCCCTCAAGATGAAGGCAGTATGTTCCACCAGTGTTAGTACCTACCAACTAGAGTCCATACAAACCCAAACTGAGTACATCCGGTAAACATACTTACTATGAAGTTATTTTCTTTCATATTTGTGACTTACGAATGAAACCTATAGTTTTTTTGCAGACATGTTGTCACCTATAAGGTTAAACCAGCTCTTTCACTTTCAAGTGAAGTACAGAATACATTTAAGGTATGTAACAGAACATTTTAGGAAATGTGGTGGATGTTTAAGTTGAGATTTCATATCTTTCAAAATATGTTTTTAATGCTATTTATTTCAAAAGCTGATATTTTGCAACAGGGTATGTCCGTTTCATGCTGTTTATTCTTCATAGTTCACAGATTTGTCTGTGCAGCTTGCTTCTCCTGAACAGTTGCAGCAAAAACCAGAGGTAACAGCTCTTCAATTTGGAAAGCATTTTACAGACCATATGTTGAAAATTCTATACCATGAAACTCTTGGAGGTTGGCAAAGACCTGAGATAGTTCCATTCGAAAATATAGTGCTTCACCCAGCAGCTAAAGTTTTGCATTATGCAACTGAGGTGAGTTTATTAATTTAAATGATGCTGCGTTTCTCATTCATTTATTCATTCATTCATGAATTTGGAAGGGTTCAGCAAGAAGTGACTGATTTAGGGTACTGTCCACTGTCCTGGCACCTTTTTGAGTCAGTCAGCATAGCCAGTTTCTGAATTAAGATTTGAATCTGGAATGTGTGTGAGAAGCAGGAGTGCCACTGACACAACTGTGATGCTTCTTGAAGTGGTATAGAATAATTGTCAAATTTTGATGCTTTTTTTATACCTTTTCAAAGTTCACATTTGTTTGGACATGCCCACCAAGTCGCTACTAGTATTTATCTTTTCACCTGGGGTGCTGTTTCTGTCTGTGCTGTATAGATAGCTAATTGACTCTCAGGTTGTATAGTGTATGTTCTTGTACTGTATGCATGCCTTGTGTTATTAATCTATACTTATAGAGTAATAGAGTAGAGTAGATTGCATTGTGGCAGGCACTGCAGTGACCCTTGCAACTTGACCATTTCTGTTCTTTTGTGCAACCCTTTGCTTAAGCGTTCAGTGGCCTTTCACTTTTGACAATGTGCAGGCAGTATCTTGCTGATGGAGATGTCAGCAAAGTCACCTCATTTCAAGAAATGATGGCCCAGGTGCCTAAATCTTAATACTTCCAGTGCCTCACAGTAACAAAGAATATGTGAGGCTGTTTCAGTGGTTGAAGCAGATGTCATTTAAATGACAGTGCCCTGTTAGCAGTTACATCATTATTCTTAGCTGGTTTCTGCTCAAACTGAGTAATTCCCCAGCTTTTTTAGCAGAGGTTCTTTTAAGAAAGCCTGTAGCTTGCCTTTGTCCACAAATGGACTGCTGATACTCCTTATGTCTCCTGCTTATCCTTCTTCTGGTCACTCCTCTGGCAACTTTCCCAGATATCCCAGGGACAGGGTCACATCTTATAAGTGGATGTGTGTAGTCTTGCCTGGCTAATTGATCAGTATTTAATTTGCATGAATCTCAATGTGCCCTGGTACCCATACCACCTGGTTCCTGTTATGTGTTGCCGGTTTCACCAGGGACTGGTGGCATTCCCAGACTAATTTAGAATTTTTTTGCAACTGTCAAAGACCATAGTGGCTGCTTGACTGTTGGAATGAATATAGATATTCCTACTTGTTTAGCCCTTTTATATATTCCTTATTACACATGTTTTAATGATATATATTTCAGTCTGAATACTGTGATGTGAAGCCTACATCTGTTGCTCTGCCCCCTTTTTGAATTCCATCTATATGCCCCAGCACCGTGCTTTTATTGATCTTGGCCCCATCCAAATATCAGACCAGTTCCCTGTTAATATCTGGTTTGACCCGTTTGTGCCACTCACACTTTTCAGAGAATTTGGCCATGAATGGCTGGTGGTATGTATTTCTTAGTATCATCATCTCAGTCCCCATCTGTAGGTTGGGTTCACACTCTGTCTCCCATGATTTTCTAGTGTGACCAAAATATGTGGATTTAGGTTTTCACTGTTGTTGCACATTAGTCTGCAGATCCATGCCTGGGCCTTTGCCTCAGTCATCACATCAAGATGAGGGAGTCCTAGGAGAATGTCCACTGCAGCTGTTGGGGCCATCTTCTTTGCCCCTGTGATAGCCACACAGGCCAGTCTGTGTAACCTACTGAGTTCTGTCCTGCTACCCTTGTATGCAAACCTAGGCCACCTAACTGTGTATGCATAGGTCAGTATAGGTGTGATTGCCATGGTGTATATCCAGTACACTGCTTTGGTTTCAGACCCCAAGTTTTACCAAATGTGCTTTCAGTTCCAGAAACCCTGTAGGCCATATACATCACATTTTTCGCCTGTGCCTTCCTTGTCAATTACTTGTCCAGAATAAGTCCAAGGTATTTGACCTTGGGGGGGCACGCGGTAGCGCAGTTGTTTGAGGCACTGCGCTACAAGCCGGAAGGTCACGGGTTCGATTCCCGATGGTGTCACTGGATTTTTTCATTGACATAATCCTTCCGGCCGCACTATGGCCCTGGGGTTGACTCAGCCTCTAACAGAAATGAGTACCAGGAATATTTCCTGGGGGTAAAGGCGGCCGGTGCGTAGGGCTGACAACCTTACCACCTTCATGTGGCGACTGTCTTGAAATCTGGGAGCCTCAACCTCCTGGAACCCTCAGGGCCTGTCCAGGCCTGTAATGGGATTGCTTTACCTTTTATTTGACCTTGGTATTCACTGAATTGTTTGTCCAGAGAGGGTTGGTTCATTTAGGCCCCTTAAATCCCTCTACCTAGTGAATGGTACTACCACCATCTTTTCTGGATTGATAAACAACTGAGTTCTTTCACACTACTGTCGAGCCATACACAAAGCGTCTTGAAGAAGCTCTAAGATGGTGTTCAGGTAGTTTCTGTGTATTAGGATAGCAGTATCATGTGTGTAACTCAGTGTGTAACAGCCAATTTCACTGAGTTCTTCCATGAGTCTATCCACACCAGAGGTGATAGAATTCCCCTCTGCGGACAACCCTTAGCCACAGACTGCTCCACAGTCTCTCCGGCAAGCGTGGCTGTAATTTTCCTGCTACCAAGCATGGAGGCAACCCACCAACAAATTGTGCACTCAATCCCATGCCATTCAGCAGCTTTTATTATAACTTAAAGAGGTACCATCAAAAGACCCCCTCAGTATCTAGAAAGGCTTCAAATGCTATTTCCCTGTGTTCACTGGTTCTTCTGTGTGTGTGATGACATTGTATAGTGTAGGTTCCTGGTTGGTAGGCAAACTGGATTCAATGTAAAAGATAAAACCTCAGGATCTCGTCCCTGATATGTCTTCCTACCAGTTTCTCTAACGTATTCAACTTGAAGGAAGGTAGAGTAATAGGACGATATGCCTTAGCCTTGGTATAGTTAGGCTTCCTGGATTTAGGGATAACATCACCTTAATCTGTCTCCAAGCTCTGGGAATGTACCCTCTTGCCAGACACATTCTAAATATATGGCACAGATGAGCCTCTAAATGTTCAGTTCCTTTCTCCAGTACTGCAGGCACGGTTTCATTATTCCCTGTTGATGTAAATGGTTTGAATGTATTGATTGCCCATCATATTTTAGATTAATTGGTGCCCCTTCCAGACTGTTTGCAATTGTCCCTGTTAGCTACAAGTGCTCCCAGGTTTGGCCATCCTTGCCCTTGTGTGGTTACTTTATCCCTCCAAGATCCTGGAAAATGAACTCTAAACTTCCTCCCAGGTTTCCTTTACAGTGTATGTATATCGGCCATCAGGTAGTGTAATAGAGCCGACTGACTGGCCATGATTCGCATGAGACTCACCCTGTCAGGTAGATCCTCAGTCCCCAGAAAATAGTCCCTCAAAGAGAACCATTTGGCTTTTATGATCTCTTTATTGTAACAGGTGAGGTCAATCTTATATGATTCCTGGTCTCCTGTTTTAGCTTGATTAAAAAGCCATCTCGTAGAAGCTTTATGACATCTGAACTCTTTGTTCCACCAAGGAACGTCCTTTGTGAGAGACAGTCCTTAGCTCGACAGTTTGGTTATAGGACAGGCTGTTGCACCATGTCAGCAGCCAGTTCTGCATTCCATATCAAATGTGTAACTCTTAGTATGACCCTAGATTTGCCTTTAGGTCTATCCAATAGGATTCTCAAGTGGTTCTCTTGGGGTTGCAGCATGTGACCCTGGTAATTTGAAATAATATGTATCTGTGGTCTGACAAGGGATCTTATCAAATACATGCCATTTGGTCAGTAGGTTCCCTGTCTTATCAGTTGCTATTGTCAAGTCTATAACCTTTCTTTGTTTTGCTAATGACCAAGGTAGGCTTCATACCTTTGTTAAGAATATGAAGTGTTGTACGTACCAAATATTCCTTCAACCATTCTCCTCGTTGGTTGATGTCCATGCTCACCTGTATAATGTGGTGTGCATTAGAATCACATCCAAATATGATCTGCATTTATTCTTACTGCACAGGTCAGTGACTTGCCTTAAACCCTCTGACAGGGGTGGTTTGTCTGAATCTTGGAGGAGGTGTGCCAAGGTAACAGTAAGTTCCCTCATGCTCCCTCTTCTAGTGTATTTTGTCCTCGCTGTCATCACATTCTTAGAGCAGAGCTGTGACACCAGATTGGCATGAATAGTGTTTGGCCAAAAATGCAGGGTCTAGGAGCAATACAGGGTCCAGCAGAGAACAATGACCCTGTCCTCCTGCACATTCCCCTTAGTCAATCCCCATAGATCCAGGGTTCCTGAATGAGTGCTATATCATTCTCCCCTATAACAGGTTTTTGATAGAGAAATGCCATCAAAGCCTGGTTATGGTGCAGAGTTATTTGGATAAATTTACAACCCATTGGTCTGGGCAGTTTAGGACCCATTGTTTGCTGGAGCAAGGTTTTGTGGCCCAGCTGCGCTAAGCCCCCGATACCATCTGACCTACCCCAGTTTTCATAGGCGTCCTCTTAACAGCCCATATGAAAGCTGGGTCTTGTTAATTGCAGACCCACTGCCTCCACAGGTTTGCTATTATTAGCTGCATCAGTATGCCAGATGTACTGGCTCTCTGGAGGGTTTCCTCCATTTGTAAATGTCTCACATTTGGCGAGTCCTTTCCCTTTTTTTTTTTTTTTGGCAGATTTTCCTTTGGTTAGCTGGAGATGCCAGCTGCCTGGGGTGGTCTACCAGCAATACTCGCCCCATTCTGAGTAATACTGTACACTTGCCTCTGTACAACAGAGTCCTTGTGTTCAAGGGATTTATTTTTACTAGACTTCTGCATATGTGTCCACACTTAGTGGGGAAATAACAGTCACCACTTGCAGAGCCCTGTATGGGTGGAAGGCATAAATACAACGGGGTGCTGCATGGTGCCCCTAGGGGATTGATCACGATACTGCCATCACCCCCTTGTGTCATGCAACCCTCTGCATTATGTCATACACCTTGGCGTGGGTAAACCGTTGCCCTTGTTAGCCATCTGCAGATGTTAGCCTCCCTCTGCGACATGGACACCAGAGGTTGGCTTTTGGAGGGGAGGCTGCACAGATACTTGATGAATTTTATATTTATTTCATCCCTGAGATAGTGTCTATATATACATTCAAAAGTTTGTGTGGAGCAACGATAGTGTAGTTGGTGCAGGCACTAGGTTATGTGCTGGACCACAAAGGATTTGTGGTTCAATTGTTGCTGCAAAATGTCCACACTGGCTGTGGGACATACCTACCCTGCTGTTGTGTGTGTACTTGGGGGGTGTTTCTCTGGGGACTAGTGGGGGGATTATGGACCACACATCTACATCTGGTGCAGGGACTAAGAATGTGTGGAGCTGTACATCCACTCCTGTATCTCGTCATGGCAAGAGTTTTAACTCTTTTAAATTTAAAATGTATTTTTTTAATACAATACCAACAAATGCATTTGCAAGTGCATATGTTGGTATTATATTAATTATGGTCTTGATGCACATTTTAGGCAAAATGAATTATTTGTTAGACAATCATAATGACATGAAGGCCCCGTGGATAGTGGGGTTGTTGGTGCTTATGTTTTCCCCACTTTTCTCATACTCTGGTTTCCTCTGACCCACATTAACAAACTGATATCACTTGTGGTTATCAGTATGAATATTTTTTTATGAAAAAGATGCATACATGTAATAGCTTGAGAGAGATATGAATGTGGTTGATTTATGTGAATACTTTCTTTGGCCTTGGTATAGACTGTGGGAATTCTATAAGCAGAAGTGTGTAGTGTGTTTCAGCATTTGTTAATATATATAGTCTTAGGGTTCTGACTGTACTGAATTTATTTGAAGGGAATTAGTGTTTAATGTAGGTCGAGTCATGGTACACACCAATTCTTGTTTCTTCTGTGCCTTCAGAACTGCACTATTTATCTTACATTACTTTTCTCTGTCTGTCAGAACCATTCATATTGTTGTGAATTTCTTGAACAAGTAGCTCTTTAGGAATGGCAAAAAAAAAAAAAAAAAAAGTTTTCTGTTCCATAAAGGCACACAGGGGAAGTAGAGGTATAGCTCCATTCAACACTATATGGAGGCAAGTGGTCAGCTTCACACCCTGGCTGCTTTACCCCTGGGAAGGAGCTCCAGTAGCCATTTTCTAGAAGGCTGGGTGTTCCCCAGAGCCAGTGTTCATGGTTTTGGAGAAATGAAGATCGCTTCCCTTGCCAGATTTGAACCCCAAACCATTTAGCCCATAGCTTGTTGCTATGCTGATTACATCATCCTGGCTTGGTTTAGGAGCGGTGGTTATCTTGAATGATGTCCAATATTTTTATCTTCTGTAACTGATAATCTTGTTTATATTTACCACAGATTTTGTTTGTAATATATTTTATGCAGTCAGAAGTACCTGTTCCTTGCCTGGAATGTGGCTGCTTTCCTGGTCACTGTCGCATTAGGCCAATACAGTAGTAGTATTGGGAATGACATTTAAATTAAGGAATTGAAGTTGACTTAAGTGTGCGAAATTGTAGGATGTCACACTGATGTGTATTCTGGTATTAGTCTCTTCCTGTGCACTGCAGTTCTCAGTGGCCAGATTGGGTTCTATGCCCTTGCCACTTCTGCCAGCTTTCTTGCAGGTGGCTTTCACCAGGCACATTTTTTACTCACTTTGGCCATGGAGGTGAAAGCAGCACATTCCTAAGAAAGTTGGCATTCATAAGCTAGACTACACAGTGCCATAGCCCAAAAGGTGATTATACATTTGTGACTGAGCAAAACTGAATGGGTAGGCTTAGCAGTAACACTTTAGACCTGTACTCAATAGACACCTAGTTTGAACTTCAGTGGGACCATCACCTGTATTGAGTTTTTTGTGGGTTTCTTGAGTCTCTAGGCAAGTGCCAGGTTGGTACGTCAATTTGGCTATGACCACTTCATTTCAGATCCTTCCCAATTCATCATTTTTCTGTCATACTATCATCTGACAGTATGTAGTGTAGAGTTACTGATATTGTCATAAAATACAAAAGCTATTTTGAAAATACTTAAAATGAGTATTCATATTGAATCCAAACTCTCTACTGCAATTCATGTGCTTCACTTTAGAGCCATGGTAGTAGTACATACGGGCAGAGTATGCAGTAAATTTTATAGTATCGTATGGTGTTCTTGTTAGGTCTGTGGCAGAAGAGCAGAAACACAGTAGTTTCATTTTTATGTATATTGTATGCGGTACAGGAGTCAGGATGGCACTGTTGATAGGCTATTTGACTAGGCTACATGCTGGGCTACCTGGAGTTTAAACCCTGACAGGGAAGATATTTTTCTGTTCTTGAAAACATCCAGACTGGCCATGAACCTACCCACACTCCTAGTTAGTGGGTACCAGAATTCTCTTCCAGGGTTTTAGTGGCAAGGACATGACATTGACCACTATGCCTCTTACAGTGGACAGGTTAAAAATGAGTAGAGCTGTGCCCTGCCCCCTTTGCCTTAATGGCATGGACAGGGACAACTTTACCTTTAACTTGTTGTATATGGTACATTACACCCCTCCGTTTGAATCTGTAGACATTCTGTTTCTCTGTAATATGTTATGTTTCACAACAACTTGGACATAAATGCAGACATGTATTTTCCCCCTTCGTTTCTTGTCTGCGTTCCTTTTGTGTTCACTGCATAACCATTATCTATTTATTTCTTGATGTTCAATGAATCAACAAAAAAAGAAGTAAACCTTTGGCTATTTGCCATCCACACAAGTAGAAGTTAAGTGTTGGATGCTTGCCATCTGTATAGAAATAGAATTGAAATTGATATGAAGATACAGAAATATATTATAGTTGGTGTTTGAGAAATTAAAGAGTACAGTGCAGTACATTTATAACAAAATACAGTTCTGTGTAAATATTAATTATTGCTGTTGTTAATGACCATATTTGAAATCATTGTCCTGCAGCATTTTACAGAATGTTGAAAAGTCAACACACTTCTCTTGTTCATTATGATTTTCTTATGCAGTCTTAAATATTGCTAATTACAAATATCATGGTTGTAGTTAGTGTTGCAGAGGTTATGAAAATCTGTTACAGTAGGTGTGATCCATTAAAAATAAGCCAGCCGGATAAAGAAATTATAATCCAGGAAAGATAAGTGCTTCAGGTATGGGGTTAAAGAAAATTATTTGTAGCAATCTTATGTCTGTATGTGTATGTATGTATGCATGTGTGTGTGTGTGTGTGTGTGTGTGTGTGTGTGTGTGTGTACACACACACATATGACTTCTCTCTCATTTCCCTCTTTTCCTACAGTACCCCTAACAAAGAAGACCTTAACCCTTAGGCGACTAATGTCATATATATATGGAGCACCCATTCTTGATGTTTCTAGATCACACACAACGACGCAGCACAGTCGGTAGGACTCCTGTGGACGAGTGATCAGCTCGTCGCAGAGACCTCTACCTGACAACACACGACACTCACAACAGACAAATATCCATGCCCCCGGTGGGATTCGAACCCAAGATCTCAGCA
>Ga0268261_10004012_pt1 | contig 10950 bp, 8 predicted proteins | sample TergutNc150P1_FD_190353 | JGI IMG/M metagenome (GOLD analysis project Ga0268261, IMG submission 190353) | Nasutitermes corniger P1 segment gut microbial community from laboratory colony in Florida, USA - Nc150 P1 (SPAdes) (version 2) | ecosystem: Host-associated > Arthropoda: Insects > Digestive...
AAACCGCTCCTCCCCATTGCAGGAAGGTTCCGTTCAACAGGGGTACTTGGAAGCATGCATCATCGCAACTCCAGGTAACTGCGACTAAAATTTTTCCATTAAAGACAAGTTTGAATACATCAAGATTCCATTTGAAGACATATTTCACTGTATAAAAGCTTTAAATTGGTTCAGAAATTTTTGCAATGTGGTATTCCATTAAATTCCATTTACCATTATGCATTTACTTGACAATCACACTTGACAATTATGTCCTTGTTCAGTGGACTCAGCATGGACAATACACTGGCCTCTGTGCAGTACCCAACTTAAAACATGTGATTTATTTTAAGGAGATGAGCCACACAGTAAGTCTACCAACGCGTATTCTGGTGAACAAGTGTGGAAGGCTATAGGTGACAGATTACAACGGCCCAACTATCTGGGCAGGATTGATCATGAATGGAAAATCAGGAACAGGAGGCAAAGGGCAGATATCAGGAAATATTCCTTTGTGAATAGGACCATCCGACTCTGGAACCGGCTACCTGCAGAAATCTTAGGGACTCTCCCCTGTAAACCAAGTGAGGGTTTTGTAATGTGTGAGTGTTTTTGGTAATATGTATACTGTACTTTGACTGAGGTTTTTCCGTGCTTTTTCCTCAGTTGTAAGGCAAATGCCAGGGTAAAACTCGCAAAGACGGGGCTCGGCCCGCACTCTTCCAAATTAGTTTGTATTTGTTATTTGGCTGTTATTTGTGTTGTTCTATGTATTATTTGTGTAAATGTGTACTGCCACCGGGTGACAACCCAATTGCAGTTAATAAATACCATTATCATTATCAAAAACCAAGAAGAGTTGTTCAAATGGAACAACAAATTTCAGATACTATGCTGCTGTCCCTCTAGACTTCATCCACTGTGTGTTATACGCTACAGAACTGTCTGCCAAATATTGGAGCCTATGTTGAAATGTGACACTGAATGGTAAGGCATAAACTTCAAAATGGTTCAAGAATTACAGCGATACAGCATTCCATTTAGCAGATACAGCCATTTAACAATATCTACTTACCTTACAGATGCACTGCATTTCTTTCATGTGCTTCAGAGATGCAGCAAAAATTCTGTAAGCAACTGCTAAATTAACGTGGACAGCAAACTATATACGTGAGACATGATGCCAAGGACTTGCCAGGTGCTGACAACATTCATTATCGAAAAACTCAGAACATGCTGCCCGAGGATGAGAAAGGAACTACGGCTACCAGCAAACTGGCAATGTTAGAGGATAACAAACAGTCACTTTAGAAACATTCAAGATGATGAACATACTAGTTAATTTACTGTTAGTAACGTGACAGTGGGTAGCGCAGTCGATACAGCGACTGGCTACGGGCCGGACAGACCAGGGATCGAATCCCGGTGGGGGTGAGATTTTCCACACCTGTCCAGACTGGCCCTGGGGCCCACCCAGCATCCTGTACAATGGGTACCGGGTCTTTCCTGGGGGGGCAAAGAGCGGCCGCGGCGTGATGCTGAGCCCTCACCCCCTTCTAGTGCCGTGGTCATGAAAGAGTAGAGCTATACCTCTAGTCCCCCTGTGGGCTGTACGGCCTGTACAGAGCCTCAGTGCCTTTACAAGGGTGCACTTTACCCTATTTTTTCACTTCAAAAGAACACATACAAGGGAAATAATAGTGTCAAAGACAGTAAGTTGTCTCTGTGAAGCACGTGTAGAGACCAACATACACTTCCACCCATTCTTAACCTCACCACTTGTTGTGGGAGAAAGGGTCAGACTTAGAGATTTTTGTTCTTCCAGTGGTATTGTTGAATATTCAAATTCAAGTCCTCTGGAATGTTACACTGTGCTAACTTGTAAACAGTTATGACCATTTTGAAGGACTGTGGTACATTCAAAACACCAGGAACTCTTTGCCAGATGACACAGTGTTCATACCCCACAAAACTTGAACCTGCATAATACGAAGTTATATTCATTCAGTTCCCAAACTCACCACTAGTATCCAGAATGCCTAGTAGTCTGCCAATATGAGCCATTGTACTATTACCTTCTAAGTCAGTCTACTGAGTTTTGTATCCATCACCTTGACAGTTGCTTGGTATAGGTATTTACTACAGGGCACGTGTCAAAGTTTTCCTTCAAACTCATGAAAACTGCATCATAAACACATAACATGCTCAGAACAGTTACAGGTACCAATGTCACAGGGAGAACAGACTTTTAAGTGGTTTCCTTGAATCGAATGTGGGGAAAACTCGGCTTGATGGCTGTGTGCATTCACACTGTCCTTACAGAGCCTGCACAGATCAAAACTGACAAAATCCACATCGCCAACAAAGACTAGTAAAGTATCATTTTGGAGATCACAGCTTACACGTCTTATATGACATGACACACAAATAAATTCTAAAACAGGACAGGACATGCAGGGTATCTCCGTGCAGTATGTACCTTGAGTGTTCTAATGAACAGAAGCAGCAGCAGTACAAGAAACTGTTAAAATCTTCTTCTTCTTCTTGAGGCACTACAACTTCAGAGAAGTTTTGGCCTTCTCAACGAGTTTACTGTTAAAATCAAGAACCACAATTTCTTCTCGAGTCGCAAAAGGAACAAAACTTGGGTTTAGTCCTAGGTATCATATAAAAATTCTATTATGAGATTTTAATGCAAAAGTGGGGAGAGAGAATATTTTCAAACCGACAATTGGGAATGAGCGTCTACATCAGGATAGTAATGATAATGGGGTTAGAATAGTAAATTTTGCCACATCCAAAAATCTAGTTGTTAAGAGCACGGCATTCCCGCACCGAAACACTTCAGGAAGTTGGAGGGGGTCGTGGGGACTGGATGGAGTTGGATCAGGATAGGGACAGGTGGCAGGCACTTGTGGGTATGGTGAGGGACTTTCGGGTTCCATAAATGCGGGGAATTTCTTGACTAGCTGCAAAGTTTACTGCTTAGCTTCTCAAAAAAGACTCTGCTCCATGGAGTAAATAAGTAAGTCATGACCCCAAAGCCCAACATCAGAAACAACTGCTGCACATTCCACACATGCAGTGCTTCTGGTAGTGATAGAAATGCTCGATCCACTGCACAATTTGGAAGGGGACCATCTGAAGCAGACGACCAATAACAGAGGCAACATATATTTTATTGACTCAGTACAGAACTGTTGGATGTGCCCTCATATATTGATTGTACTGACTAGAATGCCGAGCTGAATCTTTAGCAGTTATTTTCATATTAAAAAAAAACCAGTTTCAAATCAAGATCTAGAACTGCACACTTTACGGTCACCTACATAGAGTAACACATACCAGGTGTCGTATTAATACAACTGATTCTCCCGATGATGAGCACAGGGGAGCTCGAAACATGCAGAGAATTGGAATAAATATATACAAAAAAAGAATTGTGCGTCAAGTTGCTTATTTACATGAATCAAGATCTAGAAGTTTGCTACAATAATACAGCTTATCTTTCTCATTTCCTACAGCCACGTATCACAAATGTTTTCTTCCACACCCTCTCTACTACATTACTCATAAAGTGTTTTCTCTTTTGATGCTATACCTAATCTCAGTTAACCTTTTAAAGCTTACCGGTTACGTGATGCACCAACAGGTTTAACATTCAAGAAGTGTACTTTCTGCCCACACTCTATTTATGTGTTTTGTATTTATCTGAGAACAAACAGCGACTTGTGCCACTTACAGCATAAACTGATTGGTTTTTATAACCGAGATGGAAAGAGTTTACTGCGCAGTACGGACAGGGTCTTTAAATAGAACAGTCTGCGCTTCGTCTTTAAATGGTTAAAGCACCATCAATAAGGAAATGAATTTTTTTTTTTTTTTAACTTAACGTTAGTCATCCTGATGTGTTCTCCAATTCATATAAGGTATAAATTTCAGTCAAACAAAACAGTGCACGTATACACCCACATATGACACATGTACTTATACTAACTGTACCATCTATTGAAAGCACTTGAGCCCCCAAAATGCACTATAAATGTTGATATTGGATCTGTTCTTTAGAAGGCCTGATGTTGGCTCCGTAGAGCTGAAACATGTTGCCTTAAATGTATTTTAAAAAATATAAGGATTGTTGTGTTTGACTGGAATTTATACCTTGTATGAATGTATTACTGAATAAATGAATAAATAAATAAATACAACACCCCATCAACTTCAACGATCAGAATCATCACAGCATTGGCACCTATGTACTTCAATATCATGAAACTCTACTGGCTGGGCTTTGTCAGCTTTTCCCTGTAAAAGTTGCTCTTAGCAGCAGTCTTACTCCAACCCAATACAGTTTCTGAATATGTGGTGGTTTTGTATTATTGTTGTGTGTGTGCGTGCGTGTGTGTGTGTGTGTGTGTGTGTGTGTGTGTGTGTAGGGTTTGAAATGTGTGGGTGTTTTGGTACCCTGACTGAGGTTTTTCCATGCTTTTTCTTCAGTTGTAAGGCAAATGCCGGGGCAAAACTCGCAAGATGGGGCACAGTCCGCACCCTTCCAAATTAGTTGTTATTTGTGTTGTTCTATGTATTGTGTGTGTGTGTGTGTAAATGTGTACTGCCACTGGGTGACAATCCAATTGCAGTTAACAAATATATCATATCATAATATATTCATTTAATAACACTTAGCAGGCCACACTGGTATTTACACTTACGGTATGGTGATTTGTGAATATTTTACTAGGATTGTGCAAGTGACTACCACCAATTTTTCAGTATTTCATAGTTTGCCAGGTATAACTAAGGGAAACCACAAAATACTTCTGCCAGGACAGTCACTGTCCTTGCTACATTCCTGAAATGGGACATCCAACATATGACGGAAAAATAACTCCATTCATTCTTAACTTCAACCCTAGATGGAATCGGCTTCAGTGGTCTAGTTGTTAGCGTGCTGGCCTCAGGTACCCAAGATTGCGGGTTCAAAGCCAGCCGAAGCAGTCGGATTTTTCGGGCAAAAAAAATCCTCAGCATGCCTTCCTTCGGAGGGAAAGTAAAGCCGTCTGTACCATGCCGCAGATTTGCGGCATGTTAAAGACCCCTGGAAATTACGCGGTAGTCGGGTTTCCCGGCCAAATTTGTTGGCCATTTCTCATCCATTTCCGTTCCTCGCTACCAGAGGGCTCTCATGTCGCTTGACATGGAGTGCCTCTGGGGTCGACGGGCGGAACTAAAGGCGGTGCACAAAGGGCCTCCTAGCTTACGGCCTAGGTAGCCCCATAACCACAATACAGTCTACCAACCCTAGATGGAAGCAAACAGCTTCCTGGCCCACCCATTTTATCCAATTGGAAACAACCCTCAAACCCATTAATTAGGATGCTGGGTGGACCCAAGAGCCTATCTGCAAATTCTGGGAAAAAATAAAATCTCTTGGCCATGCCATAAATTAAACCCCAGAATATCCAGGCCACAGTCTCAGCACTATGTTGACTACACTAGCCTGTGTCCCTGTATCATCACTATATTCTGAAAAGTCATGTGAAAATAACTGAGAAAATTGAAAGAAACCAGACTTCGCCATCAGTAATGAAACCGATCACTTAGCCCCACTTGTTCCAGTAAACCATACAAAAATTCGGCCATGAGAATAGCAGCAAAAGTATATTTTGGTATGCACTGGACGCAAGATTGAAAGCCCAGAAGTCAATTTAACATGGCTACCACCACTCATACAATACATCTATATAGACACAACTACTACTTACACCCAATGACTGTATTTCACATATTTAGTGAACATATATACTTACTGAGTTTTTTGAGACATGTTGCAAAAATCTCCATTTTTTACACTTCACAAAATGCCCTGTATTTCATAAACCTATATTTCCTGGTTCATAAAATATTCACGTTTTACACAATGGATGTGCCAAAATTTAAGTTTCCTGCTCTGGGGCCAAAGGGTTAAAGAAACAACACAGTACCTTCCAAATAGTTTGTTTTTGGCATGACAGCCCCCAGTGGGCCAGAGCCTCCTCATTCACGAGGTTTCTAGATCACACACCACATCACAGTCGGTGGGACTCCTCTGGACAAGTGATAAGCTCATCGCAGAGACCTCTACCTGACAACACACAACACTCATGACAGAAATCCTTGCCCCCGGTGGGATTCAAACCCACAATCTAAGCAGGTGAGCGGCCGCAAACCTACACCTTACACCATGCAGCAACCGGGTCCAGCACCTTCCCCATATACAGGATGAATATTTTGCAAGCCAATGTCTAAGGAATTTTTGGTAACATTATACTGGTAACACAGAGAACTACTTATCCACAACTCACCATAGTTCACATATTAACCACAAGTCCTAAACAATGCCTTCCCCTTGCAGTTACAAAGACACTTTCAGTATAGCATGGAATCAAATGGATAGGCCCCATAACAGTAAGGTTTGGTTTTGAAATACACTTTTTTTTTTATTACTCTTCTGATATATTTGGGTATTAAGAATTTATTATTGCTACTTACTCATACATAAAAACATCAATAATTGCCAATATTTACAAGAGTAAAAAATTATTTGTACTTCAGTTTCAGTAATGGTCCGAGAGAGAACATATAAAAAAATCCTTTTTTACCTCAAAGGGAAGTCATAAGATGAAAGCATGTTTAGTGAACAGACTAACTTCATGGGAGGTCATCTAAACTTAGTAACATTCTATTTCATGTAGTTCTACACATAATATATGCGATGTATAAATTATATACAACACGGAAACTTACTAAACCTTACCATCAATATGATAAATTTATGCTATGAACTGCACTATACTCAATTACTGTAGACAAAGCAAGAATGCACGGGCAACCAAATTTGTGGCACAATCTGCAATACCTTACAATTACCCCTGTCATTTCAACTCCATATAACTGGATAATGTAGGCTGTACTGCAGTGTCTTGTGTGCTACTTCCTAATGTAGAAACACTGTATAAGTTTGTTGAAAATGAAAGTCCAACAAAATAAGCAATTGCCACTCATGGAAAGGAACATACAAATAAGAGGGAAACAATGAGAAGTGTTAAAAGTCACTGTGCAAGTTTGTACTATGATGACCCATCGCTCAATAACACAGAACTGTCCGTCCCCTGCGAGTCTGCTCCCTCATCAGAATCACTAAGAGATATAAATGAATCCACAGTGCTCGAATTTAAAGTGCTTTTTTCACGGGCATGTTTACCGCCAAGACTACAATTTTGGTCAGGTGTACGGTTTCGCAGTTTCTGCTCTAACTCTGCCCACGGATCTTCCAGCATTGAAGGGTGATAATAGAGACTTATATCATCACTATTTTGCATATTTCCTAAGAAGTTATTATCCTAGAAGCAGAAAAACACATATTAAAAATCATTTAATATTTAAAGATTGGTTTATATTACAAGAACAAGTTGGTTACGCTCATAATTCAATACTTCTTTTCAAATGCCTACCCTTCTCTTTCTGTTTGAAGAATAATTCCTCGGCCTGTCCATGTTATTATACGGGCTGAAACTTGAGTTACCGTTCGAACGTGGAGAACTTTTGTGGAAGTGTTTGTTCATACTATACGGACTGAAACTGGAATTACAACTTGAATTTGAGAGACTGAAGTTTTTTCGGTTATTTGCTTTCCAATTACCACCACTTCCTCTTCTATTCATGTTGGTTACAGGACTACTGTAACTAAGCGGTATAAAGTCGAGGTCTTCTGATTTTGGTGAGCCCTTAAAAGGGGAAGTTCCATACTTCGCAGCACCCTGACAACTTGGACGAACAAAATCATGAAACAAGCTCTTGCTATTGTTTAAAAATGGCTTTGAACTCATAGGCGTAGCATAACAAGAATTCTGATTCATGCTGAATGTTTAATTAGCACAAATTTAAGTAAAATTGAGCTTAAAGCTAGTATACTAAACAAGCACTAATTCACTAACAAGCTACAAACAATACCACCATCTTTAATACATGTTTACGTCATCACGTTCCTGAAACACCCACGACTGGTTTGTAGGGTTACACAAACCGGAAGTGTAGTTCGCTCGACTCAACCATTGAAGTCAAGTGAATATCTATTTGAACGTCATATCATATAGATTTCATTATTGGAAATACAAGATCCCTTCTATTTATACAGAAATTCTTTTCCTAACTACAGAATTTAAATACTTAACAAAAATCCATCTTCATGGAACGTGTATTGTGTTTGCATTACAAAGTTTGATTTATGTGCACGTCACAGATTATGTGCAAGCACAGCTTATGCAGGATGGGTGAAAGTAGATGTCAACCCTCATTATTTACCTACTTGCCTATGAAAATGGAACAGTGTGTTCCGAAACGTCGGCATATAAAATTCAGACGCCGGGGAAATACCCAGAAGAAAACGTACAACAAATGTCAACACGTAGAACCAAACGAAGAATTAATGCACAGACATTGATAGATCAGGCGCAAGTACATGTTACCAGTAGAAGCAAACGTAGCATGAAAGCACTGCATTTTCTGCGACCTGAAATAATGTTATGTTGGCAAAGAACTGTATAAAAAGCAAAGTACATCCCATGCAATTATCTGAATCACGGAATAAATGTTGAATTGACACTAATCATGCGCTGGCCTCTTCGTGCCAACTCTCCGTCAGGGTTACCATATAGACTTTCCACCACAAACAAAGAGGACATTTACAACTTATTGGCCGTAGGAAGGTGGAAATTTTTAATTTTCCTCACAGGTGCATAAGAAATACAGATAAAAATAACACAGAATTGTATGTTATTCTAGTCACAGGCATGTTTTAAGTGAATACAATTTTGTTTAGAAGTGTAGGAACACTGAAAATTCCCATTTTTCATTGATCAGGAGAGAAGAAACTCTGGATTTTTTTATTTTCTATTATGCCCTTTCGAAGACAACAAAAATCACTTAAAGATTTGGTATGATCAATGACAACACCATTTGCAAGTATGTACAGAATCACAACTTGTACTTGTGTTCCTTAAATCTTTCCTGACTCCATCTTCTGATATGATTCTCATAAACATACATTTAAGTTTGCTACTTTTTGTTATAATTTTGAGGTTCTTGAAGTTGTGTTGCTGAAGCTTCACCCTGAACGTTAAAGCACTGCAGTTCTTTAAAATGTCAGTAACTGTTTACTGTTTGACACAGCATAATATTCCAGAGGACTTGAGGGTACTTATGTTTCTTTTAATTAATCTACATTTTTAGTATGTATGTTAGTACTGGTTATAAATTGGGAATTTCCACTTACTTAAACCTTTAATTATATTATAGAATTTAACTGGTTTTCACAGCATTGTACTGGTTCTGAGTCATAATGTTGGTAATAATCACATGCATTCTTTTTTTCAGAGTTGAAATTGAAAATACAGCAGACAAAGGTAGTGAATCCTTTCATCCGGCACCTACAGGACTGGACAAGTGCTGGCTTATTAAATATTCTGGATTATTGAAATGTACCCATAATGACATAAGTTCTTATAACTTTGTGATGCTTCTCCTATATTTGAGCTGTACAACTAGTAAAGGTAAAGGTAAAGTTCATCCTAGAGGGCATGAAGGCCCAGAGGGGGAGTAGGGGTCTTTCATTAACCTCGGCGCTATGTGGGGATGGGTGGTCAAAGCCATGCCCCGGTCGCTTTACCCCCCCTGGGGAAGACTTGGTACCCATGGTATTGGAGGCTGGGTGTGCCCCAGGGCCAGTCTGGATGGGTGCGGAAAATCTTGCTCCCACTGGGATTCAATCCCTGGATTGTCTAGTCTGTAGTGAATCGGCTGTACAACTAGTAAGAGAAATATTCCATATGAATATCTCCTATGGCAGCTGATTCAGGGGCACTGAGTTATATGTTTAATGGAGTCTGTTTAGTTTCTACCACAGATGCTTCTGGACTTGGGACAATTTTATCCATCTTCTAAAGTATAAGGATTTCCAGAGTATCAGCTTCAGGGTAAGAGGAATTCTACTGTAATTGTATCAGGCAGGTGACACAGGTTAATGCATTCATAAAATTAATCAAGAGAGAAGATACAGGCAAACATCACTTTTCATTCAGACTCATATGATTCCTTGGTTGGGATACTGGGCTATAGTTATGATTATATACATACTAGGTGATGTAGCCATTTTCTGATATTGCTTTGAGGTGTGACATCCCCGTTGTGTCAGTCAAATCACAAAATAATACAGCAGACGCTTGAAGTCAAAACAACTATATTATTATATATATATAGAGCAGACATGGTAACAGCTAACAACTACATGTTTCGGCCTCTAACAGGCCATCATCAGGTTGTACATCCAATGAAAAGGGGTTGGGGGACTGTACAATATACAATGTAACTTCTGTCTTATGACATTGTCATCAGACAGAAGTCCCCTTTTCATTGGATGTACAACCTGATGATGGCCTGTTAGAGGGCAAAACATGTAGTTGTTGGCTGTTACCATCATCATATATTCATTCATTCATTCATTAGTATTCAGCCCTTAGGCCGGTTTAGCAGGAACCAGAACCCAGTCAGGCGACTGGTATGGCTCTGGCACACTGCGTCCTGGGCAAGTTCTTAGGGGTAGGTTGCCATTGCTTTCCCCCGCCTTTAGACATTCCCACCTTCTCCGCCAGGTGCCTTTACGTCCAACGACGCGAGAGACCTCTAGCAGCGGAAGGTGGAACTCTTGGTGGGCGAGAAACGTTCTGACAAATTTTCGTCTAGAATTCGTCTTCCACGTAATTCTAGAGATCTTTTACATGCCGCAAATCTGTGACATGGGACAGACAGCTTTACTTCCCCTCTGAAGGAAGGCGTGCTGAGGATTTTTTCGCCCTTAAAAATCCGACGGCTTCGGCCGGGTTTGAACCCGCGAACTTGGGTACCAAAGGCCAGCATGCTACCTCTAGACCACCG